>ENA-UOXB01001606-UOXB01001606.1-bioreactor-metagenome-genome-assembly--contig:-NODE-1606-length-10493-cov-5.102797_pt1 | contig 10493 bp, 13 predicted proteins | sample MGYA00238158_ERZ761615 | MGnify/ENA primary metagenome ERZ761615 (study PRJEB28904, sample SAMN06267902) | bioreactor metagenome | isolation source: Joint BioEnergy Institute, California, USA... | reverse complement strand
GCGACGCGGCATGAGGTCGTGACTTGACCGCGCTTTAGGCGCCACCATACGCGCGACCAAAGTAGCCCCTGCCAGCCGGCCGGGGCTTTTTCTTTGCCCGGAGGAAAGCCGTGTCCGCCCTTGCCCATGCAGTAGCCCTCGTGAAGCGGTGGGAGGGGTGCGAGCTGGAGGCATACCCAGACCCGGGCACCGGCGGCGCGCCGTGGACGATCGGCTGGGGCGCAACCGGCCCGGGGATCGCCAAGGGCGTGCGCTGGACGCAGGCGCAGGCAGACGACCGGCTTGCGCAGGACGTGAGCCGGTTCCTCAAGGGCGTGCAGTCCGTGGTCAAGAAGCCGGCCAGCGACGCCCAGATGGGCGCTATGACCAGCTTGGCCTACAACATCGGCGCCAAGGCCTTCGCCAATTCGACCCTGCTGCGCAAGTTCAACGCCGGCGACGTCGCTGGCGCCGCGGCGGAGTTCACCCGATGGAACCGGGCTGGCGGCCGGGTCATGAAAGGCCTGACCACCCGCCGACTGGACGAACAGAGGGTATTCCGCTCATGAACTGGTGGACGCTCGTTGCCCCGCTGATCGCCGGCCTGGCCCTGTTCTACGTGCAGCGCATCGCCGCGCGCGCGGACAAGGAGGCCGAGAAGGCCGAGGTCCGGCACAAGGAGCTGGAGAAGCGGGTGCAGGGCCTGGAAATGAAGGTCGCCGCCGAAATGCCGACCCGCGAGGACATGAAGGACCAGACCCGTCGAATTGAGGCCATTGCCGCCACGCTTACCGAGGTGCGGGACATGGTGCTGCGCAGAGAAGCGCGCGAGGGGAAAGCTTGATGGAAAAGCAGTTGGACCACCTGGAAACCACCTGCAACGAGATCCGCGACGCCCTGCGCAACCGCGATGAGTCGGGCGCGCACCGCAACTCGAACATCCTGCGCGTGGAAGGCGCCGGCAATTTCTGGAACGGGATCTCGATCGGCCTTGCGGTCGCCGGGGTCATCGCCGGCTGCGTGTGGATTTCAAGCGTGGCCACCCGGGCCGACGTGGCAGTCAGGCAGGCCGAGGCCTACCGCGCCGCGGTGTACATGGTCGCCCCCAGGCTGGCCGAAGAAGTTGACAAGGAACTCCAGCGCCAGAAGGAGCGCGAAACCGAATGAGCAGCCCGACCCCCATCATCACCCCGCCGCCCAAGAAGCAGAACCGCGTGAGCGTGCTGCCGCAGGGCATCGAGCCCGTCAAGGTCATGGCCAAGAAGTACACCACCTACGTGTGGGCCTTCGTCGCCGCCCTGCCGGAGCTGTACGCCGGCCTGCTGGCCCTCGGCCCGGTGCCGGACCAGCTGCGCCATACGCTGTGGGGCGTGGCCGCCTTCGGGCTGGCCTGCTCGTGGGTCAAGCAGCGAATCGACCACGCCTGACCATGAACCGCATCCTCGCCTCGGTCGCCGCGTTCGCCCTGTGGTCGGCAGCCATGTTCGGTGCTGGCTGGGCCTGGCGCGGCGATCGGGCCGAGGGCGCGCAAGCCCGGCAGCAGGTCGAGTCCAGCGCCGCGCAGGTAGCGCAGGTCAACGAGGCGCGAGCCACCGAGCACCAGCAGGCCGACAACCTGGCCGCCATCGGAGCCAAGCATGAGCAAGACCGCACCGCGGCCGAGGCCGTCCCTGCTGCTGTTGTGGCTGACCTGCGCAATGGCAATCTCCAGCTGCGCGACGACCTCGCAACCTGCCACACCGCCCGCCTGTCCGAAGCCGCCGCCGGCGCCGTCGAACGTGATGCGGGAGCCGAACTACGCCCAGAGGTTGTCGGAGCTGCTGTTCAAATCGTCACCGACGCCGACGACCAGCTCCGCGCCTGCCAAGCCGTTGTGAGGGCTGATCGTGAAGGAGTGCAGCCGTGATCGTCGCGCAGCAGTCCTACCAGGCAATCCGCGGCTCTGACGTGACCTGCCAGTGCTGGCTGCGCGACGAGTCCGGCCCGCTGGATGCATCCGGCATGGACCTGCTGGTCGAGGCCGTCGCCTACGGGCAGCGCCACGTCCGGGCTGAGTGGCCAGGCACCGGTGAGGCCGATGGGCGAGTGACCTTCGTCGTGCCGAATGGGCACAGGCTTGATGCAGGGCTGTACCAGCTCCGCATCCGTTCCGAGCAGTTCGGCCCGGTTGTGAACCTGGGCCTGTTGGAGGTGGTGTGATGGCTGGCGGCCGACCGACCGATTACCGAGCCGAGTACTGCGGGGTGGTCATCGAACTCGGGAAGCAGGGCAAGTCCGTGGTCCAGATGGCGTGCGCGATCGGCGTGTCTCGGCAATCGCTGTATGAATGGGCCTCGGTCCATGAGGAGTTCTCTGACGCCTTCACGCTCGCGAGGCAGTGGGCTCAGGACTGGTGGGAGACGCAGGGGCAGTGCGGACTGACTGCCGAGCGGTTCAACGCAGCAGTATGGTCCCGCTCTATGGCGGCGCGCTTCCCCGAGGACTACCAAGAGCGCAAGGGGATCGAGCTGACCGGCTCCAATGGCGGCCCTGTCGGCATCGTTACCGCGGTCACGGTGAACGGCGTGGAGCCTGGCAAGGCGTGAGCGGCCTGCAGCTCGACGTCCCGGCGGTGATGCTGCCGTTCTGGACCGAGAAGCGCCGCCACAAGATCGCCCGGGGCGGGCGCGGATCGGCCAAGTCCTGGTCTATCGCCCGGATGCTCGCTACGCGCGGGATCATCCAGCCGACCCGCTGGCTTTGCTGCCGCGAGACGCAGAAGTCGATCAAGGAATCATCCCTGCGGCTGCTGGCAGATCAGATCCAGGCGCTGAACCTGGGGTACTACTACGACGTGCAGCAGCAGGCCATCAAGGGCCAGGCTGGCACCTCTGCGGCAGAGAGCGAGTTTGCGTTTGCGGGCCTGAAGGAGCACACGGCCGATTCGATCAAGTCCTACGAGGGGTTCGACGGCGCCTGGATTGAGGAAGCGCATTCGGTGAGCGAGCGGTCGGCCACGGTGCTGATCCCGACCATCCGCAAGCCCGGCTCGGAACTGTGGTGGTCCTACAACCCCGAGCAGGAGGAAGACTTCGTCCACCAGCTGGCAGGAATGGACGACCCGGACACCCTGGTCATCACCATCAACTGGCGCGACAACCCCTGGTTCCCGGAGGAACTGGAGAAAGAGCGGCTGAAGCTGCAGCGCATCAATACCGACCTGTACCAGCACGTCTGGGAGGGGCAGTGCCGCAGCGCCGCCGGCCTGATGTTCAAGCGGGATTGGTTCCAGTTCTACGACGTCCTGCCCAGCCGGCTGAACCTGTACATCGCCAGCGACTACGCGGTGACGCCGGACGGTGGCGACTTCACCGAGCACGGCGTCTGGGGGCTGGCTGCGAACGGCGACCTCTACGCGGTGGATTGGTGGCATGGGCAGACCGACCCGGCAGAGTGGATCGACGCCTGGATCGGCCTGGTCGCGCAGCACCGGCCGCTGGCGGCGTTCGAGGAAAAGGGCGTGATCCTGCGCGCGGTCGAGTCGTCCATCACCAAGCGCATGAGGGAGACGCAGACGTTCGCGCACCGGATTGCGCTGGCCTCGGCCGGCAGCAAGGCAGAGCGGGCGCTGGGCTTCGCCGCCCGGGCATCGGCCGGCACGGTCCACCTGCCCAGGCTGCCGTGGGCCGTTCGGCTGCTGAACCAGCTGTGCGCCTTCAACGGCGAGGACGGCCGGCAGGACGACGGCGTTGACGTGTGCAGCCTGATTGGCCGAGGCCTGGACAGCATGGCCAACGCATCGCCCGCAGCGCCGGCCAAGGCAAACCGCAGGTCGCGCGACTACGACATTGACACCAACGACGACTCCGACAGCTGGAAGACCGTATGACCGACAGTGACAACCAAATCGGCCATGCCGAGCTGCTGCAGCAGTTCCGCGAGTCGGATGACACCTGCCGCCCGGCGCGCGAGCTGTCCGAGCGCGACAGGGACTATTACGACGGCAAGCAGCTGTCTGGCGAAGAGCTGGAGACGCTGCGCAAGCGCCGGCAGCCGCCCGTCATCAGCAACCGTATCGCGCCGAAGATCGACGCCCTGATCGGGCACGAGAAGCGGATGCGGACTGACCCGCGCGCCTATCCGCGCACGCCCAAGCACGAGGCCGAATCGGAGTCGGCCACCGACGCCATCCGGTTCGTGTGCGACAACAACCGCTTCTCCCAGGTGCGCTCGAGCGCCGCCGAGAACCTGTTCATCGAGGGCGCCGCCGCCGCGGTGGTCGCCGTGGAGCGGGTCGGCGATCAGTTCGAGGTCAAGATCAACCCGGTTCCGTGGGATCGGTTCTACTGGGACCCGCACAGCCGCAAGCGCGACTTCTCCGACGCCAACTACAAGGGCACGGTCCTGTGGATGGACGAGCAGGACGCCATCGCGCTGGCCGGGCCGGACGCCGACAAGGCAGCGGTGGAGCTGATCATCCAGGGCTGCTACAGCAGCACGTCATCCTCTGGCGACACCTTCGATGACCGGCCCCAGTTCACGTGGGGCGACCTGAAGCGCCGGCGCGTACGCGTGCTGCAGCACCGCTTCAAGCACAAGGGCGAGTGGTGGACGGCAATCATCTGCGGCGGCGGCTTCCTCCGCGACCCGCAGGTCTCGCCCTACGTGGACGAGCGCGGAATCCCGCAGTGCGATCTCGTGGGGACCTCCGCGTACATCGACCGGGAGAATCATCGCTACGGCGTCGTGCGGCGCATGATCTCCCCGCAGGACGAGATCAACAAGCGCCGGTCCAAGGCACTGCACCTGCTGAACAGCCGGCAGGTCATCGCCGAGAAAGGAGCAACGGACGACCGCGAGCAGGCGCGCCGTGAAATGGCCCGGCCGGATGGATACGTTGAGGTCAACGGCGGCATGCGGTTCGAGGTGCAGGACGGCATTGCGCTGGCGCAGGGCCAGTTCAACCTGCTGCAGGAGGCAAAGGCCGAGATCGACGCCAGCGGCGTGAACCCCGCGATCGAGGGGGATGCCAGCGCTCCGAGTGGCCGGGCGCAGGAAATGATGATGGCCTCGGGCCTGGCCGAAATGGCCGGCGTGTTCGAGGCCCTGCGCGACTGGAGCTGGGAGGTGTATCGCCAGGTGTGGTACCGCATCCGGCAGTACTGGGACGACGAGCGCTGGATCCGCGTGACCGATGACGAGCGCAACATGCGCTGGGTGGCGATCAACCGGCCGATGACCATGGCCGACGTGCAGATCCAGCAGGCAGAGCAGGCCGGCCAGCCGCTTGACCCGATGCAGGTACAGCAGCTGCGCGCCGACCCGATGATGCAGCAGGTGGTCGCAATCCAGAACCCGCTGGCCGAGCTGGACGTTGACCTGATCCTCGAAGACGGCCCCGACTCGGTGAACCTGCAGAGCGAGCAGTACCAGGCGCTGGTCGAGCTGAAGAAGGCTGACCCGGCGTCGATCCCCACCAAGATGATCATCGAGGCGTCCAGCCTGCGGAACAAGGATCAGATCCTTGAACACCTGGACGCCGGCGGCACCCCGCCGCAGGTCCAGCAGCAGATGCAGGAAATGCAGCAGGCGCTGCAAGAGGCGCAGCAGGCCGTGCGGGAAGCCGAGCAGAAGGCCCAGTCGGGCGAGGCGGATGCGGCGATCAAGGCCGCCGAGCTCCAGATCAAGCAGCAGGAACTGGCCCTGCGACAGCAGGAGCTGGAGCTGGAGCGATTCCGGGCTGAGACCGAACGAATTACGGCCATGCGGCCGGTGATTGAACCCCAACAGACCCCGCCATCGAGCGGGGTTTTTGCTGGCTGAGAGTTGCCCATCCGGGCGGCGGACGCGCACGCAATGGCGCGAATCGTGACGACGGCGGACGGTCGATAGGAGCGAGAAATGAGCAACGAGAACCGCGATTTCCTTGACGAACACTTCGCTGCGGCCCAGCCCGAGCAGGCGGAAGAAACGGCCCAGGCCGTGGATGAAGCGCCCGAGCAGGCCCCGCAGCAGGAAACGGCCGAAGTGGTGGATGAGCCTGCAGAGCAGGCGCCCGAGGTGACGGCGACCCCGGAAGTCAAGGAGCCCAGCGCGGTACCGCTTGCTGCCCTGAAGGCAGAGCGGGAGAAGCGGCAGAAGTTGGAGAAAGAGCTGGAGGCGCTTCGCAGCCAGGCCCCGCATGAACCGGCCCCGAACTACTTCGAGGACCCCGAGGGCTACCTGCAGCGCGTCCAGAACGAATCCAACCAGCGGTTGTATGCGGCGCTGGAGGCGAGCGCGCGTGAGCAGTACCCCGACTACGACGACGCATTCGCTGTGGTGATGCGTCATGCCGAGAACAACCCGGCAGTCGTGCGCGAGGTGATGGCCGCGCCGAACCCTGCAATGGCCGCCTACAAGATGGGCAAGAAGCTGGCCGAGTTCGAGCAGATGCAGGACCCGGAGGCCTACCGCGCAAAGATCGAGGCCGATCTGCGCGCCAAGTGGGAAGCCGAACAGGCTGCCAAGACCGCCCAGCGCCAGAAGGCCGCTGCCGAGATCCCGCCTGACCTCTCCCAGGCACGAAACACGCGCGGCGAGTTCGCCGCAAATCCCGACGTTTTCCAGTCACTTTTCGAGAGGACTTAACCCGTGACCAGCACGACCATCAGCGCCGCCGTGCGCGCCAAGCAGTGGGACGACAACTTCTTCATGGAGTACGTCCGTGCCAACCGCTTCAAGCGGTACATGGGCACCAGCGAGAACAGCATCATCCAGATCAAGAACAACCTGACCAAGAAGAAGGGTGATGCGATCACCATCAACCTGGTTGGCGCGCTGGATGCCGATGCCGGCCCGAATACCGGCAGCACCACCCTGGTCGGCAACGAGAAGGCGCTGCCCAACGACGGCCACAAGATCACGATCGGCGTTGTCCGCGACGCCACGGTGGTCAACGTCGAGGAAGAGCAGGCCTCGGCCTTCGACGTGCGCGAGGCCGCGCGACAGGCGCTGAAGGACCTGTCGATGCGCTACCTGCGCAACAGCATCATCACCGCGCTGGGCTCGGTGCAGGGCATCGCCTACGGCACCGCGAACGCCACCCAGAAGAACGCGTGGAACGCTGCCAACTCCGACCGGGTGCTGTACGGCGATGCGCTGGCCAACTACAACGCCACCCACGCCACCGCGCTGAACAACGTCACCGCCGGCATGCGCCTGAACCGCAAGATCGTCTCGCTGATGCGTCAGATCGCGCAGGAGGCCGAGACCGTCAACGGCGATGGCATCCGCCCGTACACCTACGGCGAGGACGAGGAAACCTACGTCATGTTCGTCAACTCGCGGGCGTTCCGCGATTTGAAGCAGGACCTGGAGACCGTCCACAAGGATGCCCGCGAGCGCACCCTGAACAACCCGCTGTTCACGGGCACCACCTCGCTGTACTGGGACGGCGTGGTCATCCGCGAAATCCCGGAGATCAACAACTTCAACAACACCGCGACGACCCCGATCCCGGTGGCGCCGATCTACCTGTGCGGCGCGCAGGCGCTGGGCGTGGCCTGGGCGATGACCACCAAGACCACGACCCGCAAGGAAGACGACTACGGCTTCCAGCACGGCGTGGGCTTCATGGAGCTGCGTGGCATCGAGAAGATCCTGTGGGGCCAGGGCACCACGGGCGCCAAGGACTGGAGCGTGGTGACCGGCTTCGTGTCGGCGCCGGTGGCTGCCGCGGCGTAAGCGGTTCGGGTGGTACAGGGGGGCGGCGCGTTGCCGCCCCCTTCCTTTTCTTCGGAGTGAGCATGGCCACATATGACCGCAAGGAGCTGGTGCGCGAGGTGCTGCTGCGCCTTGGCGTGCTGGACGCGGACGAGACGCCGCTGGCGACCCAGGCGGCCGATGTGGACCGGGCCGCTCAGGGTGTGCTGGAGGACCTGTACGCGGACGGCAAGCTGCCGTTCGACATTCAGGGCGACATTCCGGCGCGCTACTTCATCCCGCTGAGCTTCCTGATCGCCAAGGGCCAGGTCGTGAACTTCGGCGCGTTCGCGCGTGAGGCGGCCATCCTGCGCGAGGCCGATGAGGCGATGCGGGCGATCAACCGCATGAACGCGACGACCTACCAGGGTGCCGTCGTGCAGGCGGACTACTTCTGATGCGCGCCACGTCCGTTGACCTGATCGGCGGGTTCTACCGCGCCGACAGCCTGTCGTGGGCGAGCCAGGACACGGTGAACTGGCTGCCGGTGGCGGCTGAGGTGGCCGGCACGCTGACGGTCAAGCGCCTGGCCACGCCGCCGGGCCTGCGTCCCTATCAGCAGATCGGCACTGGCCCTATCCGCGGCATGCATGACTGCGAGGGCCTGCGGCTGGTGGTGTCGGGCAAGTGGCTGTACCGCATCAGCAACGATGGCGTGGGCGTGCCGATCGGCCAGATTCCGGGCGTGGGCCGGGTGCAGATCACGCACAACCAGTTCAAGACCGGCTACCAGGTGCTGGTGGAGAACGGGCAGGGCGGCGGCGGGTACGTCTACGACACGACGACGCAGGCGTTCGGCCGGATCACGGACGCGGGCTATCCGGGTTCGATCTCGTCGGACTACCTGGACTCGTTCATGCTGGGCGTCGAGCCGCAGGGCCGGTTCTGGTTCCACTCGAACCTGGCCGATGCGACGGACTACAACACGCTGGACCGCTACGAGGCCGAGGCCTCGCCGGACCGGATCGTGGGGCTGGCTGTGAGCCAGTTCGAGGTGGTCGTGTTCGGCCAGCGCACGATCGAGTTCTTCTACAACGCCGGGCTGGAGACGGGCACGTTCAAGAACAGGCGGCAGGCGATCACGCGCGGCTGCGCGTCGCGGCACACGATCCAGAAGCTGGACAACACGCTGTTCTGGCTGGGCGATGACGGCATCGTCTACCGTCTGAACGGCTATTCCCCGCAGCCGGTGTCCACGAACGCGATTGCCGATGCGATCGCCGGGTACAACTGGTCGGAGGCGTTCGCCTTCGTCTGGGAGGACAAGGGATTCAAGGTCTACTACCTGACCTTCCCGGACGGGCAGACGTTCGGCTATGACGTGGTGAGCCGGCTGTGGCACCGCCGCGAGTCGTTCGAGCTGCTGCGCTGGCGGCCGACGCATTCGGTGAAGTGGGGCCGGGACTGGTTCGTCGGCGATTTCCAGTCGGGGCGCACGTTCCGGCTTGACTGGGATTACCACCTCGAAGGCAGTGAGCCGATCATCAGCGAGCGCGTCTCGCCGGCGCTGTACGACGACCAGAGCCGGATCGGCATCCCGAACGCCGAGCTGGTGTTCGACACCGGGCAGGGGCCTGGCACCGTCGGCATCGAGTTCACACCGCAGCCAACCCCCCCGGCCCTGTCCGGGAGCGCGCCTGACGCAGCCTTGAACGCGGCGTACACCCCGTTCCAGTATTCCGTGGCGGGCGGCACGCCTCCGCTTGTGTTTACGGTTGTCGGCGGCTCTCTGCCTGCCGGAATGGCATTGACCACGGCCGGGCTATTGGGCGGGACGCCAAGTGCGACCGGTCAGTCAAGTTTCGCTATCCGCGTCACCGACGCGAATGGCCTATGGGACGAGCGGGCGGACTCAATCATCGTTGCCGCGGTAACGATGGTGGTTGGCACGGCGTCTGGAGCTGGTGGGACCGGCGCGCGCACGCAGACGACAGTGAATGGTGATACCTGGGAGAACCTTACCCCAAGCAGCATTGCCGCAAACTTCTCGCTGGTCGTTGGCTTGGCGAATGGCAGGTTCGGGCTTGGGGCAACCAACCAATCGTGGCGGTATAGCGATACCGCTGGCGCTTCCTGGGTGACCGTTTCGGGGACTCAGGCGGTTGACGCTGACATGGTTGGCGGGAAGCTTGTCGTTGCTCGCGGGGCGGCATCGAGCGTGGGCCGGTGGGGGGTCAGCACGGATAACGGTGCCACGTTCGTCACGCGGGACACGGCGCTCGGTTTTGATCTTCTGTATGTCGCCATCAGTCGAGCCAGCCCGAGCCTTGTATTGGCTGGTGGCCAATTCAGAATGGGCATCAGCACCGATGGGGCCACGTCGTTCCCGTCATCCCAAGCATATCCAGCCGGGTTTATCGGTGGGTGCATCGCGGCGGATGGTGGCACGTTCTATATCGGCGGACAGGCTGCCTCACGCCCGGCGATATGGACCACGACCAACGGCACATCATTCAGTTCGGCGGTCACGCTTGACTCGTCTGTTTCGAACGTCCAGGTCCGGAAGATACTGATCGTCAACACGGGCAGTGGCACGACGATCTTGTGCTTCACGCGTGCGCCTTCTGCAATCTACATGACGCGAGACAACTTCGCGTCCGTGGTCAAGCTCCCATTCGTGATGGACGGGACGTTTGAAGGCGCGACGCACAACGGCGTGGAGTTCATAGTCGTGACCAGCACGACCATCTACACGGCGGTAGACCCGGCGCAAGGATTCACCGTGTCCACCAGCGCCATCACATCCCCTATGGCTGTCGGGAGCGCACCGCATGGCTGACACCGACCACAAG
>ENA-UOXB01001605-UOXB01001605.1-bioreactor-metagenome-genome-assembly--contig:-NODE-1605-length-10501-cov-7.403312_pt1 | contig 10501 bp, 14 predicted proteins | sample MGYA00238158_ERZ761615 | MGnify/ENA primary metagenome ERZ761615 (study PRJEB28904, sample SAMN06267902) | bioreactor metagenome | isolation source: Joint BioEnergy Institute, California, USA... | reverse complement strand
AACTGAATGAAGACCATGTTCGAGTTTGCTGCCGATGAGAGGAGGGAAGAGGCGAGGGTCAAGCTGAAGGCGGTTGTGGCGCTTGCTGTCTTGGCATTCGTCGCACTCGCCATGCGTTGGCCGATCGTCGCCGGCGGCCTGTTCTTCGTGTGCGTGATGTAGGGTGGCCGCGTTGTGAGGTGCCATTGTGATATCAAGCGTTATGGGCTGATGTCGGCGAGCGCCGCCCGAGCCCCGGATGTTCCTGTGCCGCGTTGTGGCCCACTTGGGTGGGACCCATGGTATTGCGATCGTGGGGAATGAATGCGACGCGGAAGGACAAGAGATCGCTCGCCGCGCCGCCGAGCGCATCTAAGCCAGTCCCGATGGTTACAAGGCATCGCTACAGCACATGCTGGATGACGGAGCCAAGCGTTTCCCGGATTGGGCCGACTACATCAGGAGCGCGCGGATCGAGGCTCTCGACATATTGACCACGGGGGAACGGGGCGAATTGGAGGTCACGTTCGCTAGCGAGGCCATGTGGTTCTTCCGTGCGAATTATGACAATGACGGATTTAAAGGTTTCTACGTGAAAACCTAGAGATCTTGTCGTTCGTGGTGTTGGACGTGCGGTGCGCTTCGTTGCGTAATTGACGATGGAGGGATACGCAGGGCTGGCCTGTATTTTCTTCTGCGTGACAGGATTGATCGGGGGCAGGGATGAGAGTTGGCATTGGAACGCGCGTCTGCATGCAGGCGTGTGCACTGCTTTTGCTTGTGCTGGCGACGACCTGGGCCCACGCCCAGGAATCGGTCTGCGCGCGCGTCAAGATCGAGATCAAGCAGGAGCTGACCCTTGAGCGCCAGGCCTTCGATGCGGAGATGCGCATCACCAACTCGCTGCCGGTCACGCCACTGACCCAGGTAGAGGTGGAGGTGCGGGTTACGGATGAGACCGGGGCCGGGAAGCCCCGGCCGATGGGGCGACTTCCGCAGTTCCTGCTGCAGCTTGTCCACGCCAATCAGCTGCCCACGAGCGATCCACACTGAACATCGCGCTGTTGTGCGCCTGATCTATGACTTCGCATAATGTATATTATGTTATCCGTTCGAGTGCTTGACCGAGAAGTCCGAACGCCACCAGCGGCCCTTGGATCTCGTGCACTGCTCCGCAGCCCAGCGAATCCACAAATGACAACCACTGTCCGGTTCTGGGCTCTAAAACGCGCTTGGCATGTCGCCCCATAGCCCATCAGGATCAACCGTCACCCCGAATGTACCCGACGATCCCTGACACCTGTCACTTGTCGCCATCCGTCCAAACGCCAGAATTGGTCTGCCAACGCGCGGTGCCTCGCCGCCGATCAATCCAGCCAAGGACGTCCCGTGACCATGCTCCAACAATTCGCTTCGCATACCCCGATCTGGGTCTGGCTGCTTCTGGCCTTTCTGATCATGCGTGGCGTCAAGGCCATGCGCCCGGGCGAAACCACGCTTGGACAACTGGCCATCGTGCCGGCGGTTTTCATCGCCTGGAGCCTTTGGTCGATCAGTGCACGTTTTCCAGGTGCCTGGGCAGCCTGGGCGTTGTGGCTGGGCGGAATCGCTGCCGGCACGGGGCTCGGCTGGTGGCTGATGCGTCGTGCGACGATGCATACCGACCGCGCCACCGGCGCGCTGTGGCGCAGCGCCGATTACAGCCTGCTGCCCCTGCTCGTGCTTACCTTCGTGCTCAAGTATGGCTTCGAGTCCGCTTTCGCCATGTCGCCGTCGCTGGCGCTGGACACCACCTTCCGTACGGCCTACCTGCTGCTGTCGGGTGCGCTCACCGGAATCTTCGTGGGCCGCTTGCTGCGCTACGTCGCCGCGTCCCGCCGAGCGGCGGGCACCGCCTCAGTCCCGGCGGCCTGACCCGCTGCGGCAATTACAGCGCGAAAACCGGCCATTCCGTCGCCGCGAACGCTGCACGCAGGATGCGATAGGCATCCCGATCAAACGCCGCGGCGTGACGGGGAATGCGGCGTGCTTCCGCCAAGGTGGAGGCGCTGCCGTAATACCGCCAGGCATCCACGACGTGGAACTGGTGCATGTGATCGCCGACTTCTTCAATGGCGACGGGCCCGCCGTAGGACCAGTCGGCGATCTCCAGCATTGAAAGCGCCGCAGCCAGGCGTTCAGCATGTTCCGCAGGCGTCTCGCCGCCACAGCAGGCCCCCGCGCATTGGCGCAGCATGGAGCGGAAGCACGGTCGGCCTGGCGGCAGCCGTTCCAGCCCGACAAGGCTGTAGCAGAGCCGGTTCTCGTCGGCCACCCGGCGGATGGCGGACTTCGCAGCCCGCTCGCTGCTGTACAACCCGAAGGTCATCGGCGCCGTGGCCAGGTCGAGCTCTGCGGAGTGGACGACGTCCACCTTGCCGCGATAGAGCCGCAGGCTGAACTGCCGCGGCACCTTGCGCAGCAACCGGTTGTAGAGCGGCCTCTCCGCTTTGACCATCGCCGCTTCGAGCAACTGCGCCCCCAGGTCACCTGCGGTCACCACGCATTGCACATCAGCCGACTGCCGCAACAGTGCGGCCTCGTCGGCCTGCCTGAAATGGCTCAGGACGCGCGTCCGTATGTCGATGCTCTTGCCGATGTAGAGCGGCAACAGGCCCTCCTGCCCGTGGAAGGTGTAGACACCCGGCAGCTTGGGAAGCGCATCAGCTGCCGTGCGCAGGTGATCTGGATAGGCGTAGCCCAATGAGCGGGCCGCGCGGCGCTCGGTCCGTGACGTTGCCGGCATCAGGCGGTTCCCGGTCGGTCGCCGGATGCCTCGGTAAGAGACAGCAGCAGTGACATGCCCTCCTCCGCCGATACCTGGGTGCCATCGGCATCAACATGCCATCGCGCCTGGATCAGCCTGTCTACGGCCTGTGCGGGCACATCGAGCGCCTGCATTTCCCAGTAGGGGATCAGTCGCGCACTCATCCGGCCATCTGCCAGCACCTTCAATCCGGTATGGCAGGTGGCCGCTTTGATGCGCCCGAATGCAGCCTCCATTCCGTCGGCAGGGCCTTCGATGTACTGAACGAAGCGTGCCCCATCGAACAGCAGGACGCCGGTGATCCCGGCGATCTGGTTGAAGGCTGCCGCGCTTTCGGCCAACCGGCGAATTCTGGGCGGGGCCAGATCAGTGACCGCGTGGCTGGAGTAAACGATATACCGCAGGGACAAGGCAATTCTCGACGACAAACGAGTTAGTCATACTACTAACGATGGGTCGCGTTTGCCGCCCTGTCTTCTGAATTGTTCATACCGCCGGAGGGCGAACGGACGCGCCTCAGAGCGTCGCGTTCCGTGCACGGTTCCATGCCACTTCAAATTCGCTGGCGCTGATCCCGTCGTCGGAATCCAGGTCCAGGAAGGACAAGGGCTGTTCGGCAAGGGTGAAACGGTCATCGCTGTGGCCTGTCTTGTCCGCCCAGACCAGCTTGCTGCCATAGATCTCCACCTGGCGGACGATGACATCACCCACTGCTTCCAGGTAGACAGTGCCCTTGCCGATGTCGGACTCGGCCAGATGCTTGTAGTGGGTCTTCTTGCTGCTCATTGCGCTGTTCCAGGGGCCGGGAGCCATAAACAACCGCCGAATATACGCCGCGACAGGCGCTGCGGCGAGCCTGCACGTGTAAAATCGCGTCTTTTGGCCCACTGATAATGGCGAAACCGTCGCTCCGGCCGCCCGTCTCGGGCCCGCCCCTCATCCAAGCGCTCACTCGCCTCGGGGAGCCTGCGCCGACCATCGGCAGCCCCGCCCTGCCCGCCATGCTGGGAAGCTGGGTCGACTGGAACCGGGCGGTGGCCTTGGCGCGTGCGCTGGACGGTGCACTGCCGGCGGCGGACGATGCGACGCCGGCCGACGTCAGCGTGTTGCTGGCAGAGCGGAACAAGGCCCGCACTGCGCATGCCGCCGCCATCGACGCCCTGATGTCCTCGATGCAGGCGCCGGTCCCAGCGCAGGAAATCGTGCGCAGTCACGCTGCCCTGCAGCGCGCCCTGCTCACCAGCACCGGCCGGCTGCGCGGTGCCCTGCGTGACCAGCTGGCACGACGCGACGAAGCCGGCTGCCGGCTGGCCGAGCTTGATGCCGTCATGGAACAGGTACTGGCACCGCGCGAGTACCGCACGCTGGGCGCGGTCGCCGAACGCGTGGCAGCGCAGCTGGACCGTGCCGCCGCCGCAATGCCTGTTGCGGCCGATGAGTCACCCATGATCGCGCCCGACGAAGCCACGATCAGATCCTGGCCGGCGGCTACCTGCGCCGCACTGCGCGACCTGCTGATGGCCGAACTCGACCTCCGCTTCCATCCGATCGACGGGCTGTCCGCTGCCCTGCAACCGAACTGAGCACCGCTCCTATGCTGCGTAATGCGCTCCACCTGATCGTTTTCTTCCTTGGCCTGGCAGCCGCCGTCTGGATAGGTGCCGGTTACATCGGGCACAACGCCATCGGCGCCACCGTGGCGCTGCTGGTTGCCGCCTGCTACTGCGTCGGAGGCCTCGAACTGCTGCACTTCCGCCGCGCCACCACCACCCTTGAACGCGCGACCGGCGATGTCGTCCGTGCAAACGACGACCTTGGTGGATGGGTTCAGCAGCTGCCTGCCGCGCTGCAGGGGCCGGTGCGTCTGCGCGTGGAAGGCAACCGCGTCGCCCTGCCCGGCCCCACGCTTACGCCGTACCTGGTCGGCCTGCTGGTGCTGCTGGGCATGTTGGGTACGCTTCTGGGCATGATGGCCACCCTGCGCGGCACCGGCTTGGCACTGCAGAGTGCGACTGACCTGCAGGCCATACGCGGCTCGTTGGCCTCACCCGTGGAAGGCCTTGCCGTGGCGTTCGGCACCTCGATCGCAGGCGTGGCGACCTCGGCCATGCTGGGCCTGCTGTCGGCCCTGCTGCGCCGCGAACGGCTGGTGGCCCTGCAGGCGCTGGATGCCGCAGTCTCCCGCGAGCTGCCGCAGCAGGGACACGCCTGGCAGCGGGCGGAGCGCCTGCGCCTGATGCAGGATCAGTCTGCGCTGCTGCCCACCGTGGTGCAGCAGATGCAGGCCCTGGCGGACAGCGTGCAGCGCGGCGCCGCCGACAGTCATGCGCAGCTGCAGGCCCGCCAGGCCGAGTTCATTGCCCGCCACGAAGCGGCCCAGGACCGCATGGCGCTGCAGCTTGAACAGGCACTGCAGCGCGGTGTCCACAGCGGCACCGAAGCCATCGGCGCTACGCTGCAGCCGCTGTTGCGTGACACGCTGGAGCGACTTGATACGACCACGGCACGCACCCAGGCAGCCGTGGTGGACGCAGTGCAGCAGCAGTTGCAGGGAATCCAGGCAGCAGCGGACAGCGCTGCGGCGGATCTGCGTGCGCAGTTGGCGGCAGCGATGGAGGCGCAGCAGAGCGGCAATCGCGCGCTGGTTGCCTCGGTGGCCGACGCGATGTCGGTCGCCGTCGCGGAACAACAGGAGGGCGCCCGCCAATTGCTGCAGGACATCGACGCTCGCATGCGCGATCAGCAGGCGCTTGTGGCCAGCCAATGGAGCAGGGTCACCGAACAACAGGCCGCCGCGCATCAGGCGGCGGCAGAGCAGAGCGCAGCCACGTTGGCGAGCGCATTGGCCGGACAGCAGGACAGTGCGCGACAGCTGCTGGAAGGTGTACGGCACGCGCAGGAACAGCAGCGTGACCTGCTCGCAGACGCCGACGGTGCGCGCCTGCAGCAGTGGTCACATGCGTTCAGCGCGATCGCCGAGCAGGCCGGTCGGCAATGGGCGCTGCAGAACGACGAGGCGACAGCGCAGTACCAGCGCATCACTGAAGCGCTGCAACAGGCGGCAAGCGTGATCGGCGACGAGGCGCGCCAGCAGTCGAGCGCCTTGCTGGTCGAGATCAGGCAGTTGCTGGACAGCGCAAGCGAGGCGCCGCGTGCAGCTGCGGAGATGGCGGCCGAGTTGCGCCAGCGCCTGTCCGACAGCCTTGCGCGCGACACGCAGACGCTGGAAGAGCGCGCCGGCCTGCTCGGCACGGTGAGCAGCCTGATGGACGCCCTCCAGTCCGCCGCCGCCGAACAGAAGGTGGCCGTTGATGCCTTGATCGAAAATGCCGCCGGGCTGATGGAGCGCAGCGGCGACCGTTTCGCGGGCCAGGTCGAGGCCCAGGCGGACACGCTGCAGAAGATGCTCACGGGCGTGGCGGAGGCGGCAGCGGGCAGCCGCGAGCTGGCCAGTGGCCTGGAGCAGGCAGTGTCCGCCTTCGGCAGCACCAGCACGACGCTGTCCACGCACCTGGAACAGCTTGCCGGTGCACTGGATGCCTCATTGGCACGCAGCGACGAGCAGCTTGCGTACTACGTCGCGCAGGCGCGCGAGGTCGTGGAGCTGAGCCTGATGTCGCAGCAGCAGATCACTGAGGAGCTTCGCCAGCTTGGCAGCGGGCGCCATGCTGCGGGGACGGCATGAGCGCGCACGAGGAATTCGATGCGGAGAGTGGCACGCCCATCTGGGCCGCTTTCGGCGACCTGATGTCCGTGCTGCTGGGTGCGTTCGTGCTGATTCTCGTCGGCGTCGTGGCGATGCAGCTGGAGCTGAGCAGCCGGCTGGACGCGGAGACGAAACAGCGCCAGGCCGCCGAGCAGACACTCGAACAGGCCTTGGCCGGCCCCTTGGCCGGGGGGCGGGTGACGCTGGTCGACGGGCGCATCGGCATCAGTGGCAACGTGCTGTTTGCCCTCAACTCCGACCAGCTGCAGCCGGAAGGGCGCGAGGTGCTGCGCAGCCTGGCTGGCCCGCTGAAAGGCTGGCTGGCCCAACGCCGGGATATCCTGATGGTCAGCGGCTTCACTGACGACCAGCCGATTCATGCCCATAACCGGCAGTTTGCCGACAACTGGGAGCTTTCCGCGCAGCGCTCGCTGACGGTGACGCGCACCCTGATCGCCGAAGGCCTTCCGCCCGCGTCCGTGTTCGCCGCCGCGTTCGGTGCCGAGCAGCCGGTGAGTTCCAATCGTGACGAGGCGGGTCGTGCCCGCAACCGCCGCGTCGAGATCGCGCCGATGCCGCGGCCGGGTGACAAGGACGCCGAACATGCGCGTTGAGCGCAGCGCACCCAGCGGCTTGGCAGAGCTGGTCGAACGGCTCGACGCAGGCTCGGCTGCGCTGCCGCACTATCCCCGCCTGCCTGCCCTGCAGGCAATGCGTGATACCTGGCAGAAAATGCATGCCGACAGCCGGCTGCGCATCGCGCTTGAGCAGGCGCCGGCAGAGGGCGGCCCCCTGAACTCGACCGTGCTGGTGCACCGCATGCTCGACGTGATGCGGGAGCTGTCGCCGGACTACCTGCGACATTTCGTCACCTACGCCGATACGCTGGCATGGCTGGATCCGCTGGTCGAGGCGCCGCCCGCATCGGTCGGCGCGAAACCCCGACGCGCTTCGCGCAAGCGCAGCCGGTAGCACCCGCGCGGTGGTTGCCGCCCGAAGCCGGCAACCGCCGCAGGACCGCTATCAAGCGCCGGTGGCGGGCTCGCGCTCGGCCTGGCGACGAGTCAGGTCGCCGAAGCGCGACAGCGACATAAGGTGCTGGTGCACCAGGCCCAGCCAGCCGCTGCGATGCCATGCCAGCACGATGTCGTCCGGCAGTTTCTGGAACTTTTCCACGTCCACCACGCTGAAGCCCTGCAGGGTCAGCTCGCGGCCGTTGGGCAGGCGCACATTGGCATTGCGCATCACAAGCAGGTCCTGCTCGATCAGTGCCTTGGAGAATGCCTGGGTATGACCGTGGTCGGCGGTGAACCGACCGCAGAACTCCATCGCCTGCTGCAGCAGCTCGCTCGGCTTGCCGTCCACGAACAGCGCCTCGCCTTCGGTGCCGCCCTTGACGATGCGCGTGCTCTGCTCGTCAAAACCGAGCACATAGTTCTGGCTGCCGTCGGTGTCGATGAAGATGAACGGGTGCCGCCGCACGTAGGCCGGCACGTAGGTGTCCGCTTCCCACTGGCCATCGGCAATGAACAGATTGTCTTCCGTTACGCCGGTGGCGATCATCGGCACCGCGTCCGGGCCGGCGAACAGGATCGGGAAATGGTGCAGCGCCAGCGAGAACTCGTTGACGATCAGCGGAATCGCATTGGTCTTGGCCGCGAAATCCATCCTGCCCGGCAGGATGCGCAGGTCGCCATGGATGTCGGACTGCAGCGGCACCGGGCGGCTGTAGAACAAAGGGGAACCTGCTGCAGGCGCGGTGTCGTTGCCGGTGGTCATGGAATAAGCCATCTCTACTCGACGCGCCTGCCATCCCGGGCGCGCATGCGGGTGGAACATCAATCCCGCATTATCAACAACAGGGGCGGCGATCACCACCCTGCCCGGGGGCTTATTTGAGCTGCAGCGGGTAGCGCTGCCAGAGCACGTGCACCAGGAAGCCGGTAAGTTCCGGATCCTTGCCCCTGATCGCACCACGGATCTTGTCCAGCAGCACCATGTCCGAGCACTTGCGCACGTCGGCATGGTTGGCCTGGCCGGCGCGCCGCGCACGATAGCGCGCAGCACGCTGCGCATCGCTCATCGCGTAACCGAACTTCGGTGGCCGGCCGCGCTTGCGGGGCAGGGTCAGCTCGAAGGTGCCGGGATCTTTTTCGTCGCGCATGCGGGTGGAAGCGTGAAACGGCCGCGCACTTTATCGTGAGGCATCACTTTAATCCAGCGTTTTCATGCGGCAAGCGCCGTTTTCCACGGCCCCTCCGTCCATTGCCACGGTCGCCGGCGGCGCCCTGCCCTGCGTAACCATTGGGCGGCGTGCCGACTAGCGCATGTGCTCGGCCAGGCGTGCGCCCAGCCAGACCAGCAGCAGCCCGCCAGCCAGGCTCGCGCCGAGGTACAGCGGCACCATCAGGCCACGATCACTACGCGCGAAAACCAGCACTTCAAGCACCAGCGAGGAGAACGTGGTCAACCCGCCACACAGACCGACAAGCAGGAACGCGCGCAGCAGCGCCGCCTGGCCGCCACGCGACTGCAGCCACACCATCAGGTAACCGGCAGCGAAGGCGCCAATCAGGTTGACCGCCAGCGTGCCCCACGGGAAACCTGGGCCGAACTGCCGCAGCAGCGCGTCGCCGCACAGGAAACGGATCAGGGCGCCCAACGCCCCTCCAGCCATCACCAGCACCATCGACTGCCAGCCGGGACCGCCCATCACCCGCCGCCCCGCGCCTGCTTGTCGGCACGCGCCTGCTCGCGCTGCGCCCGCAGGCGGTCAAGCTTCTCCTTCAGCTTGATCTCCAGCCCACGCTCCACCGGCTGGTAATAGACCTGCTCGCCCATCGCATCCGGGAACCCGGTCTGGTCCAGCGCGATGCCGCCCTCGCTGTCGTGGTCGTACTGATAGGCCGCGCCGTAACCGAGATCCTTCATCAGCTTGGTAGGTGCGTTGCGCAGGTGCAGCGGCACCTCGAGCGTTCCTGACGCGCGCACTTCGGCGCGCGCCTGGTTGAAAGCGGCGTAACCGGCATTGGACTTGGCCGTGCTGGCCAGGTACAGGACCAGCTGCGCGAAGGCCAGCTCACCTTCCGGGCTGCCCAGACGCTCATAGATGTCCCACGCTTCCAGCGCCATCGACTGCGCACGCGGATCGGCCAGGCCGATGTCTTCGATGGCCATGCGGGTCAGTCGCCGGGCCAGGTAGGCCGGGTCACAGCCGCCGTCGAGCATGCGCGTCAGCCAGTACAGCGCTGCGTCCGGGTTGGAGCTGCGGACCGACTTGTGCAGGGCCGAGATCTGGTCGTAGAACTGCTCGCCCCCCTTGTCGAACCGGCGCGTGCGGTCAGCCAGCACCTGCACCAGCGTCTGCGGCGAGATACGACCGCCCTCATCGGCAGCCAGTTCGGCGGCAATTTCAAGCAGGGTGAGTGCACGCCGCACATCGCCATCGGCTGCCGTGGCAATCTGCAGCAGCAGTTCGTCGTCGACCTGGACGCCCTCCCCGCCCAGGCCCCGCTCATTGTCACCCAGCGCACGCTGCAGCGCTTCGACGATATCCTGCGGTGACACGCCCTCCAGCACATGCACGCGACAGCGCGACAGCAGCGCGGAGTTCAGTTCGAAGGATGGGTTTTCCGTGGTCGCGCCGACGAAGACGATGGTGCCACGCTCGATGTGCGGCAGGAACGCGTCCTGCTGGGTCTTGTTGAACCGATGCACTTCGTCGACGAACAGCACCGTGCGGCGACCCTCGGCGAAGCGCTGGGCGGCCTCGGCCAGCACCTGACGCACCTCGGGCAGGCCGGACAGCACGGCGGAAATCGCACGGAACTCCGCGTCGGCGTACTGCGCCAGCAGCAGCGCCAGCGTGGTCTTGCCGCAGCCCGGCGGGCCCCACAGGATCATCGAATGCACGCGGCCGGATTCCACTGCGCGACGCAGGGCGCTGTCCGCGGCAAGCAGGCGCTTCTGCCCGACCATTTCGTCCAGCGTGCGCAGCCGCATGCGCTCGG
>ENA-UOXB01001604-UOXB01001604.1-bioreactor-metagenome-genome-assembly--contig:-NODE-1604-length-10503-cov-4.990429_pt1 | contig 10503 bp, 9 predicted proteins | sample MGYA00238158_ERZ761615 | MGnify/ENA primary metagenome ERZ761615 (study PRJEB28904, sample SAMN06267902) | bioreactor metagenome | isolation source: Joint BioEnergy Institute, California, USA | place... | reverse complement strand
GGAACGGGATGCCCCACAGCAGGATGAACGCCGTGCCGGCGAACGGCGTCGTGAAATGCGACCAGAACGCCAGCCGGGTGCCGGGGTGGGCCCAAGCCGCCCGGATGCCGACGCCTGTGTCGACGCTCGAAGTGACGACCCTGATGGCACCGGTGTCGGTGTCGACGCTGACGTCGCGGTCGACCTCCGGCGGGTGGTTGCGAACGAGGAGGAAGACGAGGACCGCGAACAGGACACCGAGACCGGCGACGCTGCCGAATGTCACCGACCAACTGGTGGCGTGCAGGAGCGCGGAGAGCGGGATCACGGCGACGAGCTGCCCGGCCTGACCGAGGATGCCGGTCATCTGCACCATCAGAGGTCCGCGCTGCGCAGGGAACCACGTCGCGACCAGACGCAGCACCGCGGGGAAGATGGCGGCGTCACCGGCGCCCAGCAGCATGCGGGCGATGATCGCGACACCGACGCTGGGGGAGAGCGCCATCGTCAGCTGCCCGACAGCCATGAGCACCATCCCGATGGTCATGATGGGCCGCGAGCCGTAACGGTCGAGGAGGACGCCGATGGGAATCTGCATTCCGCCGTACACGGCCAGCTGAACGACCGCGAACATCGACAGGGTCGCGGCATCCGCGTGGAAGCGCTCGGCGGCGTCGACGCCGACGGCTGCGAGAGACGTGCGGTTCGTGATCGACAGGACGTACGCCGCGACGCCGGTTCCCCAGACCAGCCACGCCCGCACCCCGGGCCCGGCCATGCGCGCCGAGACGGTCATCTGCCGATCCGTCCGAGCGGGCGGGGCGTCGGAAAGATCACCCTCCTACGCTACTCCGGCCCCGGCGTCCACTCGTGCGAGCCCCGGTGTCCGCCGCGGTCATGGTCTGAGAGGATGCGGACATGAGTGCTCCGGTGGACCCGCGATGAGTGCGCTCTCGTCGCTCGAGAACGACGCAGCGATCGTCGTCGAGCACGTCGCGCGCCGCGAGCAGCCCGTCGATGGCGAAACCGTCGCTCGGCTGCGGACCGAGTTCCCGCGTCTGCATTCCCTCTTCCGTGCGCTCTACGGTGACCGGCCGGGTTCGCTCGAGGCGCTCGTGCACCTGATCGACGTGGTGCTCGATGCTCGTGCCGACCGCCCCGCGCAGCTGAGGCGCCTCGATCGTGACCGCGCGGCCGACCCCACGTGGTTCGAGTCCGAGAAGATGATCGGTGGTGTCTGCTACGTCGACCGGTTCGCCGGCGACCTCGACGGCGTACGCGGCATGATCCCGTACTTCCGCGAGCTCGGCCTGACCTATCTGCACCTCATGCCCTTGTTCGACAGCCCCGAGGGCGACAACGACGGGGGCTACGCGGTCTCGGACTACCGCACCGTGAAGCCGGCGCTGGGCACGATGGCAGATCTTCGCGCGCTCGCGGACGACCTCCGGGAGGCGGGAATATCCCTCGTCCTCGACTTCATCTTCAATCACACCTCGAATGAGCACGTCTGGGCGCAGCGGGCCCTCGCAGGCGACCCCGTGTACGAGGACTTCTACCTGATCTTCCCCGACCGCGAGCTCCCCGATGCGTACGAGCGGACCACGCGCGAGATCTTCCCGGACGACCACCCGGGCTCGTTCGTGCCGCTCCCGGACGGTCGGTGGATCTGGGCGACGTTCTACCGGTTCCAGTGGGACCTCAACTACGCCAACCCCGATGTCTTCACGGCCATGGCGGGGGAGATGCTGTTCCTCGCGAACCAGGGCGTCGAGGTCCTCCGGATGGATGCCGTGGCCTTCATCTGGAAACGCCTCGGCACAGCATGCGAGTCGCTGCCGGAGGCGCACCTGCTGCTCCAGGCGTTCAATGCTGTGCTGCGGATCGCGGCTCCCGCGGTGCTGTTCAAATCCGAGGCGATCGTGCATCCCGACGAGGTGCAGGACTACATCTCGCCCGATGAGTGCCAACTGTCGTACAACCCGCTGCAGATGGCGCTGACCTGGGAGGCGCTGGCGACGCGCGACGCCCGGCTGCTCCAGCTGGCGCTCGACGAGCGCCATGCCCTGCCCGCGGGAACGGCGTGGGTCAACTACGTCCGCAGCCACGACGACGTCGGCTGGACCTTCGCGGACGAGGATGCCGCGCGCCTCGGCATCGACGGTGGACCGCATCGCCGCTTCCTCAACGACTTCTACATCGGTCGCTTCGACGGCTCGTTCTCACGCGGCTTCCCTTTTCAGGAGAACCCACGGACGGGCGATGCCCGAATCGCGGGCACGACGGCTTCGCTGGCGGGCGTCGCCGCGGGAGACGACGGCGGCGAGGACCGGGTCGTGCTCGCGCACGCGTTGGCGATGTCGACCGGTGGCATCCCGCTGCTCTATCTCGGGGACGAGGTCGCGCAGCTCAACGACGACGCGTTCCAGGAAGACCCCGCTCGTCGGGGCGACAGTCGATGGGCGCACCGGCCGACGCGTCCGGAAGATCGGTACGCACGCCGCCTGGACGAGTCGACGGTGTCGGGGCGCGTGTTCACGCGACTCCGCCGGCTGATCGAGGTGCGCCGCGCGAGCCCGGAGTTCGCGGGCAACGATCTGGTGCCGTTCCACACCCCGCACGTCGCGGTGGTGGGGTTCACGCGACCGTCATCGGACGGTGACGGGGGAGCGGTCCTCGTTCTCGCCAACGTGGGCGATTCGCCCGTCGACATCCCGTCGGCTACGTTCAGCGGGCTCGACGAATCCGCGTACGACGTGGTCCGAGATCGCGCGCTCACCCTCGGTGGCGGACTCGTCCTGCCTGCGCATGCGTTCGTCTGGCTGCGCGTGCGTCGACGCTGACGGCGCCGAGCGTCACAGGACGTCTTCGAGGATCAGATCGCGAAGCGTGCTGCGCCGCAGGTCACGCGCCGTGACGACCGTGCCGTCGCCGAGATTGCTCCGGCCACCGAGGTGCTCGGCGATGCGGCGTGCCGCGAGGGCGCGGTCGTGTTCGTCGTCCAGCACGACGCCGATGGCGGTGAGGTCGCGGCCCAATGAGTTGCTCGAGTGGACGCTCGCACGGTCGATGAGCTCGCTCGCGAAGGCACGACCCTCGGTCAGCCTTCCCGCGGCGTGCACGACGGCGACGAGGACACGGGGCGACACTCGGGCCAGCTCTGTCTCGAGGAGCGCATCGAGGTCGGCGATGCACCCCGGGAGCTCGTCGGAAGCGTCGGGGAGCGATACCCCGATCGTGAGGGCGTCAGGCCGGTGTTCGGCGGTCGCGACCTGCGTCAGTGCGTCGATGATGTCGGTGTCCAAGCCGGCGATGTGCATGGCCGTCTCCCTTCGTCACGCTCCACAGGAGCGAGGCTGACCGATTACTGTACCAGCTGGACGGTAAAGTCTCACCTCGGCGGGACGGGTGTCACTCGGGGGTCACGACGATGCGACCCGGGCCGAGCGGAACCAGGGGAGCGCGATAGCTGAGGCCCGTGTCGCCAGGGTGCAGTACGACGTGCGCTGCACCGAACCGCCACAGGCGGTTGAAGAGGAAGACGGTGATCTCGACGGCCTCGTCGTCGGGCACGAGCCAGGTCCCGACGCCCCATTGCGCTGGCTGGCCGATTCCGTTCATCACGATGGTCGGCCGCACGCCGGGAATGAGATGGAGCGCGGGACGGCGCAGCACCAAAGTGACGCGTCGTCCGGGCCTCGTGACGGCTTCGCTCATGAGCGCATCGCGGAGAGCGGATCGGGGCGCGATGAGGTGGCGGGATGCATGGGGTCATTCAACCAAGCGGCACCGTGCGAGCAAAACGTCCGCGGTGCGCGACAAGAGAGGGTTGATTCCAACGACCTGACATAATGTGCATTATCGGACTATACGTAGGACGCTCGTGACGCCGCGCGCGCTCGTGCCGACGGCAGCCCACCGCTGACCGCAAGCGCGCCCAGAACCGTCGCGCTGATCGTCGCCGCCGTCAAGATGGCCGTCGCGAGTGTGCGCCCGGAACCCGATGCGTATGACGCGCACAGTGCGACGGCGGTGATCGCCGCACCGACGGTCAGTACGGGCGCGAGCACGCGCAGGCGACGTTGTGCCGCCGTCAGCACCGGCGCCGTGTGGCCCCGACGCACCGCCGTGACGAGCAACGCGGCGACCGTGCACCAGAAGCCCACGACGAGGCTGGCCGTGACGACATCGCTGGGCCGATGCCAACCGGCGGCGATGACGCCCATGCCGGCGACGGTCGCCCAGACGACGAGCACCGGCGCGAGAACCAACTTCATCTGCGACGGCGCGGCGAACAACGCCGCGCACGCCGCCGCGATGGCGATCGTCGCATGGCCCGACGGCAGCGAATTGCCATACGCGCCCCAGCCGCTCGCCAGATCGGGCCGTGCGATCACCTCGTTCTTGAGAACCTGCGTCACGACGCTGGCACCGACGAACAGGACGGATGCCGCGACGGCCTCGGCATATCGCCGCCGGACGACCGCCGCCACGATGCTGACGATCATCGTCAGCGCCGCGACGATGAGGATGTAGTTCGCGCTGACGTGCTGGGCCGCGCGCAGCACGGGGTTGGTCGAGGCCGTCGTGGCGACCATGGCCGCCTGATCCGCGTGCTGACCGGTCGCCGTGAAGACGCACACCAGGATGGTCACCGCTATGGCCGCCAGCTGAACGCCCGCCAGCTGCAGGTAGCGCACGTTGCGGTTCATACCGTCACCTCGCTCTCGTCGTCGGTCCACCGTACGAAGCCGATCCTGTGAGCGGGGTCAACACGCGGCGAACCGGGGCGAAGCCCCCACTCCCCTAGGCTCGAAGGGTGCAGGTCGTGACCGGGTTCGTCGTCGTCGGGGTCGCGATCGTCGTGGGCTACGTCATCGGCCGGATCGATCTGCTCGGGCCTCATGGCCGCCCTGTGCTCGCGCGACTGATCTTCTTCGTCCTGTCGCCCTTCCTGATGTTCGTCGTGCTCTCGCAGGCCGACGTCTCGACGCTCTTCTCGGCACTGCTGCCCGTATCCGCGATCGCCGCGGTGTCGATGTTCGTGGTCTATGCGCTGATCGCTCGGCTCGTCTGGCGCCGTTCGATCGGTGAGACGCTCATCGGAACGCTCTCGGCCGGCCAGGTGAACTCGAACAACATCGGCATCCCGCTGTCGCTCTATCTGCTGGGGTCGGCCGCCTTGCCGGCGCCCGTGATCCTCATGCAGCTGATCGTGTTCACGCCCATCACCATGGCCATCCTCGAGGCCGTGACGACCGGTCAGCGCAAGCCGCTGCCGATTCTCAAACGAACCTTCGGCAACCCGATCGTCATCGCCTCGGTCGCGGGTGTCATCGTGTCGGTCTCCGGCCTGGAACTGCCCCCGATCGTGCTCGATCCGCTGCAGCTGATCGCCGACGCATGCGTTCCCGTCCTCCTCATCGCCTACGGAATGTCGCTCCACGGTCAGCGCGTGCTGTCCGCTTCCGGTCGGCGGCGTGACATCCTCCTGGCGTCGGGGCTCAAACTCATTGCGATGCCCCTCGTCGCCTGGGCGGTCGCGGCCTTCGTGTTCGGCCTCTCCCCCGCCGACACGCTCGCCGTCACGGTCCTCGCTGCGCTCCCGACCGCTCAGAACGTCTTCAACTTCGCCCAGCGCTACGACATCGGCGAGACCATCTCGCGCGACACCGTGTTCCTCACCACACTGGGCTGCGTGCCCGTTCTGCTCGCAGCGACGCTGTTGCTCGGCTGACCTCCCCCGCGGCTGATCGGCGGCTCCGCATCTGCGGCCCTGACGGGACTCCCCCGGGTCCACTAACGTGTGGCGTGTCGGGGGCGCGCGGCTCCCGCGAAGGAGGTCCTGTCATGACAAGCACGGAGAACACCGCCGCGAGATTCGTCAGGTCACTGCGAACCTCGTTCATCGTCGGCGGCATCCTGACTCTGATCGTCGGCCTGCTGATCCTCATCTGGCCGGGCCGCACGGCTCAGGTGCTGACCGGCATCATCGCCGCCTACGCGATCATCACGGGCATCGTCTACGCCGCGCTCGGGATCTTCTCGCGGACGAAGGGCGGCTGGGCCCGCGTGGGACACATCGCACTCGGCATCCTCTTCGTCGTCGTCGGAATCGTGGCGTTCGCGAACCTCCCGGCATTCACGGTGTCGTTCGCCGTCTTCCTCGGCGTGCTGGTGGGCATCACGTGGATCGTCGAAGGCGCGGTGTCGCTGTCGGTCGTCGGCGAGTCGACGTCGCGCGGGTGGACGATCGCCTTCGCGATCCTCTCGATCATCGCCGGCGTCATGCTGCTGTTCACGCCGCTGTGGGGCGTGATCGTGCTGTGGTGGCTGCTGGGGATCTCGGCCGTGGCGCTCGGCATCGTCAACATCATCCGAGGGCTCTCGTTCCGTCCCTGACGGTCGCGTGTGGGGCGTCACACCGGCAGGTGGCGCCCCCACCAATCGAGGATGGCCTCGAACCGTTCCACGCGGTGACGCGGCCGGCCCGAACGGGTCAGCTCATGGTTCTCGCCGGGGAAGATCAGCAGCTCGGCCGCCGTGCCCTGGCGGCGCAACGCGGAGTAGTACCGGGTCGCCTGTTCGAGCGGGCACCGGAAATCGAGCTCGGAGTGAACGACGAGGGTGGGCGTGGTCACCTGGTCGACGACCGCCATCGGGCTCTGCGCCCGGATCGCGGTCGGATCGGTGCCGACGTACTCATCGCCGAAGAACGACCCGATGTCGCTCGTGCCCGAGAACGTCGTGGGGTCGAGGAAGCCGCGCTCGACGATCGCGGCGGCGAACCGGTGGTCATGCGCGATCGTCCACGCGGTGAGATACCCGCCGTACGACCCGCCCATGATGCCGACACGGTCTCCATCGAGGCGCTCGTCCGCCGCCACCGCTCCGTCGAGGAAGGCGAGAACGTCGACGAAGTCGTCGGTTCCCATCCGGCCCCGGATGCTGCGGCCGTGGGCCCGCCCGTATCCGGCGCTGCCGCGGGGGTTGCAGTAGACGACGGCGTAGCCCGCGTCGACGAGGACCTGCGTCTCATCGAACAGGTGCACACCGTAGGCGGCGTACGGGCCGCCGTGGATCTGCAGCAAGACGGGGAACGGGCCGTCGCCCGGAGGCGTCGCGACCCAGCCGTGCACCGGGTAGCCGTCGGGCGCCGTCACCTCGAGCTCGCGGGGAAGGACGAACCCGGCCCGGCTGGCGGCGTCGCCGAACGAGGTGAGTAGTCGCGCGTCCACGCCTGGGGCGTCGAGGAAGAGGATCTCACCGGCCGACCGGTTGGTCGCCACCGCGCAGACGATGCGCTCGCCCGCCGCGTCGGCGCCGTGACCCACGACCTCCAGACCACGACGGAGACGCGCGATAGCGCCGTCGCGCGATACGCGCAGCAGGTGCACTTCACCGCGGGTCCGGTTCTGCACCAGGAAGTCGTCACCGACCGCGGTGATGTGCGAACCCACCTCGCCGAGGTCGATCGTGTCGGGGTCGGTCAGTCGGCGGGGCTGGTCGCCGTCGAGGACCCACAGCGCCACGCCGGGGGCGACGAAGTCGATCCCGGTGGGACCCGGATCGGACGCCAGGAAAGCGATGCTCCCATCGGCCGCGACGGCGATGTCGGCGATCGACAGCGTCGCCGAGAGGACGACGCGCTCCCCCGTCCCGTCCACTCGGACCGCGACGAGCGGCGAACGCAGGTCGCGACGATCGTGCTCGATCTCGTCGGTCGTCGTGAGGATCTCCGTCCCGTCCGCGGTGAACACGACTCCGTCGTGCGAACGTGAGCCGGAGGTGAGCTGGCGCGCCGCCTCGGGCACACGCCGCGCACGGGTGGACGACGAGGTCTGCGGTCCGGGGGCGGTCTCGTAGGACGGCTCCGAGCCGAGGTCGGGTGCCGCGACCACGAAGACGTGAGCGGGTCGGTCGGCGATGTATCCGACGCCGTTCGCGTGCCATCGGATGCCGGTGATGCGGCGAGGGGACTCCGCCTCCGGCGCGAGACCGTCGATGGTGCCGTATCGGCCCGACTCGGGCACTCGCGCGGTGTAGGCGAGCACGTCGCCCGCCGGGGCCCAGGCGAAGGAGCCGACTCCGAGGGGTGCGTCGGTGACCTGCACGGGCTCCGAACCGGATGCCTCGATCACATGGATCTGGGCCTTGCCGTCGGCGTCGCCGCGCAGGAACGCGACATGGCCGCCGTCCGGCGACAGCCGCGGCGACGTGTCCGCGACACCCCGGGTGAGACGTCGCGGCTCGCCCGAGGGCAACTCGATGCGCCAGAGCTGCCCCACGTTCCGATCCGCGGATATGTCGGGTCGCGATGTCGCGAACACGGCGAACGAGCCGTCGGACGCGACCGTCGGACGCCCGACGGAGATCAGCGTCTCGATGTCCGTGGGGCCCACGATCACTCGCCGCCGAAGGACGAGATGTCTCCCACGAGACGGGTGTTGTCCGCCGGGATCGGCTCGACGGCCGCGAGTGCGATCTCGGCGGCGAACTCCGACACGTTGTAGAGCTTGCCGGCCGACTTCCGACGCGTCTCGATAGCGCCCGGGTTGGCACGTTCGAGCAGGGTCGCGGTGATGGTGCCCTCGATCATGTCGCCCGACACGACGACGAATCCGATCCCGCGCTCGGCGAGCTCGCCCACCCGCTCACGCAGGGCGTCCTCGCCCGCGCGCTTCGACAACGCGACGGCCTCGTACTCGGGCATCGTCGGGGTCGTGCGGATGAAGTGGGCCTGGTGGCTGGTCACGAAGACCACGCGCGATCCGTCCTCGAGGAGCGGCAGCGCCGCGTCGAGGGTGCCGAGCTGCGCGTCGCGGTTGAGGGTGAGCGCATAGTCCTCGGCCATGCCGCCTTCCATCCCGCCGGACGCGTTCAGCACGAGCAGATCGAGGTGGCCGAACGTCTCACGGACGGCGGCGAACATCTCGTCGACCGAGGCGCGGTCGGTCAGGTCGGCGCCGACGACGAGCACCTCGACGCCCAGCTCGCGCAGCTCGGCGGCGAGCTTCTCGGCACGAGGCGCCTTGTTGCGGAAGTTGATGACGACGTTCGCCCCCGCCTGCGCGAGGAAGCGCGCCGTATCCGCGCCGACACCGCGCGACGATCCGGTCACCAGTGCCGTGCGACCGGAGAGGGTTCCGGCGGGAAGGGGCTGAGTCATGTGGCGCTCCTGCGGGGAAGAAAGGCTGTCGGCACGGCGGTTCACCGGCACCGCACGAGCCTATCAACCGGCCCGGATCGGACCCCTGACTGATAGGTTCGGATGAGGGACGAAGGAGCGTCGATGTTGCCTGATCTCACGCAGTATCTGTGGATAGCGTGGCTCGTGCTGGCCCTGATCTTCGTCATCGTCGAGTTGCTCACACTCGAGTTCACGTTCCTCATGCTCGCCGGTGGAACCTTGATCGGCGGTCTGGGAACGAACCTCCTGTCCGCCCCGTGGTGGCTTCAGGTCGCCGCGGCCGCTGCGGTGTCGGCGTTGCTGCTGTTCACCATCCGGCCGCTCCTCCTGCGGGCCCTGCGCCGGAGCAGTCAGCACATACCGACCAACGTCGACGCGCTCGCGGGCCTGGGCGCCCGCGTCCTCGTCCCCTTCGTCGACGGAGCAGGGTCGGTCAAGCTCGACAACGGCGAGACGTGGACCGCCCGCCTCGTCGACGATCGCGCAGACGTCCCCGTCGGTTCCCGCCTCGTCGTCCGTGCCGTCCGCGGTGCAACGGTCGAGGTCACTTCCCCCGCCCCTGATACGAAGGAGAACGCCCGTGGTTGATGTCGGCGCTTTCGTCGGGCAGATCTTCGTGATCGTGCTCCTCGTCGTCCTGGCGATCTTCGTGATCGTCGTGCTCTTCCGCTCGATCCGGATCATCCCGCAGGCCTACGCGGGCGTGGTCGAGCGCCTGGGGCGCTACCAACGCACGCTCGCGCCCGGACTGAATCTGCTCGTGCCCTTCATCGATCGGGTCCTCCCCCTGGTCGACATGCGCGAGCAGGTGGTGTCGTTCCCGCCGCAGCCGGTCATCACCGAGGACAACCTCGTGGTCTCCATCGACACCGTGGTCTACTTCCAGGTCACCGACGCGCGTGCCGCCACGTACGAGATCAACAACTATCTCGGAGCCGTCGAGCAGCTGACGACCACGACGCTCCGAAACGTCGTCGGAGGCCTCAACCTCGAAGAAGCCCTCACGAGCCGTGACAACATCAACGGCCAGCTGCGCATCGTCCTCGACGAGGCGACCGGCAAGTGGGGCATCCGGGTCTCGCGTGTCGAGCTGAAGGCGATCGATCCGCCCACCTCGATCCAGGACTCCATGGAGAAGCAGATGCGCGCCGAGCGCGACCGCCGCGCCGCGATCCTCACCGCGGAGGGCTCGAAGCAGTCGCAGATCCTCGAGGCGGAGGGTCGCCGCCAGGCGGAGATCCTGAAAGCCGAGGGCGACAAGCAGGCTCAGATCCTGCGCGCCGAGGGCGAGTCGGCCGCGATCCAGTCCGTGTTCCAGGCGATCCACGACGGCA
>ENA-UOXB01001601-UOXB01001601.1-bioreactor-metagenome-genome-assembly--contig:-NODE-1601-length-10514-cov-8.571565_pt1 | contig 10514 bp, 10 predicted proteins | sample MGYA00238158_ERZ761615 | MGnify/ENA primary metagenome ERZ761615 (study PRJEB28904, sample SAMN06267902) | bioreactor metagenome | isolation source: Joint BioEnergy Institute, California, USA... | reverse complement strand
AAAACTGCTCTTCTGGCAGCTCACCTGCCAAAAAACGTTTGGTTTGGTCGCGAAACTGTTCAACTCGTTCGTCTACCAAAGTCTGGTCAGCGTAATTGTATTGATACATGACGTAATCTCAGTTTTTTTAATCTTAAAAGCAACGATGGTTGGGGGCTTGTGTGTGGATGATGACACATGGCACCAATCGCATCATAAATAATTCAGCTTACCATCATATAAGCTTGCTTCTATAAACATAAATTCCTATCTGACATATCCATATCCAAACACAGCATAAATTTTCATATAGAAACTTAGGTAGCCTATGCCTATCAAATCTATCGTCTGATTACAGACAAATCACTCTCAGTTTTTAGCGTCTTTTTGCATTACTTTTTATTTTGCTTTTTTGACCACTCTTTTATTTATTAAGGTTTTAATATTCCCATGACCCAAAATCAGAATCAGACCTCATCAAAACTTGTCCCTCCTCATGGCAGCGCAGTGCTTAAACCATTATTGTTAGAGGGCGACGCCCGTACTCAAGCACTTGAGCTTGCCCGCACCTTGCCGACGATCACCTTAAGCTCACGTGAGCGTGGTGATTTGATTATGTTTGGTATTGGCGGTTTTACCCCGTTGAATGGTTTTATGAATCAAGCCAACTGGCAGGGCGTGGTCGATAATATGCGCTTGCAAAGCGGAGACAACGCAGGCTTGTTTTGGCCAATTCCGATCACTTTGTCTGCGCCTAAAGAGACTGCTGATACTCTGACTCAAGGCGACAAAGTGGCTTTGGTCGCACAAGATGGCGAAGTAATGGGCATTCTCACGGTTGAAGAAACCTATACCATCGATAAAGCATATGAGTGTGAAAAAGTATTTACCACGACCGATCCTGAACACCCAGGCGTACAACAAGTATTAAATCAAGGTGCGGTCAACATTGCAGGTAGCGTTGAAGTATTAAGTGAAGGAGAGTTCCCAGAGCTCTACCCAGAGATTTATAAAACGCCTGCTGAAACGCGTGAAATCTTAGATGCCAAAGGCTGGAAAACGGTTGCTGCATTCCAAACCCGTAACCCAATGCATCGCTCGCATGAGTACTTAGCTAAGATTGCCATTGAGATTTGTGATGGGGTATTGATTCATTCATTACTCGGCGCATTGAAGCCTGGCGACATTCCAGCAGAAGTCCGTCAAGAAGCGATCAAAACTTTGATTGATAACTACTTTAGAAAAGACACGGTTATCCAAGCAGGTTATCCGCTAGACATGCGTTATGCGGGTCCTCGTGAAGCACTATTGCATGCAGTATTCCGTCAAAACTATGGCTGTAGCCATCTGATTGTAGGCCGCGACCATGCAGGCGTTGGTGATTACTACGGTGCGTTTGATGCGCAAACCATCTTTGATAAAGTTGGTAAAGATGATTTGATTACGCAGCCACTAAAGATTGGCTGGACCTTTTGGTGTAATGCTTGTAACGCCATGGCGTCTGACAAAACCTGTCCGCATGATGCCAGTGAGCATGTCAAAGTCTCAGGAACAAAACTGCGTAAAGCGTTGTCAGAAGATGAAGAAGTACCAGAAAACTTCAGTCGTCCTGAAGTCTTAGAGATTTTGCGCGACTATTATGCTGGTATTGCTCGTGAGGAGCGTGCTGAGGTGAAGCTAACGGGTGCATCTGCGGTATAAATTTTGTCTTTTGAATAAAACAGAAGGGGTCAGGCTTAGCGTCTGGCCCTTTTTTTGCTGTTTTTTATAATTTCAAATGCTAACTGATTAACTATCAGTCTTTGTCTATTCCTATATCTCATAAACAGGCGCTAAGAATGATTGCGTTGGCAGAAATAACAAAAATACTTATGCCAAGTTAACCAGTCGATAAGCTGATTCATCATTAAGCCTTTGTCAAACAAACTGCTAGCATAGTTATCATTATCCATAGAGCCGTACTTAAGTCGTTATAGATTTGATACCGCATCGGTATTTAAAAAAATGGTTCTATTCACTTTATCAAGAGCACTTATACAACCAGTGAGCAGAAAAATGATTAAAACAGGCAAAGAATCCTTATCTCATAATGTCAATACCCATACTTCTAATAATAAAGGGTTGCAAATGCGTACCATTGGCCTAACCGGTATATTGGGAATGGCGCTATTGGCGACTGGCTGTAGCTCAAACGAAGCCAAGACACAAGATGCGTCAGGTGCGACAGGCGATCAGAAAAATATCGGTCTATTAAACGTCTCGTATGATGTGTCGCGTGATTTTTATAAAGACTATAACGTTCTATTCACGGAGGCGTATCAAAAGAGCCATCCGGGCAGTAAAGTAATGGTCAATCAATCGCATGGCGGCTCAAGTAAACAAGCGCTGTCCGTCGCCAATGGATTGCAAGCCGATGTGGTGACTTTTAACCAAGAAAGCGACATGAACCTGCTGGTCGAAAAAGGCTTGGTTCCTGAAAACTGGCGAGAAGCGTTGCCAAACAAAGCTGTGCCTTACACCAGCACCATGGTGCTACTCGTACGTAATGGCAATCCAAAAAACATCAAAGACTGGTCTGACTTAGCACGTAACGATATCAAGGTCGTCATGCCAAATCCAAAAACCAGTGGCACTGCGCGCTATGCATTTTTGGGTGCTTATGGTTACGGACTGCATAGCTTTAACGAAAATCCAGAAAGTCACGTCAAAACTGATGACTTTATGAGAAACCTGCTGGCAAACGTTGTGACTTATGATAATGGCGCACGGGCCGCAACGACCAGCTTTACCCAGCGCGGCCTTGGTGATGTGCTGATTACGACTGAAAACGAGGCGCACCTTGCCAGCAAAGACTTTGCTAAAGGACAAGTTGATATCGTTTATCCAAGTTATTCTGTCTTGATTAATAACCCAGTGGCAGTCGTGACAGCCGTAACGGACAAGGCTGGCAAGACGGAGGCGGCAACTGCGTATCTAAAAGGCTTGTGGGACACGCCAGCGCAAGAGCTCATGGCACAGATGTACATGCGTCCTAGCAATGAGCAAGTTTTGGCCGCTCATAAAGACACTTTGCCTGCTATCAATACCTTTGAGCCAGTCAGTGTGCTTGGCTCTTGGGATAAAATCATGGACACTTTCTTTGTGGATGGCGCACGTTTTGATGAGCTGGCACGAGCAAAGTAGTTACTGTTTTTAACCTGCCCCTGAATTAGCAAGCTGTCAATCAAACAAAAGGCATCGGCCTTACTAGTAAAATTGGCAGCTTGCGAATCATTTATTTAACGTGCGTTATTAACCCCTTGAAAACGTTTAACTTACGAATGCATTATTCCATTTTGGCAATAACATACGCATATTCATCATTAAACATAATAAGATGGCGCTGTTAGCATACGGGTATTATTTAACAAATACCTTTGAGAAAACTATGACGCACGCCTCATATCAGCAAAGAAGCAAAAAAATCAACGTCCCACTTAACGTCTTGGGTATCGCAGGCGTGGCGCTCAGCTTAGGTCTTGCTGGCTGTAGCAATAATGAGCAGGCAGAAACGACAAGTACGGATGGGACGACTGCAACCACAGCCAGTCAAAATATTGAGCTGCTAAACGTCTCTTATGATGTGGCACGCGACTTTTATAAAGACTACAACCCGTTATTCATTGAGCATTATAAAGCGGACCATCCAAATACCAACATCAGCGTCAACCAGTCGCATGGCGGCTCAAGTAAGCAGGCGCTGTCTGTGGCCAATGGTCTGCAAGCAGATGTTGCCACCATGAACCAAGGCTCAGACATTGAATTGCTTGAGAAAAAAGGGTTGGTTGAGTCAGATTGGCAAAGCAAATTCCCAGACAATGCCGTGCCGTTTACCAGTACCATCGTTTTTTTGGTGCGTAAGGACAATCCAAAAGGCATCAATGATTGGGAAGATTTGACCAAAGAGGGCGTTGAGATTGTCCTTGCCAACCCAAAAGTGACGGGCAATGGTCGCTATGCTTTCTTAGGGGCTTACGGTTATGGTTTGCACGCCTTTAATAATGACGAAACACAAGCCAAAAACTATGTAAAAGACATGCTCAAAAACGTCAAAGTTTATGAGAATGGCGGACGTGCTGCCACGACTACTTTTGTTCAGCGCGGTATCGGCGATGTGTTGGTGACTTTTGAGAATGAAGCCAATCTTGCCGCCAAAGATTTTGGTGCGGGTAAAGTAGACATCGTTTATCCAACATACTCTATCAAGTCAGAAAGCCCTGTTGCGGTTGTAAAGTCAGTGACTGATAAAAAAGGCACTACTGAGGCCGCCAAAGCCTATCTTGATTATCTATGGAGTGAGCCTGCTCAGCAGCTGGCGGCCGACTTGTATCTACGTCCTAGCGTCAAAAGTGTCCTTGATAAGAACAGCGATAAATTACCACCTGTTGAAACTTTCCGCCCAAATGATGCGTTTGGGTCATGGGATGAAATCATGAGTACCTATTTTAGTGATGGCGGTGTGTTCGATCAGTTGGCGGTTAAAGCACCAAAATAATCACGGTCTACGCTCAGTAAACACCTAGGTTTTGGCAACTAAAGTTATGTAGTAAGTGTGAGCATTGGCTCATGAAAAACCCATAAAGGACATGGCGTTCTGCGCTATGTCCTTTATAACATGAAGGTTTGTAAATACGTTATTCGTAGAATAGATAGACCAACCATCAACTCGATATAACATGGTCTTGCGATAAGTACCATCAGATAGGCAATAGGACATCACTATGAGTGCAACATCTTCTTCTGCCAGTAAACCGCTTAAAAAAGGTTGGCTGACACGTTTGCGTCAACGCAATGTGTTGCCAGGCTTTGGTTTGAGCATGGGTATTACTGTCTTTAGCTTGTCATTATTGGTGGTGCTACCGTTTGCCATGATGGCTTATACCACAACGCAAATGGGTTGGACGGGGTTTTGGGAAACCATTACCCAGCCGCAAGTCACAGCCGCTATTAAACTGAGCTTGTGGATGTCATTTTTAGCCATGCTCACCAATATGGTGTTTGGCACGCTGGTCGCATGGGTGCTGGTGCGTTATGAGTTTTGGGGTAAATCACTAATTAATGCCTTGGTCGATCTGCCTTTTGCTTTGCCAACGGCGGTCACAGGTATCTCTCTTGCCACGCTTTATGCGCCTAACGGTTTAATTGGACAATGGTTTGCCAAGTTTGATATCCAAGTGGCTTTTACGCCCATCGGGATTTGGCTTGCCTTAGTCGTCGTAAGCTTTCCCTTTATCGTTCGAGCCGTCCAACCCGTATTGGCAGAGCTATCGGTTGAATTTGAAGAAGCGTCAGCGGTATTGGGTGCCAATCGCTTTACCACATTTCGAAAGGTTATCTTACCAGAGCTACTGCCTGCCTTGTTGATGGGAGCTGGCATGATGTTTGCGCGTGCTACTGGCGAGTATGGCTCCGTGATCTTTATCGCGGGTAATATTCCTATGCAGTCGGAGATTTTACCGCTTATTATTATTAGTAAGCTTGAGCAGTTTGATGTTCAGGGTGCTTCTGCTGTCGCCTTATTTATGCTTCTGATCTCTTTTGTGATTTTGTTGACCATCAATATCGTACAGTGGAAGCTGTCTCGCCGCGTAGGAGCTCGCTAACATGCAAATATCCAATAGCTACGACTACCAAAGCAATCCGGCAACCAAAGACACGCCGTGGATACGCCGCATCTTTATCGTCATTGCTGTCCTGTTTATGGTTGTCATGTTGGTCATACCATTACTGGCGGTATTTTATGAGGCCTTTAAGAGCGGCTGGCAGTTATATATCGCCTCACTTGTCGACCCAGAGGCAGTAGAAGCTATCAAGCTTACCTTGATTACGGCAGCCATTGTATTACCAATTAATATGGTGCTGGGTATCGCGATTGCTTGGTTGGTCACGCGTTATCAGTTTAAAGGCAAGCAGCTGGTCACCACTTTACTTGATTTACCGTTTTCGGTGTCGCCTGTGGTGGCAGGTTTGATGTTTGTCTTGTTGTTTGGTCTCAACTCCACCCTTGGCGGCTGGCTTGAGGGCATGGGTTTTCAGATTATTTATGCAGTACCAGGTATTGTATTAGCGACGCTATTTGTGACTTTTCCGTTTGTGGCACGTGAGTTGATACCATTAATGCAGACGCAAGGTGACAGTGAGGAGCAAGCAGCCTTAACCTTGGGGGCTACAGGTTGGCAGACTTTTTGGCACGTAACGTTACCCAATATTAAATGGGCGCTGCTTTATGGTTTGATTTTGACCAATGCACGGGCGATGGGTGAGTTTGGCGCAGTAAGTGTGGTATCTGGTCACATTCGCGGTGAGACCAATACCATGCCATTGTTGGTTGAGATTGCTTATAACGATTACAACTTTACTGCTGCTTTTGCCTTATCAAGCCTACTAGCGGCACTTGCGCTTGTGACCTTGCTCATTCAGCAGGTCATGACGAAATTGCAAGAGCGTAAGTTTGCCAAGTCTGAGCGGTTGGTAAGTGCGCCTGAGCTGCCAGTCAGTGCCAATGCGACGGTTCCTACCAGTCAAGATAAGCCTTAAATCGAGCATGGTTTTTGAGTCAGAAGTATTGCTTATCAGAGATATCACTTAAGCAGCTGATACCTTAATTACTAGTCAATGGATCGTCGCTCACACAAACTGCCACGATACGCCAAAACAGATAATAAGAGATACCATTATGAGCATCGAGATTCGCAACGTTAATAAAAAGTTTGGTGACTTCACCGCCTTAGACAATATCAATATCACTGTACCAACTGGCAAATTGACAACCTTATTGGGACCCTCAGGCTGCGGCAAGACCACCTTGCTACGAATCATTGCGGGCCTAGAATATGCTGACTCTGGGCAAGTTTTGTTTGATGAGCTGGATGTGACCAATACGCCTGTACAAAAACGCCATATCGGTTTTATGTTTCAGCACTATGCGCTGTTTCGACATAAAAACATCGCGGACAATGTCGCCTTTGGTCTAACGTTATTGCCAAAAAAAGAGCGACCTAACAAGGCTGAGATCAATAAGCGCGTGGCTGAGCTGCTAGATTTAGTACAATTGCCGCAAGTTGCCAACGCTTATCCGCACCAACTCTCGGGCGGACAGCGTCAGCGTATAGCGCTGGCACGGGCGCTTGCCGTAAAACCAAAGCTGTTGTTACTTGATGAGCCATTTGGGGCGCTTGATGCCAAAGTACGTAAAGAGCTGCGTACTTGGCTCAAAAATATTCATCATGAGCTGGGCATTACCAGTATTATGGTAACCCACGATCAAGAAGAAGCTCGGGCAGTATCTGATGAGATTGTGGTTATGAATCAAGGGCGAGTTGAGCAGGTAGGGACATCGGATGAGCTGATACACAAGCCCGCCAACGCGTTTATCAGTGACTTCTTAGATCTTGCATAAAAGGACAATCAATTTAAAATAAAAAAGACCTATTGAGATAGGTCTTTTTTATTGCTGCATGTTTATTACCGCACGATAAAGGTTTCTCGTTAAACAAACTCGAAGCCAATAACGTTAAATTTCAGCGCTAATAATTAAATACTAAGAATTAAGCAGGGTTTGGCATATCGATATCTTTGGTCAATATCTGCTTATAGGTGATATCCAAAATATTTTGGCACCACTCTGGTAAATCATCCGCGACCTCATACCACATCCAAGTACCATCACGAACGGAGTTTAAAATACCCAGTTTTTTTAGATGGTTCAGATGCCGCGATATAGTCGGTTGTGGTTGGTCAAGTATCTCGACCAATTCGCCCACACAGCGTGCTTCTTTTTTGAATAAAATTTGAAATATTTTTAATCGCGTCGGATCAGATAAGACTTTGAATAACTCGATAGGTCGTATCGCAAAATTATTGTCAGACATAGAATAATTCCAATGAAGCTCGTTTAGTAGGGAGTTAATATAACAGCAGTTATCTACAAAATCGATTAAAAAATAAGCTAAATTACAGTTCGTCGCGTATTTACTACCTTTTGTCTTATTTAGTCACATGTACGCTTACCCTCGTTTACAGCGATTAACTCTCTGTAATGCAAAGCTATTTGGTAAGCACTCAATTGTAAAACGCTATTGCAAATGATAATAATTATCGTTATTATACTGTACGGTATAAGCATGACTTGATAGGTGAGACAGTATAAATAACTTATGTGTCCCTTTCATTATCATTGATGCTTATATAAGTAATAAACAGCAGTTACCGAATAGTGGTATTTAGAGGAGCCAGTCCATGTACGTATGTATTTGCAACGACGTAAAGGAAAAACAAATCAAAGCCGCCATTGCTTCTGGCATTGATACGCTTGAAGGTTTAAAAGATACCCTTGATGTAGCAACTTGCTGCGGCTGCTGTGAGCCTATGGTCAATGACTACTTAGATGAGCATCATGCCAAGTTGGATGTTTTGGCATACGCTGTCTAAGGTTTATCCGCTCAACATTTTTATTTCCAATGCTACACATATCATAGTACATTCAATAATTTGCCATTGCCTCCCATGCGCTGAGCATAGCGAGTAAGTGGTCATTATCAATATAACGCCTCCTATAATCCTATATTATTCTCACCCTGCTTATTGAGCATGGTGAGTTGCCATAAGTTGCGTCGATAAAATGCTAGCTAATTATGATTCTCAACTAGCATCTTATTCTTAGTTCACAACATTACATGCTATATAGCGCCTGTATGCTATTATACTTGTCTAACGTTGTAAGACATTTTTTGAGTTTAGCCAATCAGTTCATGATTACTATATGATGGATTTTGACTGCTTGGCAGTGCGTACAATATAAATAGGGGAGTATGGGTTATGAAAGGTAGCCAAAAAGTCATAGATTATTTGAATTTCTTATTAGGTGGTGAGCTCGCTGCCCGTGACCAATATTTTATACATTCAGAGATGTATGCTGAGTGGCATTATGGCAAACTATATGATCGTATCCATCATGAAATGGACGATGAAACCTTACATGCCCAAGCCATCATTCGCCGTATTTTGATGCTGAGCGGTACGCCTAAGATGACAGTCAATGACATCAAAATTGGCACCACAGTCCCTGAAATGCTCCAGCTAGATCTTGATTTAGAATATCAAGTACAGCAGCATTTAAAAGAGGGTATCGCGATTTGTGAACAAGAGCGAGACTATGTCACACGTGAGATGCTGGTTGAGCAATTAAAAGACACTGAAGAAGATCATGCTCATTGGTTAGAGCAGCAATTGCGTCTGATCGATATGATTGGTCTGCCAAATTATCTACAAAGCCAAACGGCTGAAGTGACTCCCAATCTTATTTAACATCAAGACAGATATGAACAGCATTAATAGTCAACGAAAACAGTTGGCTAAAACAACAAATAGGTAGGGAGAGAGATAATGAAAGGGGATAAAGAGGTCATACGCGCTCTAAATAAAGTACTTGGACAGTCGCTCATTGCCATTAACCAGTACTTTTTGCATGCTCGTATTGCTCGTCATTGGGGTTTAGAGGCGCTCAACGAAAATTTTTATAAGCAATCTATTGCTGAGATGAAATGGTCTGATGATTTGATTGCCAGAATCTTGTTGTTAGGCGGGCTGCCGAATTTGCAAGATTATGGCAAGATGTTCATTGGTGAAGATGTGCCTGAATTGATCGATTGCAATTTGCGCTTAGAGAAACAAAAATTTGACATCATCACTGATGCCATCGCTCTGTGTGAGACACACGCCGATTATGTTTCTCGCCAGCTACTAACCATCCTAAAAGATGGTAATGAAGAGTATGAAGATTGGCTCGAGACGCAAGAAGATTTGATTACAAGTATGGGCGTTGAGCGTTATATCCAATCACAAATCAATGATGACGATACAATCTAAACGATTGTTTTGATGTGACTGATAATAAAGCTTAATAAAAAGCCAGCAACTATGCTGGCTTTTTTTATATCTGATTTTTAATCAATACAAACCGCGTCCATCTTCAGGCTTGAGGCGCAAAAAGACCAGCCCTGAGAGAATGGTTAAAATACCCATAATCCAAAATGTGGTCTGAAATGCAGCAAGCGTATCTATTTGCATACGCTCACGTAATATATTCAATACCGCTGCCCCAAAAGCAATACCAAAGCCAATCGCCAGCTGCTGATTGACAGCCATCAGGCTATTGCCACTACTGGTTTGCGTACCCTGTAGATCACCAATAGTGATCGTATTCATCGCGCTAAACTGCAGGGAGTTACAAGCACCCATGACCGTCAGAATAGGAACAAACAACAACCACTGTGATGACTCGCTAAACTGTGCCAAAACGATGATAAGTAAGCCCATAAGCGAGGTGTTATAGACCAGCACTTTTCGATAACTAAAACGCTGAATGATTTTGCTGACGAATGGCTTAATTCCAATTGCCCCGACTGCAATGGGCGCAAGTAACCAGCCAGCTTGTGATGGCGAATATTCAAACACCACTTGTAGCAATAAGGGCAATAAAAACGGCACAGCACTGA
>ENA-UOXB01001600-UOXB01001600.1-bioreactor-metagenome-genome-assembly--contig:-NODE-1600-length-10527-cov-8.534282_pt1 | contig 10527 bp, 8 predicted proteins | sample MGYA00238158_ERZ761615 | MGnify/ENA primary metagenome ERZ761615 (study PRJEB28904, sample SAMN06267902) | bioreactor metagenome | isolation source: Joint BioEnergy Institute, California, USA | place... | reverse complement strand
TGCATGAAACACGCGCTGAACAAGGCGCACGTACACCTCTCAAGTTCCGCGGCCGGCGGTCGCACGACCACCCCGATGGCGGCGCACGCGACGTTATCGCGTGGACCCTGCCACGCTGCGCGCGGGCGCCGACCGTGGGGTCGGCACTACCTGGGCACCGGCAACCTGCGCTGGCGGTGCGGACAGGCGTCCGCGAAGTGTCCGCCGCGGTGTCCGCGGACAACCGGACACTCCGAAAACAAATGTAAGACGTTGAATATAAACACCTTAATAGTTGGCACGCGATGTGCAACAGGGAGCAGGTACTCCACTCCAGGCGCTGCGCCCGATGATCCGCGACACCTCTGCCCAAGACCAGGTCATGTCCTCCCCTGCCAGCGGTCGTGCTGCGCTGCTGCGCCGCTATCGCTGGCCGGCGGTGATCGCGCTGCTGCTGGTGCTGGGCATCGGCTTCGCCGCCAGGACGTGGCTCAATGCCAGCCGCTCCATCGATGGCAGCCGCGTGCGCATCGCCGCGGTCACGCGCGGCGACCTGGTGCGCGACATCGCCGCCGATGGCAAGGTCATTGCGGCCAACAGCCCGGTGCTCTACGCCATTTCGGCCGGCACGGTGACCCTGAAGGTGGTCGCCGGTGATGTGGTCAAGCAGGGTCAGGAGCTGGCGGTCATCGACAGCCCGGAACTGCGCAGCAAACTGGCCCAGGAGCAGGCCACCCTGGCCGGCCTGGAGGCCGAGGCCAGCCGTGCCTCGCTGGACGCCACCCTGGCGCGTGCCAAATCGCGCAAGGACACCGACCAGGCCGGCATCGAGCGCACCGCGGCCGAGCGTGACCTGCAGCGCTATCAGCGCGGCTTCGAAGGTGGGGCGGTGCCGGCCATCGACCTGGCGCGTGCGCAGGACGCGATGAAAAAGGCGGACATGGAACTGGCCAACGCCCGTACCGATGCCCGGCTGCAGGGCCAGGGCGCCGACCTCGATGCGCGCAACAAGCGGCTGCTGGCCGAGCGCCAGCGCGCCGTGGTGGCCGAGGTGCAGCGCCAGGTCGATGCCCTGACCCTGCGCGCGCCCTTCGATGGCCAGGTCGGCCAGGTGCAGGCTACCCAGCACACCAATGTCATCGCCAACGCTCCGATTCTCGGTGTGGTCGACCTGTCGCGCTTCGAGATCGAAATCAAGGTGCCGGAGAGTTTCGCCCGGGACCTGGCCATCGGCATGCCGGCCCAGCTGACCAGCGGCAGCGGCCAGCCGTTTGCCGGGGAAATCAGCGCGGTCTCGCCGGAAGTGGTCGGCGGCGAGGTCAACGCCCGCGTCCGCTTCGTCGACCAGCAGCCCGGCGGCCTGCGCCAGAGCCAGCGCATGTCCACGCGCATCCTGCTCGACACCCGCAAGGACGTGCTCAAGGTCGAGCGCGGCCCGTTCATCGAGCAATCCGGCGGTCGCTATGCCTACGTGCTCGACGGCAGTACCGCCGTGCGCCGTCCTGTGCAGCTGGGCGTCAGCAGCCTCGGCGAAGTCGAAGTGGTATCCGGCGTGCAGCCGGGCGACAGGATCGTGGTATCCGGCGCCGACCTGTTCGGCGAGAACGAACGCGTTTCCATCAACTGATCCCTCTCAATCCGCAAAGGAACCTGCCATGCTCCAGATGCAGTCCGTCTCCAAGGTCTTCCGTACCGAACAGGTTGAAACCCACGCGCTGCGTTCGCTGGACCTGCACGTGCGCGAAGGCGAGTTCGTCGCCGTCACCGGCCCGTCCGGCTCAGGCAAGACCACCTTCCTCAACATCGCCGGCCTGCTGGAAACCTTCACCAGCGGTACCTACATGCTCGACGGCCACGACGTGAGCACGCTGGGCGATGATGCGCGCAGCCGCCTGCGCAACCAGAAGATCGGTTTCATCTTCCAGGGCTTCAACCTGATTCCCGACCTCAACCTGTTCGACAACGTCGACGTGCCGCTGCGCTACCGCGGCATGACCGCGGCAGACCGCCGCCAGCGCATCGAACAGGCCCTGACCAACGTGGGTCTCGGCTCGCGCATGAAGCACTACCCGGCCGAGCTCTCCGGCGGACAGCAGCAGCGCGCCGCCATTGCCCGCGCGCTGGCCGGAAGCCCCCGCCTGCTGCTGGCCGACGAACCCACCGGCAACCTGGACACGCAGATGGCCCGTGGCGTGATGGAGCTGCTGGAAGAAATCAATGCGGCCGGCACCACCATCGTCATGGTCACCCACGACCCGGAACTGGCCGCACGCGCGCAGCGCAACGTGCACATCGTCGATGGCCAGGCCACCGACCTGCTGCGCGAGCCGGTGCTGGCCACCCGCGCTGCCAGCGTGACCGCCTGATTTCTCCGCCACTTCCAATGGCCGTGCAGGCCGCAGGACACGCCCATGTTCTTCTATTACTTCAGGCTGGCCCTACGCAGTTTCGCCCGCAACAAGGTGCTTACCAGCCTGATGGTGCTGGCCATCGCGCTGGGTATTGGTGCCTCGATGACCACCCTGACCGTGTTCAAGGTGCTGGCCGGCGATCCGATCCCGCACAAGAGTGACAAGCTCTATTACGTACAGCTGGACCCCGCTACCCGCGAGGGCTACCAGCCTGACCAGGAACCGGAAAGCCAGCTCACCCGCTTCGATGCGGAGGAGCTGCTGCGCCAGGGCAAGGCCAAGCGTCAGGCGGTGATGACCGGCGGCGGCGGCATCGTCGAGCCCCGCATCGACGCGCTCAAGCCCTTCAGCGTGGACGCGCGCTACACCTCTGCCGATTTCTTCCCGATGTTCGACACACCCTTCCTGTTCGGCCAGGGCTGGAGCGCCGCCGAGGACGAAGGCCGTGCCCGCGTGGCGGTGATCGGTCGCGAACTGAACGAGAAGCTGTTCAAGGGCGAGAACAGCGTCGGCCGCGAAGTGATCTTCGATGGGCATCCACTGCGCATCGTCGGTGTCCTCGACACCTGGGGTCCCAAGCCGAAGTTCTACGACCTGATGACCGGCAGGTACGGCCGTCCCGAAGCCATCGTGCTCCCCTACAGCGTCGCCATCGAGCTGCGGCTGGACCGCAACGGCAACATGAACTGCTTTGGCCGCGAGCTGGTCAACGACAACCAGGCGCTGAACGTGCCGTGCGCCTGGCTGCAGTACTGGGTCGAGCTGGACACCCCGCAGGACGCCGCTGCGTACAAGGCCTACCTGGATAATTACTCCGACCAGCAGCGCGCGGCCGGCCGCTTCGAGCGCCCGGCCAACACCCGCCTGCGCGCGGTGATGGACCACCTTGCCTTCAACAATGCGGTGCCGGGGGACGTGCGCCTGCAGATGTGGCTGGCCTTTGGTTTCCTGCTGGTCTGCCTGGTCAATACCGTGGGATTGCTGCTGGCCAAGTTCCTGCGCCGCAGCGGCGAAATCGGCGTACGTCGTGCCCTGGGTGCCAGCCGCATGGACATCTTCCGCCAGTGCCTGATGGAAGCGGGCACGATTGGTCTGGCCGGCGGCATTCTCGGCCTTGGCCTGGCCCTGCTCGGCCTGTGGGCCGTGCGCCATCGCCCCGCCAGCTACGCCGAGCTGGCCCATCTGGACGGCAGCATGCTGCTGCTCACCTTCGCCCTGGCCGTCGGTGCCAGCCTGCTGGCCGGCATCATTCCTGCATGGCGCGCCATGCTGGTGCCGCCCGCGCTGCAGCTCAAGAGCCAATGACACAGGAACCTGCCATGGAAATCCGTCCGATCCTGTCCACCCTGTCGCGTCACAAGACCGCTGCCGCACTGATCGTGCTGGAGATCGCGCTGAGCTGCGCGATCATCTGCAACATTCTTTTCATCATTTCCCAGCGACTGTCGACGCTGTCCACACCCAGTGGTGTCGACGACGCCCATCTGGTGGAAATCGCGTTGAGCGGCATCGGCAAGCAGGCCGACGCCGATGCACGTACGGCCGAGGACCTGGCTGCACTGCGCAGCGTTCCCGGCGTGGAAAGCGTGGCCATCGTCAACCAGCTGCCGTTCCAGAACGGCTCCTGGAACACCACGCTTGCCGCCTCCCCCGAGCCGGATGCACAGAGCACCAGCGCCACGCAGTACATGGTGGGCGAACATACGCTGCAGACCCTCGGACTGAAGCTGATTGCCGGGCGCGACTTCAACGCCGATGAGTACCAGAGCAGCTCGGTGCTCGAGGGTGCGGATGTCAGCGCGATGAAATCGCCGCTGATCATCACCCGCAGCGTGGCCGAGCAGATGTTCCCCGACGCCCCTGCGGTCGGCAGGACCGTTTACATGGCCAACATCCCGCTGACCATCGTCGGCGTGGTTGACGCGCTGGCCCGACCGAACCGGATGGGCAGCGATCGCGTGCGCTCGATGATCCTGCCGGTGCGCCTGCACTACAACAACGGCGGTCGCTATGTGATCCGCGTGGCCGACCCGGCGCGGCGCGATGAGGTGCTCAAGGCCGCGCTCGCTGCGCTGGACCGGAACGACCCCAACCGTCTGGTCTGGCGCAAGATGAGCTTCGAGCAGGGACGCGCTGAGTTCTTCGCCACCGACCGCGACATGATCGGCCTGCTGATCATCGTCAGCGTGCTTCTGCTGCTGGTCACCGCGCTGGGCATCGTGGGCCTGGCCAGCTTCTGGGTGCAGCAGCGCACCAAGCAGATCGGCATCCGTCGTGCACTGGGCGCTACCCGCCGCCAGGTGCTGCGTTATTTCCAGACCGAGAACTTCCTGCTGGTGACGCTGGGCATCGTGCTGGGCATGCTGGCGGCCTATGCGATCAACCTGTGGCTGATGAGCGCGTATGAGCTGCCACGCATGCCGCTGCTTTACCTGCCGGTGGGCGCGGTGCTGCTGTGGCTGCTCGGCCAGCTGGCGGTGTTCGGTCCGGCACGGCGTGCGGCGGCGGTGCCGCCGGCCACGGCGACCCGCAGCACCTGAGCGGGGACAAGGCATGCAAGGTTATTACCTGCAACTGGCAGTGCGCAGCTTCAGCCGCAACCGCCTGCTGACACTGCTGATGGTGCTCACCCTCGCCGTCGGCATCGGGGCGACGATGACCACGCTGGGGGTATACCGGGTGCTCTCCGGCAACCCCATCCCGGGCAAGAGCGAGCGGTTGTTCCTGCCGCGGCTGGAACCGCGCACGCTCGGCAAGGGCGGCGAACTGGACCCGGAGCCTCTGGACCAGATGACCCGATACGACGCCGAGGAACTGCTGCGCCAAGGGCGTGGCACGCAGCAGGCGATGATGAGCGGTGGCTCGGTGACGGTGCAGCCGGGCGGCGCCGCCGCCCAGCCGTTCCGCGCCCTGGCGCGCTATACCTCGGCCGGCTTCTTCCCGATGTTCGAGGCGCCGCTGGCACGCGGCCATGCCTGGGACGCAGCCGATGACGCAGCGGCGGCACGGGTGGCGGTGATTTCGGCGAAGCTGGCCGGCCGCCTGTTCGGCAGTGCGGATCCGATCGGCAAGGAGCTCACGCTGCCGCAGGGGACGCTGCGGGTGGTTGGCGTGCTGGACAACTGGAATCCCATGCCACGCTTCTACGACCTCACCGCGCAGCGTTTCGGTGGCGACGAGCAGGTCTTCCTGCCCTTCTCCACCTCGCGCGCGCTGCGTCTGGACACCCAGGGCAACACCAACTGCTGGGCCGACCCGGGCGCTGAGGAAGGCGGACAGCGTGGCATCAACGCGCCCTGCGCCTGGGTCCAGTACTGGGTCGAGCTGGCCTCCGCCGCCGACGCACAGGCGTATCGCAGCTACCTGCAGGACTACTCCGATGCCCAGCGGGCGGCCGGGCGGTTCGAGCGACCCGCCAACGTACGGCTGGACAACGTGATGCAATGGCTGGACTACAAGCGCGTGGTGCCCAACGATGTGCGGCTGCAGGTCTGGCTGGCACTCGGGTTCCTGCTGGTGTGCCTGATCAACACGGTAAGCCTGCTGCTGGCCAAGTTCCTGCGCCGCACCGGCGAGATCGCCATCCGACGCTCGCTGGGTGCATCGCGCCGGCACATCTTCCAGCAGTGCCTGGCCGAGGCTGGCAGCATCGGGCTGGCCGGCGGTGTGCTCGGGCTTGGCGTGGCGGCAGCCGGCCTGTGGCTGGTACGCCAGCAACCCGACGAGTACGCCCACCTTGCCCGACTGGACATCACCCTGCTGTGGCAGACCCTGGCGCTTGCCCTGCTGGCCAGCCTGCTGGCCGGGTTGTTGCCGGCCTGGCGCGCGATGCGTATTCCGCCAGCGCTGCAGTTGAAATCACAGTGATCCACGCTGCATGCGCAGTCGCTGCGCATGCGCGCTCACACGGGAGCTCTACTTGGACATCCGCCCCATCCTGGCCGCACTGACCCGGCACAGAACCGCCGCCCTGCTGATCGTGCTGGAGATCGCGCTGAGCTGCGCGATCATCTGCAATGCGGTTTTCATCATCGGTGAGCGCATCAGCAACACCCAGCGCAGCAGCGGTATCGTCGAGGACGACATGGTGAGCATCACCACCAGCAGTCTGTTGCCCGACGGCAGCGACGAGGCGCGACGCCAGCAGGATCTGCGCACGCTGTTGGCGGTGCCCGGTGTTGTTGCGGCCAGCAGCGTGAACCAGGTCCCGTACGGCGACAACGTCTGGGCGTCGGGCATCAGCCTGGCGCCGGACCAGCAGCGGCCCACCGTGCATGCCAGCAACTACATGGACGACGGCAGCCTGCTGGCCACCTTTGGCCTGCGCCTGCGCGAAGGCCGCCCCTTCACTGCCGATGAGTACATCGAGAACAGCGCCATGCAGGCCGAGGCCGGTCGCGGGGTACCGGTGGTCCTGCTCACGGCCAGCCTGGCGCGCAGGCTGTTCCCGCAGCAGAGCGCCCTGGGCAAGGACATCTACATCTGGGGCGGCAAGCCCACGCGCGTGGTGGGTGTGACCGATGACCTGATGGTACCGGGCCGCGACTCGAGTTTCCTGAGCCCGCACGACAGCATGATCCTGCCGGTACGGGTGGCCAATGGCGGTTACGCGCTGCGGACGGCGCCAGGGCAGGCCGATGCGGTGCTGCAGGCGGCAGTGAAGGCGCTGCTGCGTGACGAGCCGAACCGCCTGGTGGAAAGCCAGGCCACGCTGGCGACCATGCGCGACACCTTCTACAGGCGCGACCGCGCGGTGATCTGGCTGCTCGCCAGCGTCTGCATCGCGTTGTTGGCGGTGACGGCATTCGGCGTGGTCGGGCTGGCCAGTTTCTGGGTGCAGCAGCGTACCCGGCAGATCGGCATCCGCCGCGCACTGGGCGCAACCCGGCGCGACATCCTGCGCTACTTCCAGCTGGAGAATTTCCTGCTCACCAGTCTTGGCGTGGTGCTGGGGCTGCTGCTGGCCTATGCACTGAACCTGCTGCTGATGGAGCGGTACGAACTGGCGCGGTTGCCGTTGATGTACCTGCCCGCCAGCGCAGTGCTGCTCTGGCTGCTGGGGCAGGTGGCGGTACTGGGGCCGGCACGACGGGCCGCGGCGATCGCACCGGCGGTGGCGACACGCAGTGCGTGAGGCAACGGCGAACCGCAACGGTGCTGACGGCTGGCCGGTGCAGCTCGGCGGGACAGGTCGGCGGTGTTCTGCTCACCGACCGGCACTGCACGACCGTGATCGCAACGTGTAATGTCGCTTCCATCTACTTCTGCGCCCTCGGCGCCCTCGCCTGCCTGCTGCCATGCCCCAGATCCTGATCATCGATGACAATGCCAGCGTGGGCACCGCGCTGGATGTGCTGTTCTCGCTGCACGACATCGAGACGCTGCACGCCGGGTCGCCCGAACAGGGGCTGGCCTTGCTGGAGGAACATCCGGTCGATCTGGTGATCCAGGACATGAACTTCACCCAGGACACCACCTCGGGCGAAGAGGGCGAAGCATTGTTCGCGCAGATCCGCGAGCATCACCCCGACCTGCCGGTGATTCTGCTCACGGCCTGGACTCACCTGGGCAGCGCGGTCGATCTGGTCAAGGCCGGCGCTGCGGACTATCTGGGCAAGCCATGGGATGACCGCAAGCTGTTGACCACGGTCAACAATCTGCTCGAGCTTTCCGAGGCACGCCGTGAGCTGGACCGCCGCCGCCAGCGCGAGCAGCAGCAGCGCGACACCCTGCAGCAGCGCTACGCGCTGTGTGGGGCGGTCTTCGCCGATCCTGCCAGCGAACGGGTCATCGCGCTGGCCTGCCAGGTTGCACGCTCGACGCTGCCGGTGCTGATCACCGGCCCCAACGGCGCGGGCAAGGAGAAAATCGCGCAGATCATCCAGGCCAACTCGACTGCAGCCAAGGGGCCGTTTGTCACCCTCAACTGCGGCGCCCTGCCCTCGGAGCTGATCGAAGCCGAGCTGTTCGGCGCCGAGGCCGGTGCCTACACCGGTGCCAACAAGGCGCGCGAGGGCAAGTTCGAGGCCGCCGATGGCGGCACCCTGTTCCTGGATGAAATCGGCAACCTGTCGCTGGGCGGGCAGATGAAGCTGCTGCGCGTACTTGAGACCGGCCGCTTCGAGCGCCTGGGCTCCAACCGCGAGCGCCAGGTCAAGGTGCGCGTGGTCAGCGCGACCAATGCCGATCTTCCGGCGATGATCCGCGACGGCAGCTTCCGCGAGGATCTCTACTATCGCCTCAATACGGTGGAGCTGAGCCTGCCGCCGCTGGCCGAACGCCCCGGCGACATCGTGCCGCTGGCCGAGCATTTCCTTGAGGGCTCACGGCGCTTGTCGGCGTCAGCAGCCGCCTCGCTGCAACGCTATCCGTGGCCGGGCAATGTGCGCGAACTGCGCAATGTGATCCAGCGCGCCGAACTGCTGGCGCTGGGCGACCGCATCGAGGTTGCTGACCTCAACCTGCCCCGCGCAGGCACACCGCGCAGTCCCGCACCTGGCGTGGAACCGGACCGCCAGCGGATCGAGGCGGCATTGAGCACACATCACGGCGTGATCGCCCAGACCGCCACCGCGCTCGGCCTCAGCCGGCAGGCACTGTACCGGCGCATGGACCGTTACGGCATCCCGCGCGAATGACCGGGTCCTCCTTCACCCTGCGGCTGTTCCTGCGGCTGTTGCCGGTACTGGTGCTGGCCGCTGCGGTTCCGTGGCTGCTGGCCTATTGGATGGACCGGGGCTGGCTGGTGGTGCTGGTCTCGGCGCTGCTGCTGCTTGCGCTGATGTGGTGGAGCCTGATGCGTGCGGTGGCGCCGGTACGGTCGCTGCTGCGTGCGCTCACCGGCATCACCAGCAGCTACCGCGACGGCGAGTACAACTTCAGCGTGCACTGGCGCGGCAGGGACGAGCTCGGCAACCTGGTGCAGGCCCACCGTGAACTTGGCGATGTGCTGCGCGAACAGCGCCAGTCGCTGGTGCAGCGCGAGCTGCTGCTGGACACCATGCTGCAGAACACGCCGGTGGCCATGCTGCTGATCTCCGATGGCGGGGATGGTGAGTCGCGTGTGGTGTTTTCCAACCTCGCCGCGCGCAAGCTGCTGCATGGGGGCTGGAAGCTGGAAGGCCAACGCGTGGCCGAACTGCTCAAGCAGATGCCGGCCGCACTGTGTGATGCCATCGCGCGCGGTGGCGACAGCCTGTTCGCGGTGCGCGAAGACGACGCGCAGGATGAGGAAGACGAGCAGATCTACCACCTCTCACGCCGGAGCTTCCACCTCAACGGGCGGCCGCACGAACTGATGCTGATCCGGTTGCTGACCGCCGAGCTGCGTCGCCAGGAAGTGCAGACCTGGAAGAAGGTGATCCGCGTGATCAGCCACGAGTTGAACAACTCGCTGGCCCCCATTGCGTCGCTGGCACATTCCGGTGGCGAGCTGGTCAGGCGGGGACGGCACGAGCGTTTGCCCGAGATCTTCACCACGGTGGAGGAACGGGCGCGGCATCTGGAGGAGTTCATCCGTGGCTATGCGCGCTTTGCCAAGCTGCCGCAGCCCCAGCTGCAGACGGTGCACTGGGCCAGCTACCTGGCCGGCCTGCAGCAGCAGATTCCGTTCCAGCTGGATGCCGTGGATGCGTCGTTGACCAGCCGGGTGGATGTTTCGCAGTTCAGCCAGGCGCTGCTCAATCTGCTCAAGAACGCGCATGAAGCCTGTGCGGAGGCCGAGCCGCCCAACAGTGATGTGCGGGTGGTCGTGGTGCGGCAGCCGCAGCGGTTGCGGCTGGATGTGCTTGACCGTGGCAGGGGCATGAATGAGGCGGTGCTGCACAATGCGCTGATGCCGTTCTACTCGACCAAGCGCAATGGCACCGGGTTGGGCCTGGCGCTGACGCGGGAGATCGTGGAGGCGCATGGGGGGACGGTGTCGTTGCAGAACCGCACGGAGGGGGGATTGTGCGTGACGGTGTGGTTGCCGATGGGGTAGTACCGGGCGCTGCCCGGCGCCCGCGCCAGCGGCGGGCCGAAGCAACCGCAACGGCAACAGCGTAAGGCGTCGGCTGGACGGTGGTTCCGGGCCGGGCGGGACGGTGTGGGTTTGCGGGGGACGGCAAAAACTGCGTCCTGCGTGCCTTGTTTCGCG
>ENA-UOXB01001599-UOXB01001599.1-bioreactor-metagenome-genome-assembly--contig:-NODE-1599-length-10533-cov-24.809601_pt1 | contig 10533 bp, 7 predicted proteins | sample MGYA00238158_ERZ761615 | MGnify/ENA primary metagenome ERZ761615 (study PRJEB28904, sample SAMN06267902) | bioreactor metagenome | isolation source: Joint BioEnergy Institute, California, USA... | reverse complement strand
TTCGCGCCGCGCCCGGCTCCACACTCGCCCCCAAGCCGAACAGGATAAGAGCGTCAGCCGCAGCCCCCTATGCAACACGCCATTCGGCAGGCGATCCGGGCAGCGACCCGCCACCTTGCGTACCACCGCAATAGCCACTTTTACGGCAGGCGCCGCGCGCTCGCCATGAGGAGTTCTCCGATGACCGTCACCTCTACGCTGAGCCTTGGCGACCCGCTGGAACAGGCCCGCGCCGCCGCAGCCGAGATGCTGCAGAGCCGCGAGCGGACCTTTTCCCTGCCGCAGCCGTTCTACAACGACGAACGGGTGTTCCAGCTCGACATGCAGGAGATCTTCCACAAGGAATGGCTGATCGCCGGCATGACCTGCGAGATTCCCGCCAAGGGCAACTACCTGACCCTGCAGATCGGCAACAACCCGATCATCGTGATTCGCGGCGCCGAGGGCGTGGTGCACGCCTTCCACAACGTCTGTCGTCACCGTGGCTCGCGCCTGTGCACCAGCGAGAAGGGCAAGGTCGCCAAGCTGGTCTGCCCGTATCACCAGTGGACCTACGAAGTGGATGGCCGCCTGCTGTTCGCCGGCAGCGAGATGGGCACCGATTTCAACCTGGCCGACTACAACCTCAAGCCGGTGAACTGCAAGACCGCCGGCGGCTACATCTTCATCTCCCTGGCCGAGAACCCACCGGCCATCGACGAGTTCCTCGCCACCCTGGCGCACTACATGGAACCGTACGACATGGAGAACGCCAAGGTGGCCGTGCAGACCACCCTGATGGAAAAGGCCAACTGGAAGCTGGTGCTGGAAAACAACCGCGAGTGCTACCACTGCAACGGTTCGCACCCGGAACTGCTCAACACCCTGCTCGAGTGGGACGACACCCACGACCCCCGCGCGACCCAGTCGTTCAAGGACCACGTGGCCGAATCCGCCGCCAAGTGGGAAGCCGAGAAGATCCCTTACCTGCATGCCGGCTTCGGCCTGCGCAACCGTATCGTGCGCATGCCGCTGCTCAAGGGCACCGTGTCCATGACCATGGACGGCAAGCAGGGCTGCAAGAAGCTCATGGGCCGCATCCAGAACCCGGACCTGGGCTCGATGCGCATCCTGCACCTGCCGCACTCCTGGAACCACTGCATGGGCGACCACATGATCGTGTTCACCGTGTGGCCGATCAGCGCCCAGGAAACCATGGTCACCACCAAGTGGCTGGTGCGCAAGGACGCCGTGGAAGGCGAGGATTACGACGTCGCCCGCCTGCGCGAAGTCTGGGACGCCACCAACGACCAGGACCGTCGCCTGGCCGAGGAAAACCAGCGTGGCATCAACTCCACCGCCTACCAGCCCGGCCCGTACTCGAAGACCTACGAGTTCGGCGTGGTCAACTTCATCGACTGGTACAGCGAGCGCATGCTCAGCAACCTGGGCGCCGCCCCGGCGCCCTATCTGCGCGATGTGAAGACCCAGTGAGTGGCCTACGACGGCACGCCTAGCGTGCGCCGTCGTTGCCCCTCCAGCATCTCTTGAAAGCCCCGCTGGCCCTGGCCTGCGGGGCTTTTCTTTGCCGCTCGGAACATCAGCGGAATGTTTCACAGCATTTCACGCCATCAAACGGAACAATCGAACGGCCCCGGCCCACTGACGCACACGCGGTATTGCCAGCGACGCGTTTAGGCCACCCGTCACCTTGGCGAGGAACCCACCGTGAGCGTCAAACCCCTGAGCAAAGGCCCCAACGAACAGAGCGGCGCCGACAGCCTGCGTTTCGACAACATCATGCACCTCAGCCTGAAGGGCAATGCCAAGCCCAGGCAGGATCGCAGCGCCACCGACAACGAGCAGTGGCCGCCGCTGGACAAGACCCGGGTCGATGCGCCCAGGGACGGCAAGATCCGTTACCAGCTCGATGGCCAGGGCGTGGTGGTCGAGCGCTCGGTGAACCCCGAGCTGTACAAGTTCCTGGTCAACCTGCACGCCCTCAACCAGGCTCCCGAGCAGAAGGCCCAGGTGGTCGCGGCGATGGGCGACGAGCACGCCATCGCCGACCGCAACACCGAGGTGCAGGAGTGGGGCGACTACACCCAGTTCAAATGGCAGGGCAACCTGGAAGATGCCGAGGTGATCACCTACGTCACCGCGGACGGCGAGACGGTCACCGTATCGAAGGCCCTTACCCCGCAGCTGTTCATCGAAGTGCAGCAGATCGGCCTGTCGCGCTACACCCTCGAACAGCGCGTCGCCGATGGCCGGGAGGTCGCCGGCCCCGACACCTATGTGGCCGAACATGATATTGCCCTCTGGGGTGGCCCGGAGGAGTTCGGCAATGGCGTCATCCAGTTCGAAACCAAGGATGGCAAGAAGTACGTGGTATCCGAGCACGAAAACAAGGCGCTGTACGACCGCGTAGCAGGGATGTGGAGCGACCACGTCAAAGGCGGCGACGCGATCCAGAAACTGCGTGAGAAATATGACCTGCCCGACCTCGACAAGCTGGACCTGCTCGGCCAGAGCAGCGGCGAGAAGGCCAACAAGGACGACAAGCAAGAGATGACGGTGGTCGAGCTGGCCACCAAGAACCTGCTCGACAAGTACAAGAAGCTCATCGACGACGGCAAGGTCGGCAAGGACAGCGACATCTACAAGCTGGTCAAGGCCATCGAGGCCAAGGCGTCGATGGAAAGTGGCCACCGCATCACCCCTTACATCGAGGATCCGCGCGGCGGCAACACCACCTGGCGCAAGTTCGACAGCGATGGTGAAACCCTGAGCACCGAGGACATGCAGGACATCCTCAACGGCAACTCGGTGGACGAGCTGCTCGCCGAGATGTTCACCAGCGGCAACGGCGAGAAGGACAAGATCGGCAAGGAATACCAGGCCGAACTGGACAGCGCCATCGAGAAGATCAGCGGCGCAGACAAGACCAGCCTGGCCGACGAACTCTACGACACCCTGACCAGCCTGGATTTCGTCCGGTACCTGGCCGACATGAAAGAGCAAGGCCTGGGCAGCGAAGGCCAGGCCGAGGTCGCCCGGCTCGCCTCCAGCCTGGAGCTGCTCGACCCGGAGCGCGCCCGCCAGGCCGAGTCGGCGCTCAAGCAGAACGGCATCCTGGTGGAGATCGACACCCTGGTCGGCGACCCCGCTGCGATTCCCGACGAGTACAAGGAACTGGCCTACAAGGACATGGGCGCGCTGATCAAGACCGTGCTCAAGTCCGCCGATATCCCGCGCCGGGTGCAGGACAGCATCGAGAAGTTCTACAACGAGCTGCTCAATGACAAGACCAAGATGGCCGACTTTGCCAAGCTCTCCGAGCAGCTCAATAACGGCACCATCACCCAGGCCGACTTCAATAAGCAGCTGGAAACCAAGTACATCCCGGCGGAAGTCAGCAAGGACGACTTCACCAGGGCCATCGGTACGCTGAACCAGTACGGCGTGCTCGGCACCATTTCCGCATTCGGCTCCCTGGGCGGGGCGATCTACATGCTTTCGGCCAAGAATGGGCAGCTATCCGACGAGCCCCTGGAACGCCTGGCCATCGCCAAGGATTTCATCACCTTCCTCAGTGGCGGTGCGCAATTCGAAAAAACCAAAATCTTCGACCTCTTCACCAAGACCAACACCGCCGAGCTGCTGGGCCTGAGCAAGACCCTGCCGGAAATCTGGGGCAAGGAAAACGGCACCCTCGGCAAGAAGGTCGAAGGCTTCCTGCGCGATCGCGGCATCAAGGGCATTCCCGATGCGGTGGAGAGCCGCGCCAACAGCGTGATCGAGCTGGGCTCGTTGAATGGCGGGGGCGGCGGCAGCGTACTCGATCAGGTTCGGCTTTCCGCCGAGGCCGCCGGTATCGGCCCGCTCGACGATGCCGCGACTCGCGGCCTGCTCGATGACATCGTCCAGCGTGCCGGCGGCAACCCACCTGACGACTACTCACGCTACAACAGCCTCAATCAGCTCGCCGACGAGCAGAACCTGGTCATAACCGAGGACACCATCAACCAGAGCATCGCCGAACGCCAGGCCGCAGCCGGGCTGGGGCAGGTACCCGACGATGCCTCGGTACGCGAGTTCGCCGACTTCCTCGATGACGCCGCCAACCGCCCGCTGCCACCCTCGATCACCTCTTCGGGCTACTCCACCTACACCGATGCGGTGTCGACCATCTATGAAGATGCGCTGGATTACTTCGAAGAACGCAACATCACACCGCCCAGCCGCGAATCAGTCGAGCGCGTGGTCAGCGAGCGCATCGAGGCGTCGGGGCGCAGCGTGCCGGCGGCCAACGACCCGTTCGACGGCGAGCTGCGCCTGGATGGCGATTCGATCAACCAGATGTTCGAGCACGACAACCGCACGCCACCGCCCTCCGATGTGATCGACGGAGCAGTCGACCGTCTGAATGACGCGGTACGCAGCGGCTCGGTGCAGGGCATCGTCGACACAGACACCATCAACAGCGCCCTGGGCGGCGCCGATACGCCGTCGATAAAGCCCGGCCTGGCGGCGAAGATCGGCGGCACCCTGACCAAGGTGCTGGGCGTGGCGCCGGATATCCTCAGCGTCGCCGATATCGTCATGGGCGGCTTCACCATCAAGGACGCCATCGCCAACAACAGCGACCTGGGCAAGGCCGCTGGTGCCCTGCAGATCATCAGCGGCGTGGCGGGCACCACCGCCGGCGTCATCGGTACGGTCGGGCTGTTCGCCAGCATCGGTGCCCTGGCCGGCGCCACTGGCCCGCTGTTCCTGATCACCGCGGGGCTGGGGCTGATCGGCGGCATCATCGGCATCTTCGTCGATCACGAGAAGAAGCAGAAAGCCACCGACAAGGAAGGCCAGTGGTTCAAGGACCTCGCCGAACTCGGCCTGACCCAGGAGGACTGGGGCGACAAGCTCGAGTACGCCCGCTACAGCTTCTACGAATACGACGGTCGCGATGCGCCCGCCGGCCAGAGCATCTACGACTACCAGAAGGACGAATGGGAGCATTTCAAGGAAACGCCCCAGGAAGGCGGCTCGTCCATCAACCGCCTGGACGACGACAAGCACCTGGCCAAGTACGACAAGGCGTTCTACGCGGAGAACCGCGAGGTCATCCACACCATCCGCGAGCGCTGGGATGACTGGAACGGCAAGGACGACATCGTCAGCAAGAAGGACCTGCAGAAGATCGCCAATGGCGACGGCAGCGACGAGGACAAGGCGGCCGCGCAGTTCCTGCTCGATAACAGCGGCTTCTGGGATCAGCTCGACACCCAGTGGGGCAAGGGCGGCCAGGACAGCAAGGTGAGCACCAACGACCTCAACACCTGGCTGAAGACGGTCGGCGCTCACCAGGAGGATTACGGGCGCGCCTATTACGACGAACACCAGAGCATCATCGAAACCATTCGCGAGCGCTGGGACGCCTGGAACGGCAAGGACGCCATCGTCAGCAAGAAGGATCTGGAAAAGATCGCCAACGGCGACGGCAGCGAGGCCGAGAAGGAGGCCGCGCGCTTCCTGCTCGACAACCCGGGCTTCTTCGACCAGCTCGACAACCTGGCCAAGAACGACAGGCGCGACGGCAAGATCAGTACCGGCGACCTGGACACCTGGCTCAAGGCCATCGGCCTGGAGAAGACCGACAAGAGCGAGCTGACCTACAACCCCAATGACGACATGCCGGCCTGGCGGGTGATGCGCGGCTGATGGACACCACCGCGGTGGGCGCCCTGGTGGGCTGAAGCCCACCCTACCAGTGTCCCCATCGCAGGGTGCGTTTTTCACCACGCTGATTGAGCCGCGCGCCTCGCCGGGGCGCCGTCTACTGGGGCCGGTCGAGCCCAGCGTTGCTCACTGGCAACCCGATCACCCGGCCGACATAGGCAGAGCGCGGCACCTCCTGCTGCGCCCCGGCCAGTTCCGCGACGCGCGCTGCAACCTGCTCGTCGAACGGCGCCGAGCGACTGGTGGCCGTGTCGATGTTCATCAGCATCTGCTCGCTTTCGGCCACGATCTGTCCGTCAGCGCAGCGCTCGATCAGATGATGGATGTGCAGGCGCTTGCGGTCATGGCCGAGCAGCTGGGTGCGCACCTGCAGCTCGACGCCGAGCTTCACCTCGGCGAGAAAGTTGAGGTGGCACTCCAGGGTGTAGAGCGTATGCCCACTACGCACCCTGCCCGCCTCGTCGAGGCCGATGTGGTCCATCAGCCCGTCGCTGGCGAAACTGCAGATCAGCAGGTAATAGGCATCGCGCAGATGGCCGTTGTAGTCGACCCAGTCGGGCTGCACGGCGGTCTTGTAGGTGACGGGCAGCATGCTCATTCCTCGAAGGCGAAGCCGTGGCGGGCCTTGGTCTCGCGAATCGCCCCGAGTACCGCCAGCAGGCAGTCGTCGCGATAGCGTTCCAGCTCCGCGAGGCTGCGCTGGCCCTGCTGAACCGATGTGCCGGCGACCACGTCGTCGATAAGTTGCTCGGTCAGCTCAGGCGCCTGCAGGTAGGTCCAGGGCAGTTTCAGCGCCGGGCCGAACTGGGCCATGAAGTGACGCATGCCGGCATCGCCACCGGCCAGGGTGTAGGTCAGGAAGGTGCCCATGAACGACCAGCGCAGACCGGCGCCGAAGCGGATCGCATCGTCGATCTCGCCGGTGGTCGCCACGCCATCGTTGACCAGGTGCAGCGCCTCGCGCCACAGCGCTTCGAGCAGGCGATCGGCGATAAAGCCCGGCACCTCCTTGCGCACGTGCAGCGGGCGCATGCCCAGTGCGCTGTAGATGCCGATGGCCGCCTGCACCGCCGCGGGCGCAGTGCGCTGGCCGCCGACCACCTCGACCAGCGGCAGCAGGTACACCGGGTTGAACGGGTGGCCGACCACGCAGCGCTCGGGGTGCTGCGCCTCGGCATAGAACTCGCTGGGCAACAGCCCCGAGGTGCTGGAGCCGATGATCACCTCGGGACGCGCTGCGGCGCTGATCCGCGCATGCAGGTCGAGCTTGAGGTCGAGGCGCTCGGGGGCGCTTTCCTGGATGAAGTCGGCATCGCGCACACAGGCATCGAGGTCAGTGAAAAAGTGCAGGCGCTGCAGCGACGCCCCCGGCGCCAGCCCCTGCTTTTGCAGGGCCGGCCAGGCGTTGGCGATACGCGTGCGCAGGGCGGTTTCGGCGCCGGGCGCCGGGTCCCAGGCGTGCACGTCCAGGCCGTGGGCCAGGGCGCGGGCGACCCAGCCGGCGCCGATCACGCCGGTACCCAGGGCGGCGAAAATCTTGATATCGGTAATGAAGGTCATGCTTGAACTCCGCTGGCCCGGACACAGGCCGGGGGATGGCGTTAGGGAATGCCCCGGCTTAGATCCGGGCTACCGCTGTCGCGGCTAAAGCCCCTGCCACCAGAGCAGCGCAAATCTGTGGCAGGGGCCGGTGGGCGTATCGCGTTAGCCGCGACGCTTGAGCTTCATCTTTTCCCGGCCCTCGGCCGGGCTCAGCACACGGCCACCGAGGCGTTCGATGATCTGCGCCGCCCGCTCGACCAGCGAGCCATTGCTGGCCGGCACGCCCTTGTCCAGCCAGATGTTGTCTTCCAGCCCCACGCGCACGTTGCCGCCCAGCAGCATGGCCTGGGCGAGCATCGGCATCTGCATGCGGCCGATACCGAAACCGGCCCAGGTCAGGCCCGCCGGCAGGTTGTCGACCATCGCCTTCATGGTCGCGGTATCCGCCGGCGCGCCCCACGGGATGCCCAGGCACAGCTGGATCAGCGGGTCGTCGAGCAGGCCCTCCTTGATCATCTGCTTGGCGAACCACAGGTGGCCGGTGTCGAAGATCTCCAGCTCGGCCTTCACGCCCAGCTCGGTGATGCGCTTGGCGCCAGCGCGCAGCTGCGCCGGGGTGGACACGTAGATGAAGTCGCCATCGCCGAAATTCAGGGTGCCGCAGTCCAGGGTGCAGATTTCCGGCAGCAGCTCTTCGATATGCGCCAGGCGGGTCAACGGGCCGACCAGGTCGGTACCGGCGCCGAACTCCAGCGGCTGCTCGCCCTTGCCGATCTCCAGGTCGCCGCCCATGCCGGCGGTGAGGTTGATGATCACGTCGGTGTCGCTTTCGCGAATGCGCTCGACCAGCTCGCGGTACAACGCCACGTCGCGGCTCGGCTTGCCGGTGTGCGGGTCACGCACATGGCAATGGGCGACGGTGGCACCGGCCTTGGCGGCCTCGATGGCAGCCGCGGCGATCTGCTTGGGCGTCACGGGAATGGCCGGATGGCGGCCGACGGTATCGCCAGCGCCGGTGACCGCGCAGGTGATGATGACGTCATGGTTCACGGTCGATCTCCTTGGTGGGAACTGCCTGGCTCATGCCGATCAGGCGCCAGGCAGACTCTCGGGACGAACGCCGCCCCCGCGCAGAGCGCGGTGACAGCCTGGGCAATGGTTAAGGGGTGAGTTTCAGGGCCTGGGCGGCCGGCTTGCCGTCGCGGCTGGTAACGCCGTCGAGCCAGGCGGTGACCACCTCTGGATTGGCGGCGATCCACTCGCGCGCCACCTTGGCCGGCGCCTGGCGATCCATGATCGGCTGCATCAGCTCGGCCTCCTGGGCGCTGGTAAAGCGCAGGCTGGTGAGCAGGCGATTGGCATTCGGGCAGCGCGTGGCGTAATCCGGCGAGGTCACGGTGGATACCGTGGCGGCGCCATCATTGGGGCCGAACGCGTCCTCGGTGCCGGTCAGGTAGGTGATCGGCATCTGCAGGTTCATCGGGTGCGGCTTCCAGCCAAAGAACACCACCGGCTTCTCGTTGCGCACCGCACGGCCGACGGCGGCGAGCATGCCGGCCTCGCTGGACTCGACCAGCTTGAATTCGCCAAGGCCGAACTGGTTGCTGTCGATCATCTTCTGGATCGCCGTGTTGGCGCCCGAGCCGGCCTCGATGCCGTAGATCTTGCCGTCGAGCTGATCCTTGAAGCGGGCGATATCGGCGAGGGTCCTGATGCCCTGCTCGGCGGCATAGGTCGGCACGGCGAGCACCGCCACGGCATCGTCCAGCGACGGCTTATCGGCCACCTTCACCGCGCCGGCATCGAGAAAGGGCTTGATGTTGTCGTCCATGATCGGCTTCCAGTAGCCGAGAAAGGCGTCGACCTGGCCCTTCTGGATGCCGGCGAAGATGATCTGCTGCGAGGCCTGGGTCTGCTTGGTTTCATAGCCGAGCCCCTGCAGCAGCTCGCTGGCCACGGCGGTGGTGGCGACCACGTCGGTCCAGCCGACGGCGCCCAGGCGCACGGTCTTGCAGCTCGCCTCCTCGGCGGCCAGCAGGGGTGAGCTGAACAGGGTGAAGGTGCAGCATGCGGCGAACGCGGTGAGCGCTTTCATGATGGGGCTCCTCAACGGTTTGGTCTGGTTCTTAGTACCGTGTGACCGGAACGGCTGAATTCCGATGAGCCCACCTTACCCAGTTGTCTTGCCGGGAATTCGCACCATATCGACATAAAACCACAACATAGCGACTTGATCCTGCGGCGTACCTGCCGTTAGATGGGGGCTCCATACGGCGGAGCGCCCCATGTCGCAGCACTTCTGCTTTCTCCTGCTGCCCGGCTTTTCGATGATGGGCCTGATGTCGGCCATCGAGCCGCTGCGGGTCGCCAATCGCTTTCACGCGCCCCATTACCACTGGCGCCTGCTCAGTGGCGACGGTCTGGCGGTGCCGGCCAGCAACGGCATGTCGCTGAATGTCGACGGTGCCCTGGATGACGACCTGGCCGGCCACAGCCTGTTCGTGGTCGCCGGTTTCGATCCGTTGGCCGGCTTCAACCCGCAGCTGGCGGGCCGTCTGCGCCGTGCCGAGCGTGAATGCCAGGTACTGGGCGCCATCGACACCGGCAGCTTCGTACTCGCCGAGGCCGGGCTGCTGGAAGCCAGGCAGCGCTTCACCCTGCACTGGGAGGCGCTGGAGGCCTTTCGGGAACGTTATCCACAGCTGCAACCGACCCAGGAGCTGTTCGAGATCGATGGCCGGCGCATCACCAGTGCCGGCGGCACCAGCAGCCTCGACCTGATGCTCGGGCTGATCGGCCGCGACCATGGCGAGCCGCTGTCGATCCAGGTGTCCGAGCAGTTCGTGCTGGGCCGCATCCGCACCCGGCTGGACCACCAGCGCATGCAGGTCAGCAGCCGCTACGGCATCCACGACAAGAAGCTGGCGCTGGTGATCGGCGAAATGGAGCGCTGCACCGAGCAGCCGCGCACGCCCGGGCAACTGGCCGCCATGGTCGGCATCACCACCCGCCAGCTGGAGCGGCTGTTCCGCCAGCACCTGAACACCACGCCGGTCACCTTCTACCTCGCCCTGCGCCTGGACAAGGGCCGCCAGCTGCTGCGCCAGAGCGACCTCAGCGTGCTGGAGGTGGCCCTGGCCTGCGGCTTCGACTCGGCCTCCTACTTCGCCCGCCGCTACCGCACCCGCTTTGCCGTCAGCCCGCGCGAAGACCGCCATCAGGCCTAGGTGGCGCGGGCGATCAGCTCACCTGCTCCAGCCACTTGTCGATGTC
>ENA-UOXB01001598-UOXB01001598.1-bioreactor-metagenome-genome-assembly--contig:-NODE-1598-length-10536-cov-6.525809_pt1 | contig 10536 bp, 6 predicted proteins | sample MGYA00238158_ERZ761615 | MGnify/ENA primary metagenome ERZ761615 (study PRJEB28904, sample SAMN06267902) | bioreactor metagenome | isolation source: Joint BioEnergy Institute, California, USA | place... | reverse complement strand
CGGATATCGCTGTGCAAACGCCAGTGGCAGATGTACGGTAGCCAGACTGTCCATAACTGCTTGCTGACGCGCTACCTTGCTAACTCCTTGTACCAACAGACCCTCTTCTACTATCTGCATGACTGTCATACGAGGGTTGATACTGGCAAACGGATCTTGAAACACCATTTGAATTTGCGCGCGAAAAGTACGTAGCTCACTTTTTGACAATGCCGTCATGTCTTGTCCATTAACCTTGATCTGACCATTCACGCGTGCTTGATTGCTGAGCAGTTGACTTAATGCCAGCGCAATGGTTGTCTTTCCAGATCCTGATTCGCCAACAATACCCAATGCTTGTCCTTGTTGTAGCGTCATATTTAAATCTTTTACCGCATCGAACCAGCGTTTAGTACCGCCAAACAGGCTTTTTTCCATCGGAAACTGTACATTTAGATGATTCACTTGCAGTACGGTCGACGCCTCTTGCTCATTAGCAGATATACTCAAGGCTTGTCCAAAGTCTTGTTTGATAAGCGTGCGTGTATACTCTGCTTGGGGTTGATTAAATACAGTGGCAGTTAGTCCTTGTTCAATCGTCTGACCTTGACGCATAACGATGACCTCATCGCTATAGCGTTTGACCAAATTGAGATCGTGGCTGATCAGCACCATAGCCATATGATGCTGGCGCTTGAGATCGTCTAATAACTCAAGTATTTCATGCTGCAAAGTGACATCAAGCGCAGTGGTCGGCTCATCAGCGATTAAGATATCAGGCTGCTGCGCCAATGCCATAGCAATCATCACACGTTGGCGCTGACCACCCGATAGCTCGTGGGGATAGCGTGTCAGCTTATCAGCAGGGTCAGTAATATTGACATCTTTGAGCAACGCGATGCTTCTGTCTTGCCATTGCTTTTTTGGTACACCGATAAGACGCAAGGATTCAGCGATCTGCTTGGCAACCGTATGTAAAGGGTTGAGCGCTGTCATCGGCTCTTGAAACACCATACCAATACGTTGTCCACGGACAGAGCGTAGGGCTACATTGCGCGCATTATCATTGGCTATTGGTAAAGTAGACATTCCCGCTGAGCTTGCCAATTGCACCTTACCCCGAACTTGTAAATCATCTGGCAATAGACCCAACAGCGCCAAACTGGCTATCGATTTGCCAGAGCCTGACTCACCAACGATGGCTAAAGTCTGTCCTTGCCTTAACTCATACGACAGCTCATCGACCAGCGTCACGTTCGCTGACGTGACAATACTCAGCTTCTCGACTGTTAGCATAAGCGCATTCTTTGCCGCTTTATCATCGTCGTTTAGACGACTGTTACCATCTAGACTATTAGTATGTTCAGTAGTCGTTGTCATATTAAGAACGCCTCGGATCAAACGCATCACGTAGCGCTTCGCCAACGAAAATAAGAAGAGATAAGATAAAGGTCAAACTAAAGAAGCCTGATAGCGCAAGCCACGGTGCATCGAGGTTGTTTTTACCTTGTACCATCAGCTCACCCAAGGATGGCGAACCGGGTGGCAATCCGTAGCCCAAAAAGTCTAACGCCGTTAACGCAATAATATTGGCGGTTAGGATAAATGGCAGCTGTGACAAGCTTGAGGCCAACGCATTGGGCAAGATATGCTTGAGCATAATCTGACTGTCCGAAACCCCAAGGTTGCGCGCCGCACGGACATAATCAAAATTGCGAGCACGTAAGAACTCTGCGCGCACCAAACCGACCAGCCCCATCCATCCAAATAACAGCATCATGGCAAACAGCATGGTGATACTAGGACTGAATAAACTGACCAGAATAATAATCATAAACAGCTGCGGCATACCGCCCCACACTTCCATAAAGCGCTGTCCAGCCAAATCCACCCAGCCGCCATAGTATCCTTGTATTGCACCAACAATAATGCCTATCAGTGCGCCTACAAGCGTCAGTGCCAAACCAAACAACAACGACACACGCATACCATAAAGGATTCGTGCCAGCACATCGCGGCCCAAATCATCTGTCCCTAGCCAGTTTTGGCTGTTGGGCGCAGCTGGATATGGAAGTCCCAATTCAACGTTCGGCGTCTGATCAGCAAACGGAATAGGCGGCATCACGTAGTAACCTTGGTCACTAATGAGCGCTTGCACGGCGGGATCTTTATAATTGGTTTCGGTCTCAAAAATACCGCCAAAAGTCGTTTCGGGATAAGCTTTGACGATTGGAAAGTAATAATCACCTTGATAGTGCACCAGTAGCGGCTTGTCGTTGGCAATCACATTGGCTGCCATACAAATGACAAATATCACTGAAAACATAAACAGCGATATTACCCCAAATCGATTGCGACGAAAGCGATCTAAGCGCGCCTGCCAGATAGGATTTAATCGACGTTTTTTTTGTGTAAAGACAGAAGATTCTGAGGATAGCTGAGTATTTGACATTAGCGCCCCTCAAAATCAATGCGAGGATCGATTAAGTGATAACTCAAGTCACTGATTAGCTGTAATAATAATCCCACTAAGGTAAAAATAAACAGCGTACCAAATATCACTGGATAATCGCGCTGCTGAATGGCTTCAAAGCCAAGCAGTCCTAAGCCATCAAGTTTGAAGATAATCTCGATCAGAAAATTGCCTGCAAAGAAAATACCGACGATAGCGGCTGGAATACCTGCAATAATAATTAGCATCGCATTGCGAAACACATGCCCGTATAGGACTTGCCGTTCTCCAAGGCCTTTAGCACGAGCAGTCAGAACATACTGCTTACCCAGCTCTTCTAAAAAACTAAACTTGGTCAGGTACGTCAAGCCAGCAAAGCCGCCAACTGTACTTGCCAAAAGCGGTAGTGCCAGATGCCAAAAATAATCTTTTATTTTGCCAATAGCACTTAACTGATCAAAATTCTCGGAAGTAAGCCCTTGCAGCGGAAAAATATTCCAGTAACTACCGCCCGCGAAAAACACCAATAGAATGACTGCAAATACAAATACGGGTATGGCATGACCGATAGCGAGAAGTATGGCGGTCGCTTTATCAACGCCTGAGCCGTGTCGCATGGCTTTATAAACGCCAAGTGGAATGGCAATCATATAAATAAGCAGCGTGCTCCAAAGCCCAAGTGAGATTGAAACAGGCAGCTTTTCTATGATCAGATCTGTCACCGATTGACCTTTAAAAAATGACTCACCAAAATCAAGCTGTGCATAGTTTTTTAACATGAGCCAAAAACGCTCAGGCGCAGATTGATCAAAACCATACTGAGCATTGATGGCAGCAACCATCTCCTCCGACAAACCACGTGTCCCTTGATAAGTACTGTTATTACCACTCGCACCCGCGCCGATATTCCCAGCCAATGCATCGTCTTTTGCGCCCTGCTCAATCAGTGCTAACTGCTGCTCTACTGGGCCACCGGGTGCTGCTTGTACAATCACAAAGTTTGCCAGCAATATCAAAAAAAGCGTCGGTAGTATTAGCAATAACCTTTTTAAGATATAACGACCCATAATGACGGCTTCCGAGGATAGACAGATGTGACAACGAAAAAATACGCAACCAACTTTTCTCAAGTCAGTATATAGTAAGATTACTATAAAAAAGAGTCAGCGTGGCTGGGATGAATTTTTTGCCGCCTCTGTTGGCAACGGCACAGCCAGCAAGAAAAATTTATACCAGTCACGCATCATAATGTCGTGTATCGATTTTAATGCGCTAAAAATTGTTTTTAAGCTCACGTAGGGCAGCAAATACAGTCAAAGACTCCTCATTGGCAAGCGCCGTTTTGGACTTCACGCCTGCGATCACGCTTGGCTCTTGCGTCCGCAAAAACACATTGACTGCGCGCTCATGTTCTAATGTCACAGGCAATGTCGGTAAGCCTTGCGCCGTTCTTTCTTCCGCTTTTGTCAGTGCTTGCTGCATGGCCTCATTATCAGGTTCAATTGATAAACCAAAGCGTAAATTGCTTGCTGTGTATTCATGCGCTGGATACATAAGGGTTTCAGCTGGCAAGCTATTTAAGCGGGTAAAACTATCATGTAATTGCTCGATCGTACCGGTGAACACACGGCCGCAGCCTCCGCTGAACAAAGTATCACCGCAAAAGCAATGTATTTGTCCTTCAATATCTAGTACGTAGGCCACGTGGCTGGCTGTATGGCCAAACACTTCCCACACTTGCGCTGCACATCCCCAAGCACTCACCGTACTGTCTTGTTTTATGGTCTGATCTTCGTCTACATTATGCTCAGCGTGCGCAACTAAATGCGTCATCGGATAAGATTCTTGTAGCGCTGCGACCCCGCCTGTATGATCATAATGATGATGGGTGGTCCAAATCGAGGTAAGCTCTAACTCATTGTCTTCCAAATAGGCGATGACAGGCTCAGACTGACCTGGATCAATGACGATTGCCTGCTTATTGTTTTCATTGATTAATGTCCAAATGTAGTTATCATCAAATGCTTTTATTGGGTGAATACGAATACTCATTTTAAATCCTTACCAGTCGTTGTTTTTATTACTCATATTTTTTATCGCTTTAAATATTGATTGACCTGTGCTTCTGCTTCTTTATCCGCCCACCAATAGTCAATACCAACGGCGTTGGTTGGCAGCTTATCCGTATGACGATACTGATTCCAATAAGCGACATTGGTACCAGATTTGCCATATAGGGGCACAAGATAATGACCTGCACGCAGCAGGCGATCAAGCACATGCGTGTAAAGGACAATCTCGTCGCGATTTTTTGCATTACCAAGCTTTTCAATGACCGTATCAATCACTGCATTTTTGATACCGGCAGTATTGCTATTACCCACTTCGTCAGCTGCTGCACTGCCCCAAAAGCCAACTTGTTCGGCTCCAGGGGACAAGCTTTGGGCAAACTGATCAACTATCATGTCATAGTCAAAGCGACGTACACGCTCATAATACTGCGGCCCATCAACTTGACGGAGCGTCGCCTCAAATCCCAAACGCTTTAAATTACGAGTATAAGGCAGCAGTACGCGACCCATCGCCTCGCCTGTCATCAAAATCTCAATCTTGGCAGGTTGACCATTGGGCTGATACAACTTCATATCATTATAATAAAACCCAGCATCTAGTAATAACTGCCGCGCTTTTAATAACCCTTCGCGATTAAAACCACTACCGTCACTGATTGGCAATTGCCACTCCGCCAATACTGCTTGACGCTGCACGGGCTCAAGCTTCGACAATAAAGGCGTCAGAACCTCCATCTCTTCGCTAGAAGGCGTGCCTGTTGCGGCAAGCTCTGAGCCGTGGAAAAAACTTTGTAGACGCTCATATTGCCCATGAAATAATGTCTTATTCATCCATTCAAAGTCGTAAGCCATGGTGAGCGCTTGACGGACACGAATGTCTTGAAAGATTGGTTTACGCAGGTTCATGACCAAGCCCTGCATTGCTACTGGGTTTTCACTGCTTATCATCTCTTTTTTGATCATGCCTGCTTTGACCGCCGGAAAGTTATAGCCAGTCGCCCAGTTAGAAGCTTTATTTTCGACGCGAAAGCGATACTGTCCAGCTTTAAACCCTTCAAAAGCAATCTCATCGCTTTGATAATACACAAACTTAATCATATCGAAGTTATAACGACCGCGATTGACCATCAAATCACGTCCCCAATAGTTAGGGTCGCGCACATAGCTGACTGCACGGCCTGCTTCGACACGGCCAAGCTTATAAGGCCCACTGCCCATCAGCGGCGTTAGGGTTATTTTTTCAAAATCTTTATCAATCGAAGATTTTGCAAATATCGGAAACTGCCCAACCGTTAATAAGATTTCTTTGTTGTCACTTGAGGCAAAAACAAACCTGACTCGTTGCTTATCAATAATCTCAACCTCGCGGATGTCACCCAAATAACTGCGGATGTACATCGGCCCTTTACTCAACAGGGCATCAAAGGTTGCTTTGACATCGCTGCTGGTCACAGCTGAGCCATCCCAAAACCGCGCAGCAGGATCAACATGATAGATAATCCAGCTGGTATCCTCTGGGTCATACGTCACCTTGTTTGCCAGCTGCGGGTACATGGTAAAGGCTTCATTTAACGAGCCAGTCATCAAGGTATCGTACAGATAGTCAGTGCCAATCATCGCCACGCCTGTGGTCATCCATTTATTGGCACTATTAAAGGTGCCGCGCGCATCTAAGGAGAGCGTGCCGCCTGTTGGCGCTTTTGGATTGGCGTACGGCAAATAAGGGGCGTTGATGTAGTCAGTAGGACTATTATGGCCAAGCGCTGTTGTCGTAATGGGCACAGCCACGCTGACCGGAATCCAGCTGATAGTCATGGCGAGCAAGACGGTTTTTAACATGACAGGTTTGATCATAATAAAGTGACGATAGGCCTCTGTGCTAAACCAATAAAGTGCTGAATACTTACCTAATGGCAAAGGGTAGATTGAATAGTAGAAAAGAGCGATCTGAAAATACAAAGTAGGATAAAATTTTATCATAACAAACTTAGGTTTTTTAACCTAGTGATTTGCCATGCTAAATGCTAAGTGCGTTGTTTGCCCTCTTAATAAACCAAAGACCAAAAAAATATCAACAAAAAAGACGCAGCTTGTAAGGGCGGCGTCTTTTGTTAATCTAAAATCTATAGCAACTCGTCACTAGTGCCTTAAGCGTACTTTTTTTCAAACGCGATCATAAAGTCAACCAGTTGCTGCACCCATTCAAGCGGCACGGCATTATAAATGCTGGCACGCATACCGCCGACATCACGGTGACCTTTTAGGTTAAGCAGGCCAGCAGCCTCCGACTCTTCTAAAAAGACTTTATCCAGACTGCTATCAGCCAATGTAAAGGGTACGTTCATGATAGAGCGGTATTTGGATGCCACAGGGTTGTTATAAAAAGAGCTGTCGTCGATGGTTTTGTATAGTAAGTCAGCTTTTTGCTGGTTGATTTTGCCAATAGCTGCCACGCCGCCCTGCTCTTCTAACCAGTCAAAAACCAATCCTGACAAATACCAAGAGTAAGTCGCTGGTGTATTTGACATGGACTCTTTCTCAACCTGATGCTCGTAGTTCATTAGTAAAGGACACCACTCGCTTGCCTTACCCAGCAGATCTTCACGAACGATGACAATGACCAAACCTGCAGGACCAATGTTCTTTTGAGCGCCTGCGTAAATCATACCGAATTTAGACACATCTATTGGCTGTGACAAGATACAAGATGACATATCGGCGATGATTGGTGCATCGACTTTTGGTGGCTCAAAGATTTGCAGACCATGAATGGTCTCATTGGCACAATAGTGGAAGTACGCTGCATCTTTGCTCAAATCCCAGTCACTCTGCGCTGGAACGTCCGTAAAGTTACTGTCTTTGCCAGTAGCAACTAAGTTAATCTCCCCTATACCGAGATTGGCGTAACGCTGAGCTTCCTTAACCGCTTTAGCTGACCACGTACCAGTCGTCAAATAATCTGCACGTCCACCATCCAATAGGTTCAATGGAATCGCCGAAAACTGCAAGCTTGCTCCGCCTTGCAGGAACAATACTTTGTAGTTGTCTGGAATTTCCATCAATGAGCGTAATTTGGTTTCGGCTTTTTCAGTGATGGCCATGTACTCTTTACTACGGTGGCTCACTTCCATCACAGACAAACCGCGCCCTTGCCAGTCAAGCAGCTCATCTTGCGCACGTGACAATACCGCCGTCGGTATTGTGGCAGGCCCTGCAGAAAAATTGGGTAAACGATGAGGCGTTGTATCGCTGGTTGCGGTTGTCTGTGTGGGCATGGAATTTGTAGACATGGCTATCATCCTAATATAGTGGGCGTAATCGTTGTAAGTTGGCTTTTAGCTCTTAACTTTTTTAAAAACAATACTCAAGCTACCTTAAAAAAAGGTCTTATATTTTTATATTTACTTGCGATTATATTATTTATCAAACTATTTAAGCCCTCTTTTTAGTCAGAGAGCCGTTCCCAAAGTTGACGCTTTAAACTGCTATCAGCAAGCATCTCGTCCAATGTGGGCATAGTAGAAAGATTGGGATGCTCAAGTCCATCTGGCAACGCAGTCAATGCAGCCACTTGTATCTCTTCGCTTCGGCCTATTTTAAACACATAACCTGCCAGACTGGCATTGGCAAGCTCAGCTGTGTCCATACCTTCACAAATAGGAAATGATGTGGTTTCGCAGGTTATAGAAAGTGCTTGTGTGATATTGTCCCAGAGTTTTTGACCATCGCTGTTGAGGGCTTTGATATCAACCAATACTACCCAATTGCCATAGCGACCTCCTTGCAAATCAAAGGGCGCGACTTTACGCAAGGTGTCATGACGTGGTTCGCTAGCTTCCGTTTGTTCAGCTTGCTGTATTGGTGTATCGATAAAGCTTGCAGTCGCGACATTAGGAGTGCTGGTATCAAAGCTGTAAGTAACGGGACTTTGTTCATGAGACGGAACTGACATAGTGTCAGACGCATCATCATAGTAGTTGTCAATATCGTCATCTACGTGGTCTGATACAGCATCCACCGATTCATTATTCAAAATCCCAGCATCTAAGACAGTAGTATCTAAAGCTTCCACGTTTGGCAAACCAATAGCCGGCATGTCTGTATCTGGCATATCGGCGTTTAGATCATTGATACCTAATTGTCTAATACTATGTTGTTCCACACTTATATGAGAAGCAGCAGATTGAGTTGTCGTATGAGTGGTAGGTGCCGTAACATCAGCGATGTTAGTGGTTTCTGAGCTTGGCTGCACCCACTGATTGATACCCATCATTGCTAAGATTTGGCGCTGCTGCACGCGACGTTGTAATGCAATTAGCGGGTCTTGGGTATCACTCATGCGTCTCTACTATCCTACTTATCTAAAATGGGTTGATAGACTTTTATTGTCATAATCGACGTAAAGCACGTCTTATTTATTTAGCAATTAAACCACTCAAAACAGCTGCCGAATACCCAACCAGCGCTCTGACAATAGGATTAGGCAATCGTATTCGTCTTGACTGACTATCGTATCGTGTAACATCATCGTATGCAATGTACTTAACCACTGCCGATAGTCATTGTAGCTATAAAAGTTATCGATAAAGCTATGATCAGCACGGCTATTATGAGTCTGGTTATTATAGTCTATTTGCTGACCAGTCTGTTGCTTCTCTCGGTGATTATTGTCCTGATTGTTTTGTCTAAAAGGTGGTACCGCCTCTATCAATGCCAATAATTGCACACTGTTTAGACTTTTCGCTGTCAATAATAACCACTGTAAGTTGGCATCACTAACCCCTGCTAATTCGATATTAATTAAACGCGCGTGACGTCTTAAGTGCACAATATAATGAGTCACACTTGCATCGTTATAGCTAAGGAGCGAGCTGTCTTGGGCCGATGTCATCTGACCTTTGCTATCTTTTGATAAGCGATAGGCCAGTAGTATAAGCATCGTGCGCTCGGCAACACCCATATTGTCAAATATCTGACCAGAAGGATCCATCTGAATAAAGATATCATCCCTGCCTGCTTGCAATATTTGCTGCCATGTTCCTTGCCGGACGCATTGTTCATCGCTTACTGTGCTAGACAGTACAGGCATAAGTTGCTGTAAATGTAGTGCTTGCCACAAAGATAAGATCGGTGGCGTATGTGATGCGCTAACCTCTGAATGAGGTTTATACTCGTCAACCGCTTCTCCACCTTTTGTTATTTTATCCGCAAAGCTTTTACTCAAATCAGCTGCCAATTGTCTTTCAAATAAAGTCATCATACCTTGCTGATAGCGCATAAGCATGGTTCGGCATTTTTTTTGTTGTACATAGTGCTGATAACTTTGGTTGCTATGAGTACTTTCGTATTTTAGGCGTAATGCGTCGATTGCACTTTCAGACAGATCGTGCTCTTTTAGCTGCCTGATTGCCCATACAATCAAAGTACTGTCCAAGCGTCGATCAAGACTTGCGACCCTTTCCAATAGCTCATGATCTATTGTGTGCGGTAAAACTTGCTCATAACCAATGACCGCCTTGGTAGTATTGCTGTCTGTATTCATCTCAGTGGTAGGTAATTTGTGCCAAATAACGTTCAGATCATAGCGCGCCGTGGTCGAAATCGTGTGTCCTTGATGACACAATACCACCGCTTCAATCAGTGCCTGCGCTCCTAGTGGATGACGGCTGTGATTGAGCACATATTGAGGCAATGACGCTATTGTTACATCCTTAGTATCAATCAAAGTACCTGATGGTAAGTTGCTGTCAGATTTTGCTTGCCACGGCTTTAATAGTTTTTGAATGCTTATTTCTTGCGGTTTTACTTGTAAACGTCCTTCTATAATGACGTCTTCTTCTATAACAAAATCAAGTCCCTCTTCTGTTTTAATGTTCGATTTAAAATCATGAGGGTGAAATGGTAATTGAGACTGACTATTTTTTTGGTTCAGTTTATTGTTACTTAGGCTATTTTCTTTAATTATTCCCCAATCACCTAATCGGCGCTGCTCATAAAGCTGTTTGATTTTTTGTTGATTGAGATACTGGTCGT
>ENA-UOXB01001596-UOXB01001596.1-bioreactor-metagenome-genome-assembly--contig:-NODE-1596-length-10548-cov-21.468122_pt1 | contig 10548 bp, 15 predicted proteins | sample MGYA00238158_ERZ761615 | MGnify/ENA primary metagenome ERZ761615 (study PRJEB28904, sample SAMN06267902) | bioreactor metagenome | isolation source: Joint BioEnergy Institute, California, USA... | reverse complement strand
GTCGCGCCTCCACGAGCGGGGAGACGACGGCGAGAAGGGCTGCGGAGAGGGCTTCTGGAGTCATAGCCCGTCAAGTCTACGTTTCAGGGGGTCCTCACGCCGACGGCAGGACCACCCAGACGCGGGCACCGCCGGAGGGCGACTCGTCGATGCCCATGCGGCCGCCGTGGGACTGGACGATCCGATTGCACGTGGCGAGGCCGATGCCGAAGCCGGGGACGTCGACGTTCGATCCTCGCTCGAGCGGCTCGAACACGAGGTCCCGCTCGGCGACCGGGACGCCCGGGCCGTTGTCGTCGACCGTGATCCGCGTGCCCGCGGCCACTGTTCCGACCGACACCGTGATCGCCGGCGCGCGTCCGCCGGCGCCCGCGAACTTCACGGCGTTGCCGACGAGGTTCTGCAGCAGGACGCCGAGGAGGGTCGGATCGGCGGGCACGGGGACGGATGCGTCGACCGTCACGTCGGCGCCGTTGTCGAGGCCGGCGGTCCTCAGGTCGTCCATCGTCGAGGCGATCAGCGGACCGACCTCGACCGAGGTGCGGCGGATCGGCGCACCGCCGACGCTCGCGTAGTCGAGGAGACGGGCGATCATGCCGGACATGCGGTCGGCGACGGACTCGGCGCGAGCGAGTGCGCGAGACGCCGCGGGGGTCTCGGCGACCTCGGGCACCTCGGAGGCGAGCTCGATGTACCCGGTCAGGGCCGTGAGAGGGTTCCGGAGGTCGTGCGCGACCTGTGCCGCGAAGTTCTCGAGCTGCTCGTTCGACTCGCCGAGTTCCCGGGTCAGGCGGCGCAGCTCGAGGACGTCGACGATCTGATGGGCGATGAGGGCGAGGGCGGCGCTCTCGTCCTCCGGCATCTCGCGGGGTACGTCATCGAAGATGCAGATGGTGCCGATCGGGACGCCCATCGGGGTGATGAGGGGGCTCGAGGCATAGAAACGCACGTTGGCGACCTCACCGGTCACGAACGGGTTGGCGGCGAAGCGCTCGTCGAGAGCCGCGTCGCTGACGACGGTGTGCCCCGGCTTGCGGAACACGACGGCGCACATCGAATCCTCACGGCTGCAGACAGCCGGCTCGATCCCGACGGCAGCGATCTGATGCTGGAAGCGATCGTCGATGATGTTGATCACGGCGGTGGGGACCCCGCACACCGTGGCGGCCAACTGGACGAGGCCCTGCAGGTCGGGCTCGGGGGCTCCCCCGAGCACGCCGTACTCCTCGATGATGGCGCGTCTGATCGCATCGTCGGCGGTTGTCACGTTCAGCTCCCCCATGTGTTGTGCCCCACCCTAATCATCAGAACGGCCCGAGCCACCGTGCGGCGATGTCCCATGACGCTCAGGCCAGCGCGACGAGGCTCGCGCGATCGTCCCGGAGTGGATCGGATGCCGCCTCGGGGTCCGCGTCGTCCGCTTCGACGCGTGCGTCGACGAACATCCGTCGGAGGCCCAGATTGGCGCCGTAGTAGCTGAGGAACGCGCAGTCGGCGGCATCCCTTCCCGTCGAGATCCGGACCAGACCCCGACGGTTGGACAGTCGCGTGGCGTCGACGACCAGCCAGCGCCCGTCGATCCACGCCTCCGCGACCGCGTGGAAGTCCATCGGCACGAGGCCGGGCGCGTAGCAGGCGACGTACCGGGCGGGCACGTCCATCGCCCGCAGGAGCGCGATCACCAGGTGCGCGTAGTCGCGGCAGACGCCCGTCCCGCTCGCAAGGGTCGTGACGGCGGAGTCTGTGCCGAGCGACAGCCCCGGGGAGTAGGTGACGGTCTCGGCGACGAACGCCTCGACGGCGGCGAGGAGGTCCGTTCCCCGAAGCCCCCCGAACTGGCGGCGCGCCTGCGCGAACACCGAGTCCGACGGCGCGTACCGGCTGGGGCGGAGGTAGACCGCGGTGTCGAGAGCGCTGGCGGGCTGCGGCGCCGCGCTCCCCACGACGCGGGCGTCGTAGGACACCCGAACCGGGCCCGCGTCGACCCGGAGGCGGTGGAGGCGTGTGCCCGCGGCATCCGTCATCACCGTCGGGACGAGCTCGCGACCGTTCCGCTCGAGACGGAGATCCTCGTGGACGACCGGCACGCCGTCGGCCACGGCGATCGAGAGGATGAGGTCGAGCTCCCCTTCGACGTCGAGATCGAGTTCGGCTCGGACGACACGCTGCACCGGGCAATCCTCGCACGCGGACGATATGTGTCGGCGAGGTGAACAGTCGTGCAGACATCGCCGATGATCGCTTACCCTCGTCGCATGGGGTCTGACCGTCGCGCGCGCAACTGGGGGCTGAGCATCGTCGCCGGCGGAGTGGCGGCGATCGTCGCTCTCGCCGCCTGGCAACCGTGGCGCACGACGCCGAGCGTGGAGGCAGCGACCTCCGTCGGCGCCGTCGCCGAGGTCGAGCCCCTGTCCATCCCCGCCGACGCCGGCGTGCTCGTGTTCGGGGATTCCTGGACGTACGGATCGGCGGCGACCCTTCCGACGGAGGGCTACGCGTATCGCCTGGGCTGGCTGAGCGGCTGGAACGTCACGGTCGACGGCGTCCGCGGATCGGGGTACATGAGGCCCGGCTACGACGGGCCGGACTTCCGCCGCCGCGCCGAGGCGCTCGATCCCGCCGCGGACTACGACCTCATCGTCATCCAGGGGTCCATCAACGACCGCCATCAGGGCGAGCGCGGGTACCGCGAGACCGTGGATGCCACGTGGGACACCTTCGAGCGTCTCTACCCCCGCGCGCAGATCGTCATCTTCGGCCCGACACCCCACGAGTTCCCCGTCGACGAGGGGACCGCGCGCATCGACGCCGATCTCGAGGCCGCCGCGGACGCCCGCCACTGGTGGTACATCTCGCCCCTCCAGGAGCAGTGGCTGACCCCGGCGAACTACCTCGAGATGATCGACACCGGCGCGGGCCGCAAACACCCCTCCGACCGGGGCCACGAGTACCTCGCCGAGAAGCTGTTCGCGGCCCTCACCGAGCGCAGTACGACGACGGATGCCGGTGCGACCCGCGACGACGCACCGGAACCCGTCGGCCCCTGACCGCGGGCGGCTCAGGCCCGGATCGCGTCGGCGATCGGCTGGTCGCCGCTGTTGAACGAGATCGTCCGGCCGATCGTGGTCGGATCGGCCAGGGCGGCGGCGATCACGGCGGCGACGTCCGCCCGCGACACCGACGTGCCCTTGTCGGCATCTGCGTCGATCCGACCGGTGGGGTCGTCGAGCGTCAGAGCGGACGGGGCGAGGATCGTCCAGTCGAGGTCCGCACCGCGAAGGTGCTCATCGGCCGCGGCCTTCGATTCCGCATACGCGAAGAAGTCGTCGGAGGGGTCGACGCCGTGGTCGGGTCCGGCGCCGAAGTACGACACCATGACGTACCGGCGCGCCTCGGCGGCGACCGCCGCGTCGATGGAACGGATCGCGGCATCCCGGTCGACCGCATAGGTCCGCTCCGGCGAGCCGCCGCCCGCGCCCGCCGACCACACGACCGCGTCGCTGTCGGCGAGGAGTTCGGTGATGGCGTCGGTGTCGGATGCCGCGACATCGGCGACGAGGGCGGTCGCGCCCGTCCGCTCGACGTCGTCCCGGTGGTCGGGGTTGCGGATGACGGAGGTCACCTGGTGCCCCGCTTCGACGAGGAGAGGGGCGAGCAGCAGGCCGACTTTTCCGTGTCCGCCGATGATCGTGATGGTTGCCATGGGAGGCTCCTTTCGTCAACCCCCGACGCTACGGTGGACGGCCGCAGATGCTCGTCCCCTTGCGCTTGTACCCTCGACGTGGAAGGCGGCACCGTCCGCGTTCCGTTCGCATCGACGAGGGGGATCAAGACGTGAGCGAGACGACGCCAGCCGGCTGGTACCCGGCACCGCATGCCGGCAACGAACTGCGCTACTGGGATGGATCGGCCTGGCACGCGGCGCCCGCCTACCTGCCCGCCTCCCCCGCTCCCGGTGCGCCCGCGCCTCCGCCCGCTGTCCCGCCGTATGCGAACTCGGCGCCCGGCACGCCTCCGGTGTACTCGGGGTATCCCGGCTATTCGATGGCGCCGTATGCGCCGCCGAAGCAGCAGGGGCTGGCCATCGCCGCGCTCTCGATCGGCATCGCGGCGATGATCTTCGCCTGGATCCCCTTCTTCGGGCTCCTGGTCGCGATCACGGGATCGGTCTTCGGGATCATGGCCCTCGTGCGGCGTCAGCCGAAGGGGCTGTCGGTGACGGGGACCGTCCTGTCGGGACTCGCCCTCGTCTGGTCGGCGCTCGTGACCTTCTCGATCGCGGCGCTCATCTGGTTCCCGGCGACCTCCTCCTCCGAGGACGACTACGGCACCGCGGATCCCCTCCCCGAGGCGTCTCCCTCGGCCCCCGGCATCCAGCCCTACGCGCCCGAGAGCGGTCCCGGTTCGATAGACGATCCCCTCCCGCTCCCCTACGTGTCGGAGTCCTCGATCGGCGAGGAGTACTCGGCCGACATCCGGATCGTCAACGACGACGCGACGAACGAGGTCCTGTCGTGGAACTCGTACAACGGCGCCGCGATCGACGGGCAGCGGTACGTCCTCGTCGAGATGACGGTGACCGGACTCGACCCGTACGGTGTCTCCGCCACCTTCCCGACCTATGACCTGGCCCTGGCCACACCCGACGGGGCGGTGTACCCGAACGCCTTCGTGGTGGGTGACGACGACACGACGCTCCTCCGGGATGCCGGGATGATCGACGAAGGCGAGAAGGCGACCGGCCTGGTCGCCTACCTCGTCCCCGAGGACGCGACCGATCTGCTGCTGACGGACTACGCGAACTACTACGCGTTCTGATCCGGCAGGAGGATCACCCGGTCGCGGTCCCAGGGCTCCGTCCACCCGAGGCGCGAGAACAGGCCGTCGAGGATCATCGCGGTGAACCCCCACACGAGCCTCTCGCCGCGCGCCGTGGGGATGAGGAAGGCGGGGCCTCGGAACTCCCCGCGATCGGTCCTGATGACGGTCACGCCGCGGTGCGCGGGGTCGAGCAGGTCGGCGACGGGTGCGCGGAACACGTCCGCCGACTCGGCTTCGTCGACGACGCCGACGGCGGACGGGCGACGCCACCAGGCGAGCACCGGGGTGACGAGGTGACGGGAGAACTCGAGCGGGATCGGGTCGAGCGCACCGACGATCTCCACGCCGTCGACGTCCAGGCCGGTCTCCTCCCGCGCTTCGCGGAGGGATGCCGCGATGACGTCGGCATCGCCGGGATCGACGCGTCCGCCCGGGAACGCGACCTGACCGGGATGCGCGCGCAAAGTCTCGGCGCGCGAGAGGAGGAGGACGTCCAGGTCGCGGGAGATCGCGCCGTCGGGGTGTTCCCGATCGGCGGGGACGTCGTCCAGGACGCCGAAGAGGATCAGGACGGCGGCGGGCCGCGCTCCCGGCACCGCCGGCATCCCGCGGAGGACCTCGAACCCGGGCTGCGGGGCGCCGCTCGCGACCGATGCGACCAGGTCGATCAGCTGCGCCCGCGCGGCGGGGACGGGCGCGGAAGACGTCATGCAGCCAGGCTATGCGACGGGTCGACGGTGGGCGCGAGGGCCGCCGCACCGGTGATAGTCTCGATCGGTACGCCTCCGTAGCTCAGGGGATAGAGCGTTGGTTTCCGGTACCAGAAGTCGGGGGTTCGAATCCCTCCGGGGGCACAGTGAAGCGAAGGGGACTCGGCATCAGCCGGGTCCCCTTCGTCGTTCCCGCGTACGGGTCAGTCGGTCTCGTCGGCGTCGGGATCGACAGGATGACCGAACGGCGGGATGCCGCCGGGCACCGCGCCGTCGTGGGTGGGGAGCTCCACATCGGGCCCCTCGTAGGCGTTGTCGTCGGTGCTGCGCTCGTCGCCTGACATGTCGTCCTCCGTGGTCGGTGTCGTCTGCGTGGAGCCGACGCTAACGTCCCGCGCCGCGCGATCGCTCGGGGTTGACAGCTCGGGGCGTCAGTCCGAGACGAGCTTCAGTCCGACGATGCAGGCGACGAGGCCGAGGACCAGCAATACCTTCACGAGGGAGACCGATTCCGCCCCGGTCACCATCGCCCAGACCACGGTGAGGGTCGCGCCGATGCCGACCCAGACGGCATAGCCGGTGCCGGTCGGGATGTCGCGAAGCGCGAAGGCGAGGCCGCCCATGCTGGCGACGAGCGCCGCGGCGAAGACGACGGTGGGCCACAGCTTGGTGAAGCCTTCGGAACGGCCGAGTGCCGTCGCCCACACGGCTTCGAGGACCCCGGCGATGATGAGAACGATCCATGACACGATCACTGACCCCCTGGCCAGTCTTGTCGCTCACCGGGTACTGAACCCTCGTCCGGGGGCCATGTCGTGGCCCGCTGCGAGTCTACCGATCGACGCTGGACAGGTCCGGTGCCGGTGCGACGGTGCCGCGCCAGGTCGTCACCACCTCGACGGCGCGAGCGTCGAGGTGAGTGCGCAGCCAGGGGTCGAGGTCGAGTCCACGCCACATGGCGCGGAACGCCGATTCCGGGGTGTGACCGAAGCGGGCCAGCACGGCGCGGCGCTCGTCGACCTCGAACGAGCGGGCGTGGAGGTCGGCCATCGTCGGGGCGTTGGCGAACGACGCGAGGTAGTCGCCTGCCGCGGCATCCTCGGTCGCACCGACAGCCTTGAGGAGGACCGCCGCGACCAGGCCGGTGCGATCCCACCCGGCGCCGCAGTGGAACAGCACCGCTCCGTCAGGCGCCTGCGCGATCGCGTCGAGGACACCGGCGAGCCGATGCGGCAGCTCGGCGAGGTGGTCCGCGTAGTAGAGCGGAGTCCCCCACTGACCGTCGCTCTCGCGGGACGCCCAGAAGTCCCGCTCGTCACCGTCGAGATCGATCTGCTGACGGGAGATGTCGGCGGGAACCTCGCCGCTCGTCTCTTCGGGCCGGCGCAGGTCGATGACCGTCCGCACCCCGTGAGCGCGCAGGCGATCCCACCCCGCGTTGCTCACGCGGTCGAGCGTCTCCGCCCGGATGAAGACCCCCGTCGGGGTGCGCGAGCCGTCTCGGCGTTCGAGGCCGCCCAGCTCCCTCGCGTTGGCGAGCCCATCGATGTCGAGTCGTGTCGGCATGGCCCGATCCTGCCATGATGACGCAACATCATCCCGAAGGATGACGCCCTCGAACCCCAGGGCTGATGCCGACGAACGCGCCGGTTCGTAGCGTCGAGACATGGCTACCGCGACACTCTTGACCACCCCGCACTCCCGCTCGCACGGAGCAACCACGACCCGCGCCGCCGTGCTGTCCGTGCTCGGCACCATCCTCGCGATCGGGATCGCGGCGACGAGCCTGCTCATCGTTCCCGTCGCCCTCGCGGTCGCCTTCGGCCCGTCACTGCTCTCGCACTTCTGATCAGCTGGCAGGATGCCGGAGATGCCCCTCCTCCTGCGCCCCTGGACCCCCGACGATGCCGACGACCTCAGCCGTGCCGCTCGCGCCGGCCACGATCTCGCCTCGCAGTTCGGCGGCACCGACCTGACCGACGCCTCTGCGGCGCGGAGCTTCATCGAGCGCTTCCTGCGCTTCGATGACGCCGCGAAGAACTGGGCGATCGAGGTCGACGGCCATGCAGTCGGGAACGTCGCGGCCACCGGCATCGAGTTCCGCCACCAGACGGCGTGGATGTCGTACTGGCTCGCCCCCTCCGCCCGCGGGCAGGGGGTCGCGGCCCGCGCTCTCGTCCGCGTCAGCGAGTGGGCGTTCGACGCCGGTCTCCACCGGTTGGAACTCGGTCACCGGGTGAACAACCCGGCATCCTGCCGCGTCGCGCATGCCGCGGGATACCTCGCTGAGGGTGTCGAACGCGAGAAGCTCCGCTACGGCGATGAGCGATACGACGTCGAAACCCACGCCCGGTTGGCCACCGACCCGCGCCCGCCGGAACGAGGAACCGCCGTCGCGCTGAGGACCGAGGTCCCCGCACGACGGCGGTCCTGACGTCGGGAGGCTCAGCCGCCCGAGGGGTTCTCGATGGGAGTCCCGTCCTCGTCCGTCGTCACCGGCGGGTTCTCGTCGGGCGAGCCGCCCGATGCGGTGTCCGCCTCGGACTGGTCGTCGGGGACACCGTGGGTGTTGTGCTCGTCCGAGCCGTTCGTGTCGCTCATCGCGGTCCTTCCGGTCGCTGTCGGTCACGTGAGGACGACGGTACGCAGGCCGCCGCCGCGGGCAGAGGGCCTTGACAGCCGCATCCGATCAGAGATCGACGGTGTCGTTGCGACCCTCGTAGGGCTCCCCCGTCACCTTCGACTTGACGAGGCTGATGATCGAGGCGACCGCGCCGCCCGGGCTGCTCCAGTACTCCCCCGACGCGGCGTCGATCTTCAGGAGCGTCACGTTCGGGTCCTCCGGACCGTCGGGGAACCACGCCTCGACGGCGGGCGACCAGTACTCGCGCAGACGCTCGAGGTCGTCCACGACCTCGGCGTCGCCGGCGAGCGACACCCAGGCGTCGTTCGTGCTCAGCGCGACGCCGACCGAGGGGCGCGCCGCGACGTGCGCCACGACCGACGAGTCGCGACCGACGATGAACCACAGGTCTCCGTCGAACTCCCGGTCCTGCACCGTCAACGGGCGAGCGACGTGCGCCCCCTCCTCGTTCATCGTCGTGACCATCGCGAAGCGGAACTTCGGCAGCAGGTCGATGAGCGTCGCGTGCGGATCCTTCTCGGTGGCCATGGGGCCCTCCTTCGTCTCCGCGTCAGGCTCTCACCGGCGCGGGCCGCGCCCGCGGGGCTTGACAGCCGTGTCGTCTGGGAGGACGGATGCGGCGTCGCGGGGGATGTGCCAGGTTTGCCGTATGTCGCTGTCACCGCACCGTACCCTCGTCGCTGCCGTCGGCACGGCCGCCGTCGCGGCGTACGCCGTTGTCCTCGTGCTGCAGATCTGCGTCTGGAACCCGCTGGCCGCCGTCCCCGGGTCATCCCTCGCCGAAATCGGCTCGCAGGCCGCGACGCGAGGTGAGTCGGTCTTCACGCCCGCACCCTGGGTCTTCGCCGCCATCGGGGTGGCCCTCGCCGTCGCCGTCCTGGTCCTCTCCGTCGTCGCGCGCCGCACGTCGACCGCCGGTGTCGCCGCGGGCTACCTCGCCCTCATCGCCGCCGGCGCGCCTGCATACTTCGTGGCGTCCTTCGGTCCGGGGATGGCCTTGGCCGACGCGTTCGGGATCAGCGGTGGCGATCACGCTCCCGGGGGTTCCGTGCTCATGGTGGCGAGTGGAACCGCCGCGGTCGTACTCGCCGTGTGGGGCGTCGCGCTCGCGACCTCGTCGCGCACCGTCGCGCCCGCGATCAGGGTCTGAGCGCCGACGCGATCAGGGCGCGGGAACCAGGAAGATCGCGTCGAGCAGCCCCGGGTTGTGCGCGTGCACCAGCACAGCGAAGACGACGGCGTCGAACAGCAGGTGGACGGTCACGACGTACGCGAGGGACTTCGTCCGTAGGAAGATGATCGCCTGCAGGAGGGCGAACGGGATCGTCAGCGCCGGCCCCCACGCGCGGTAGCCGAGCTCCCACAGGAACGAGACGAAGACGATCGCCTGGAAGACGTTCGCGGTCGCATCCGCGAAGTGTCGCCGCAGCAGTGCGAAGCAGGTGCAGATGAAGAACAGCTCGTCCCAGATGCCGACGGCCCCGACGCCGACGAACAGGCGGGCGATGAGGTCGGGGGTGTCGACGACGGGCCAGTTCTCGTAGACGCCCGAGGTGATGAAGTAGAACGGCAGCAGCAGCCACCCGAGCACGAGGACGGCGACGAGCCACGCCCACTGCCACCCCGTCCAGCGACCGCCGCCCCGCCACGGGAACCGGATGGCGTGGTCGCGGTAGACGAAGCGCGACACCAGATACGGCACCAGCACCGCCCCGCCGAGGGCGAGCGTGAACCGGATCATGGCCGCGTTGTCGAGCTCCGCCTTCAGTGGGATGACACTGACGATCAGCAGGCCGAGGGCGATGAGCGAGAGGTCGCGGGTGATCGACGGGCCGGATGCCGCGGCATCCCGTCGTTCGATGATCACCGCGACGGCGAGGCCCGTGGCCAGGAGCAGCCAGCCGAGCCAGGGCGTCAGCAGCACGAAGAAGGCGGGCGCCGCGAGGCACACGAGGAGCGCCGGCACGACGCGCACGTCGACGAGCGGTCGCGCCCCCGTCGCCGCGCGCACCATCACGCCGACCGCGGGCGGCGGCGGTAGGTCAGGTCGCGGATGTCCCGGCCCTTCGCGATGCCCTTCCGCTCGAACGCGGTCATGATGCGGCCGTCGAAACGGTCGGCCCACTCCCCCTCGAACGACGCCTCGAAGTCGGCGGCATCCGCGAGCACGTCGCGCATCTGCAGCGCGTAGTCCTCCCAGTCGGTCGCCAGCCGCAAGGTCCCGCCGTCGCGCAGGGCGCGGGCCGCGAGCGCGGGGAAGCCGTCCGCGATGAGGCGGCGCTTGTTGTGCTTGTTCTTGTGCCACGGGTCGGGGAAGAAGATCCAGACCTCGTCGACGGATGCCTCGGGCAGCAGGTGCTCGAGGACCTCGGG
>ENA-UOXB01001591-UOXB01001591.1-bioreactor-metagenome-genome-assembly--contig:-NODE-1591-length-10567-cov-9.972412_pt1 | contig 10567 bp, 10 predicted proteins | sample MGYA00238158_ERZ761615 | MGnify/ENA primary metagenome ERZ761615 (study PRJEB28904, sample SAMN06267902) | bioreactor metagenome | isolation source: Joint BioEnergy Institute, California, USA... | reverse complement strand
GGCCGCTGTTGGCTTTCTGCACAGCATCCATGCTGAGGGCACGAATGGCATTGGCTCGCTCACGACGGCTGGGCATCGCTGAATCTCCTACGGGGGCTGCTTCTGAATGAAGGGGGCGAAAAAAGGCGTCCATTTTCGCCCAGCCTGACCCCGCGGGGCAATGACAGATGGTCGTAGAGACCAAATCAGCCGGCTTGCTCGCTGAGAACAGTCACTGCCGGGCTGCCCGGCCCACCCAGGCAGGGCGCCCGAAACAGCTCACCGTGCCAGATACCGGCGAGGGTGCGACTGAACACCAGCGACCACACCGCCGCCAGTTGCACCGCCAGCACCAGGCCGACGAAAGTGAAGAAGCTCAGCCCGGTCACCGCCTGCAGCTCAAAAGTGGCCAGGGCGAACACCCCCAGGGGAAAGGTGAACCCCCACCAGCCGAGATTGAACGGCATGTTGTCGCGGATGTAGTGGCGAGTGAACAGGGTGGCGATCACCAGCCACCACAGCCCCGCACCCCACAGCGCCAGGCCGCCGATCAGGCCCAGGTCACGCGCCAGCTCGGCAGCGCTCGCCAGGGGCGTGCCCGCGAAAGCCAGCGGCGCGGCCTGCCCCATGCTCAGCAGACCGAGGCATCCGGTGGCCAAAGGCCCCAGCGGCAACCAACTGGTGGCGGCAAAATCGGTATCCGGCAGTTTGTGCAGGGCCAGGCGCAGCAGCACCAGGGTGATCAGCGAGAACGCCAGTGACAGCGACAAACCCCAGAGTATGAAGCCAGCCACCAACAGCTGCTGCGCAGCCACAGCACCGAGGTGCGGGGCCAACGCTCCTGCCGTGCTGGCAGCGACCTCAGGTGCGACGATAGGTAGCAGCCAGACTGCGGTGAGCTTTTCCAGTGCATGATGCTGGCGGGTGAACATCAGGTAGGGCACCAACAGCGCGCCAAGCAAGGCCAGTGCAGCATCCAGCCACCACAACAGATGCGCCAGCGCATAGACGCCCTCGCCCCAGCGCGGCACGCCGAACAGCAGCAGCCCCTTGATCAGTACCGCCAGGCCCATGGGAATGGCGCCGAGAAACATCGACTGCACCGGATGCAGCAGCATCGGCCAGACAGTTTCGCGAAACAGCATCAGGCGCAGCAGAAACAGAATGCTGAACAGGGCGAACAGGCCGACTGCAACGAACCAGAGCCCTTCGGCAAGCAGCGACAGCCCCGGCATGCTCCAGGGCAGATGAGCGATCACCAGCGCCAGTACGCCGGTGCCCATGGTCATGGCGAACCAGCCAGGGATGAAATGACGTATGACAGCCAGGGGCTCGGGTAAACGACTAAAAGGGCGTGGCATGAGTCGGGTGGTCCCGTGACATGAGTGACGACGCCAGATTAAGAATTGGCTTGCCATATGAAAAATACATATTCAGCATCCAAGACATGCCTCCTATATATGCCAAACCATGAACCTGCATCACCTCAAGGTCTTTCTCGCGGTCGCCGAAGCCGGCAGCATCAGCGCCGGCGCAGAACGCCTGCATATCAGCCAGCCGGCGGTGACGCGCGAAATACGCGATCTTGAAGCCAGCCTAGACCTGCGCCTGTTCGACCGCCTGCCACGCGGTGTACAGCTGACCGAAGGCGGCCTGCGCCTGCTGGACTATGCCCAACGCATCTTCAACCTGGAGCGCGCGGCCGAACGCGATCTGCGAGATTTCGCCCAACTCGAGCAGGGCGAACTGCACCTGGGCGCCAGCGCCACGCTCGGCTCATACCTGCTGCCGCCACTGCTCATCCGCTTCCGCGCCATGCACCCGCACATTTTCGTCAGCCTGGAAGTGAGCAATACCGATGTGGTGACCCGGCAACTGGATGAGGGTCGCATCAGCCTAGGCTTCGTCGAAGGCTCTTTCGCGCAGGGCGACTATGCACATCGCCTGCTGGCACGTGACGCCCTGCTACCCGTGGTATCGCCTCGCCACCCCCTGGCCAGCAGCGCCGCTCTGAAGGCCGAAAGGCTGCAGGACTATCCGCTGTACATGCGCGAGCCTGGCTCCGGCGCACGCGTCAGTATCGAGCAGGCCTACCGGGCCCATGGCCTGGAACCGCACGCTGGCATGGCCATCGGCAGCACCGAGACCCTCAAGCGCCTGCTCGCCGACGGTCAGGGCATCGCCTGGCTGTCGCAACGCGTGGTGGAGCGCGAACTGGCCAGCGGCGAACTGCATCACCTGCCCGTGCAAGATCTGCAAATCGAACGCGACCTGCACGTGCTGTGGCGCCTCGGCGCCAGCCTGAGCCCGGCGCCCGCGGCGTTCCTGGAACTTAGCCAGACACCAGACTGACACCAACAGCAACACCAATATCAAAACTTTTTGATATTGGTGTTGCTGTATGAAAATTGACCGACTAGACTGCGCCACCATGACTCTGCGCGCATCCCAGCTGCACTTCGACCCCTGCGACGAGCTCGCCGCCCTGTGCAAGGCCGGCGGCGACCCGCTGCGCCTGAATGTGCTGCGCGCGCTGAGCAACGATTCGTTCGGCGTGCTGGAACTGGCGCAGATTTTCGCCATCGGCCAATCGGGCATGAGCCATCACCTCAAGGTCCTGGCCCAGGCCGGGCTGGTCGCCACGCGCCGCGAAGGAAACGCGATCTTCTACCGCCGCGCACTGCCCAATGGCCGTCTGCATGCTGCCTTGCTGGACGATATCGACGAACTGCCGCTGCCCGACGACGTGCAGGCGCGCATCGCCACCGTGCATCAGCAGCGCGCCACCGTCAGCCGCGACTTCTTCGCACGCATGGCCAGCAGTTTCCAGGCGCAGCAGGACCTGATCGCCGGCCTGCCTCAGTATCGCGACAGCCTGCTGGCCCTGCTCGACGCGCTGCATTTCGCGCCTGGCGCTACAGCGCTGGAAATCGGCCCGGGTGACGGCGCCTTCCTACCCGAGCTGGCGCGTCGTTTCGCCCAGGTCACGGCACTGGACAACAGCCCGGCTATGCTCGAACTGGCCAGCCAGCGTTGCGCTGCCATCGGTCTGCACAACGTCGAGCTGAAGCTGGCCGATGCGCTACAGGACGAGCAACAACCCGCTGACTGCGTGGTGCTGAACATGGTGCTGCACCACTTCGCCACGCCGGCCGAGGCCTTCCGCAAGCTGGCTGGGCTGGTCGCCCCAGGTGGCAGTCTGCTGCTCAGCGAACTGTGCAGCCACGACCAGAGCTGGGCCCGCGAAGCCTGTGGCGACCTATGGCTCGGCTTCGAACAGGACGACCTGGCGCGCTGGGCAACGGCCGCCGGCCTGACGCCCGGCGAAAGCCTCTACATTGGCCTGAAAAACGGCTTTCAGATTCAATTACGGCACTTTGCCAAACCCGATGCGCACAGCGCCTTCAGCCTCCGGCAAGAAAGGAACCGATAGATGAGCGAATATTCCCTGTTTACCTCCGAGTCCGTGTCCGAGGGGCATCCGGACAAGATCGCCGATCAGATCTCCGATGCGGTGCTCGATGCCATCATCGCCCAGGACAAGCACGCCCGCGTGGCTGTGGAAACCCTGGTCAAGACCGGCGTAGCCATCGTTGCCGGTGAAGTCACCACCAGCGCCTGGGTCGACCTGGAGCAGATCGTCCGCGACGTGATTTGCGATATCGGCTACACCAGCAGCGACGTCGGCTTCGACGGCGCCACCTGCGGCGTACTCAACATCATTGGCAAGCAGTCCCCGGACATCAACCAGGGCGTCGACCGCGCCAAGCCGGAAGATCAGGGCGCTGGCGACCAGGGCCTGATGTTCGGTTACGCCAGCAACGAAACCGACGTGCTGATGCCTGCCCCCATCGTGCTGTCGCACCGTCTTGTCGAGCGCCAGGCAGAAGCGCGCAAGTCCGGCCTGCTGCCGTGGCTGCGCCCGGATGCCAAATCCCAGGTCACCTGCCGCTACGAAAACGGCAAGGTCGCCGCCATCGACGCGGTCGTGCTGTCTACCCAGCACAACCCGGAAGTGAAATACGACGACCTGCGCGACGGCGTGATGGAGCTGATCGTCAAGCACGTGCTGCCGGCCGAACTGCTGCACAAGGACACCCAGTTCCACATCAACCCGACCGGCCAGTTCATCATCGGCGGCCCGGTGGGTGACTGCGGCCTGACCGGACGCAAGATCATCGTCGATAGCTACGGCGGCATGGCCCGTCACGGCGGCGGCGCCTTCTCCGGCAAGGACCCGTCCAAGGTCGACCGCTCGGCCGCCTACGCCGGCCGCTACGTGGCCAAGAACATCGTCGCCGCCGGCCTGGCCGAGCGCTGCGAGATCCAGGTGTCCTACGCCATCGGCGTGGCCCAGCCGACCTCCATCTCGATCAACACCTTCGGCACCCACAAGATCGCCGAAGAGAAGATCATCCAGCTGGTGCGCGAAGTGTTCGACCTGCGTCCTTATGCCATCACCCGCATGCTCGACCTGCTGCACCCGATGTATCAGGACACCGCTGCCTACGGCCACTTCGGCCGCACGCCGCAGTCCAAGACCGTCGGCAACGACAGCTTCACCACCTTCACCTGGGAACGCACCGACAAGGCTGCCGACCTGCGCGCCGCTGCCGGCCTGTAAGCCACGGCCAACAAAAAGCCCCGCCAGATCGCTCTGGCGGGGCTTTTTCGTGCCTGAGGGCTTATTTGCCGAACATCGAGCTCAGACCCTTGAGCGCATCCTTGGTAGCGCTCAGCTGGTCGGGTGTAGCAGCCTGAGTGGACGTATCAGCCTCGGCAGCCAGACGCTCACAACCGCCATCGAGCGAAGCCAGGGTTTCATTGGCCTTGTCGTTACCTGCCAGTTGCGCCAATTGCTTGAGCTGGGCCAGACCGTCCTGATTGGCAGCCAGCTGCTGCTGGCATTTGTCCTGGAGCGAGGCGACCTCGGCGGCATGGGAAGAAAGGCAAGCGAAGGCCAGAGCGGCGAAGCAGGCAATAGACGCAATACGCATTGTGAAGACCTCTATGGGTTTGAGGCCCGGCTGTCCATGCGCCCCCGCCGGGCAAATCCATTTGTTGGGGGTGGAAAAAGGCGCGGCAATCTATCACCCACCCCAAATAGCGACAAGCGAAAGCGAATAGCAACGTGAAGTCGTTGATGCCCGCAATTCGAACACTTGGTACAGGCCTGCTAGGCTGACCAGGTACCTTGAGCAAGGAAGCTCCGTCATGAAACTCATGCTGATGTCGCTGCTACTGCTGCCGCTGACCGTGCTGGCCGAGCCCTGCCCGAACTGGGCGGATGCACGTGCAGCCATGGAACTGGGGGCCCTCTCACGACAGATCGCCGAATGGGACGACGCCTATCACAACCAGGGCCATTCGCTGGTCGCCGATGAAATCTACGATCAGGCACGCGGGCGCCTGCAGGCCTGGCACCAGTGCTTCCCAACAGCACTCGACAACTTGCCGGAACCGCTGGCGGGCAGCACGGGCAAGCTCGCCCACCCGGTTGCACAAACCGGGCTGCGCAAACTGAACGATGCGGCGGTAGCCGAATGGATCGCCAGCCGCAGCGACCTGTGGATTCAGCCCAAGGTCGATGGTGTCGCCGTCACGCTGGTCTATCGCCACGGCGTTCTGCAGCAGGCCGTCAGCCGCGGCGACGGGCGCCATGGGCAGGACTGGACCGCCCGCGCCCGACAACTGCCGGGCGTACCGACACGCCTGCCGGAGCCGCTCGACGCCGTACTGCAGGGCGAGCTTTACTGGCGTCTGGACGAGCACGTGCAAAGCCGTGACGGTGGTGCAGGTGCGCGGGGCAAGGTAGCCGGGCTGATGGCACGACAAACACTGGACGAGTACGAGGCCGACGCCATCGGCCTGTTCGTCTGGGACTGGCCGGACGGTCCGGCGCAGATGCCCGAGCGCCTGCAGGCCCTGCACAGGCTCGGCTTCAGCGACAGCCTGCAGTACACCCAGGCGCTTCGAAGCCCGGACCAAGCTCGCCTCTGGCGTCAACGCTGGTTCGATCAGCCGCAGCCATTCGCCAGCGACGGCGTGGTACTCCGCCAGGGCACGCGTCCCTCTGGCGAACGCTGGCAAGCCGAGGCGCCACACTGGGCAATTGCCTGGAAATACCCGGCCAGCCAGGCACTGGCCGTGGTACAGGCGGTGCACTTCAGCATCGGCCGCACCGGGCGTATAACGCCGATCCTGCACCTACAGCCGGTCGATCTCGATGAACGCCGCATCAGCCGCGTTGCCCTCGGTTCGCTGCAAAGCTGGGAGAAGCTGGATATACGTCCCGGCGATCAGGTGTCGATACGCCTGGCTGGCCTGACCATTCCGCGTCTCGACCAGGTGATCTGGCGCAGCCCGGAGCGAGCAGTGGTGCACGCTCCCGACCCAGACCAGTACCACGCCCTTAGCTGCTGGCGGCTCAGCGCCGAATGTCGACAACAGTTCCTCGCACGCCTGAACTGGCTCGCCGGCAAGCAGGGTCTGAACCTGAACGGTCTCGGGCCAGGCACCTGGAGCACGCTGCTGGCCAGCGAGCAACTGGACGGCCTGCTCGATTGGCTGGAGTTCGACAGCCAGCGACTGCAACAACTGCCCGGCATCGGTCCACGGCGCGCCTCGCAGTTGCAGCAGTCCTTCGCTCAGGCTCAGCAGCGCTCACTGCAGCAATGGCTGCAGGCGCTCGGCGCACCGCCCGACCTGAAGCTCGGTGCGGAGGATGACTGGGCGACCCTGCTGACTCGCAATCGCGCCGAGTGGATGCAGCAGCCCGGCATGAGCCAGAAGAGCGCAGAGCGCCTGCTGGCCTTCTTCAGCCACCCCGAAGTCCAGCGCCTGGGCGAGCGCCTGCAGCGGGCAGGCATCGCCGGCTTCCAGCCCCGGGAACATTCACCACAAGGCTGATGTGGATCAGCCAATCGCTCAAGCCGGTCGAACCTCGCGCTACCACGGGGGTCACTTCGAAAGAGACCTAAAGAGGAAAGATCATGATTCGCCAAACCGCTTTGCTCGGCCTGCTGCTGGCAGCCAACCTGAACGCCACTGCCCTGCTCGCCGCCGACGGCGAAGGTGGCTGTGCCGTCAAACGCCAGGTGCTTCAGGAGAAGATCGAGGCCGCGCAGAAGAGCGGCAACTCAAGAGAACTGGACGGGCTACAGCGAGCTTTGGGCAACGTCGATGCCCACTGCGATGACGCATCGCTGCATGAGGAGCGCCTGGCCAGCGTCAAGGAAGCGCGTGAAGAGGTGCAGCAACGCGAGATGGATCTACGCGAAGCCATGGGCAAGGGCGATCAGGAGAAGATCGCCAAGCGTCAGGCCCGACTGGCCGAGGCTCGCGCCGAACTGGAGCAGGCCGAGGCCGAAGCACGCGCCGATCAGTAAGCGCGGAAAGCCTTATGGCAAGCCTCGCAGCTATCCTCGACGGCCTGCACGGCAGGCTCCAGTTCAGAGCGGCGTAGCGGCGGTGCGGTCGTTGCCTGCACCAATGCAGCAGTGGCCTGCTCCAGGTCACGCGCCATCTTCTGGAACTGCTCCTGGCGCTGCCAGACCTCGGGATTGGCCTTGCTGCGCTCGTCATCCGCCACCGCAGGAAAATGCTGCCAGGGCTCATGCGACAGGCGGTCGAGCTCGGCGGCGCCGCTGATGAACGCGGCTTCATCGTAGGGAATACGATTGCGCAACATGCCACCGAGGTCTTCGCTGACCTTCAACATCTCCTTGAACAATGCCTGGCGCTTGCCCAACGGCGAGTCAGGGTCGACCCCGCCACACGCGACCAATGTCACGCAGACGCAGGTGAGCAGGAGGAGTTTCTTCAGGGCCATCGAGCGACTTCCGGCAGTACAAAGGGCCGTCAGTATCGCGGCTCGACTCGACCGGGCCAAGCGACCTCTTGTCACAACGGCGCAGTTTCGCGCCCCTCGGTCAGCCAGGGTTCAGGTACGGAAACGCCCCAACTGGCTGTTGAGCTGCCGGACCTCGCCCTGGATTTGCGCACTGACCTGCACCACGCTTTCAGTCTCGCCCTGGCTGCGTTCGGCCAGGCTGGAAATGTGCGTCACGCGCTGATCGATCTCCTGCGCCACCTGGCTTTGCTGCTCGGCAGCCGTAGCGATCTGCGCGTTCAGGGCATTGATCCCGTCCACCGCGCCGACGATGGTCTCCAGCGCCTCGCTGGCCTGGAGGATGTGTTTCAGGTTGCCGTCAGCCAGGGTCGCGCTTTGCTGCATTGCCAGTACGGCATCGCGCGCACCGCCCTGGAGCCGCTGGATCATCGCCTGGATTTCACCAGTCGACTGCTGGGTACGACTGGCCAGGGTGCGCACCTCATCGGCGACCACGGCGAAGCCGCGCCCCGCCTCGCCTGCACGCGCCGCTTCGATGGCCGCGTTGAGCGCCAGCAGGTTGGTCTGTTCGGCAATCCCGGTGATGACCTCGAGCACCTTGCCCACGCCACTGGTTTCGGCCTCCAGGCGCTGCACCTGCTCGCCACTACGTTGCAGTTGCGCCACCAGCTCGGTGATCTGCGCCGCACTGCGTTGCACCACCTGCTTGCCGCTCTGCGCGCAGTCATCGGCACTGCGCGCCGATTCCGCGGCGTGGGCCGCATGACGCGCCACCTCGGCAACGGTGGCGCTCATCTCATTCATCGCAGTGGCGACCTGATCGAGATCCTCGTACTGGCGACGCACACCATCGCCCGCCGACTGCGCAGCACCGACCACGCTGCCAACATGCTCGCCAGTGCGCTCACCACTGCGCTTGACCTCGGCCAGCAGGCCACGTACCTGTTCCTGCATGCGGTTGTAGCCGGCGAAGATGCGGCCGATCTCGTTGTCGCCGTGCTGACCGTCCAAAGCACGGGTGAAATCGCCGGAGCCGACTCGGGTCAGCGCGCCCTCCACCGCATTGAGGTTGTGCATCAGCGGCCGCAAACCGAACTGGCGCCCCAGCACCACCAGCGCGAGAATGCCCAGCACGCAGCCGAACGCCAACCACATCTGGCGCCGCTGGCTACCCTCGGCGTGCGCGGCCATCAGGCCAACCGCCTGGTTCATCTCGCGCAGCAACTCGACCGACTGCTGTTCCAGTGACTTCAGGTCGACCGCCGCATCCCCCGCGACCACGCGCTGCAGCTGGCTGCGAAACCCCTGCCAAAGCCCACCGACCTTGTTCATCTGCGCCTGTACATTGGGCTCGGCGATGGCGCTGATATTGCGCGCAGGGTTGCCGCTGAGCAGATCGCGATGCGCCGCATCGAATTGGGTCATGGTGGCTTCGAGCGTCGCCGCCGGCAGTACGCCCTCGCGTAGCAGTAGCGCCTCCTTGGTCATCTTCTGGCTGAGCATGCGCTGGGCACCCGCGACATTGATAGTCTCCGGCGAGACCGACATGCTCAGGTACAGCGCCACCGAAGCGACGACCGCGAGCAGGAACATCAGTGCATAGGAAAACAGGAACTGCTGATTCAGCGTACGCAGGCCGATGGCACTGAGCATGCGGTCGAAGAGGATAGTGATGGACATGGCGGGCTCCCTGGCAGTCGGCGGGACTTCCCGCCCAATGACCGATGGCTAGCAAGAACATGGCCAGCCGACAGCCCCCCGGAAAACCGATCACTCACGGAAAACGCACCAAAATAGCGCAAGCCATCCAGAGCCGGCGCCATTTCAACTCACTGCAGTCACCACGGGTCGGCTATGCAGAAACCACGAAAAGCGCAACGATCAATCCCATCCCGGCGAACCACACCAGCGAACGTACCGGCCCCCAATCAGCCAGGTAGCAGACGAAGTACAGCAGGCGACTGACGATGAACGCTACGGCCAACTGATCGAGCAGAGTCTGCTCGGCGCCACCAGCCTGGTGGGCGATGATCACCGCAGCAGCGAACGCAGGCGTCACCTCGAAGCCATTGAGCTGGGCGTTATTGGCCCGTTTGCGCCAACCCTCCAGGGTACCCAGGAATGCGCGTGGATCCTGGTTGGCACGCGGCCCGTAGCCGGGGCCGAGGAACTTGGCAGTGGCTGTGCTCAGGTAGGGCAGAAGGATGGCGATCAGTACACACCAGTAGGCTAGGGTCATGGAGGCTCCGCAGTTTGCTCGGGAAAGTAAGCAGCTTGTGCGCTCGTCAGTTCAAGGTCCATGACCCACACGTGGGTATCTGAGCGGCGATCCGGCCAATGCTCCGGCGACAGCTGCCAACCACACGGCATGCAGGCGACGGAAAACCTTGGGCGCGGGCGTTTGGCTCGCTATAATCTGCGAGTTTAACGCGACCGGCACCGCTCCGGTCGCTCCCGCCACCCGGTCGAGGGGCGCTGCAGCAGCCTGAAAGGCTGTCAGGCTCGCCCGGGGCGTTATCCAAACGCATCAACGGCGCCCATTCGCAGACAACGAATGGAGAGCTTTAATGAGCGCTTTCAACGACTACAAGGTCGCCGATATTTCCCTGGCCGACTGGGGCCGCAAGGAACTGACCATCGCCGAATCCGAGATGCCGGCACTGATGGGCCTGCGCCGCAAATACGCCGCCAGCCAGCCGCTCAAGGGCGCGAAGATCCTCGGCTGCATCCACATGA
>ENA-UOXB01001590-UOXB01001590.1-bioreactor-metagenome-genome-assembly--contig:-NODE-1590-length-10567-cov-10.046899_pt1 | contig 10567 bp, 10 predicted proteins | sample MGYA00238158_ERZ761615 | MGnify/ENA primary metagenome ERZ761615 (study PRJEB28904, sample SAMN06267902) | bioreactor metagenome | isolation source: Joint BioEnergy Institute, California, USA... | reverse complement strand
ACTTATTATAATTGACTTACTTTTTTAGCTTTAATCATGTGTAAGAAATAGAATGCGACTAATCCTATTAAGGCTACGATAGACATTGCTAGATATAATCCTGAATATCCGATTGAATGTGTGAAGTTACCTAGTACATATGGTCCGAATCCTAATCCGAAGTCTAAGCCTATGAAATATGTTGATGTTGCTAATCCCATTGCTTCTATTGGAGATACTTTAACGACTAATGCTTGGAATATAGATTGTAAGTTACCGAATCCTAATCCTATAAATGCACCTGCGATTAATAAGATCACACCATTACTTGCAATACTAATTAAGAATAAACCGACAATTAAACATATAAATGCTGGTATTGTAACAATATTCTCACCGCGTTGGTCCATAATTCTTCCTGTAAATGGTCTTGTAATTAAGACTGCTACTGCATAAACAACAAAGAAGAAACTTGCTGCATCTACTAAATGATTTTCTTGTGCAAAGAATTGAATGAATGACAATACTGATGAATATGCAATACTAACAATTACAACTACGATTGCAATTGGTAAGGCATGTACTGAGAAGAAATCAGTAAGTTTAAATCCTTTTTTCTCTTCTGTTTTGACACTAGCCATTACAGGTGTTTCAACTTTCATGAATAGTGACATAACAAATGCTACAACAATAAGTATCGTACAAATTGTAAATAGTCCAGACATTGGAATGTGTTGATATAGTAATAAGCCTATAAATGGTCCGATTGCTGTACCGAGTACCATACTTAAACTATACATACTGATACCTTCACTACGACGTTGTGCTGGTGTGATAAATGCTGCAATTGTTCCTGTAGCTGTACTTGCTACCCCACTTGCAATACCATTTAGAATACGTACGATTAATAACAATGCGAATGATGATGCAGTCACGAGATATAAACCATTTGTGATAACTAGTAGAATCCCACCGATGACTAACACTTTTTTACTACCTACTATATTGATATATTTACCTGTTAAAAATCTACCTACTAATGATCCAACAATAAATAATCCTGATGCTAGACCAGCCATACTGTCTGAAACTCCAAATGTTTCCTTACTATAACCACCTACTGTTACTAATAGTAAGTACATTGATAAAAATATAAAAAAGCTAATAACAAAATTAAATATAAAATCTTTTGTCCAAATCGGTTTCTTAATTTGGTCATTCATTACTCTGTTTCCTCCTCTATTAAATAACTTCTCAAATTCTCTAAAATCTCTTGTGCCTTATTAAGTTCCGCTTCTTCGACACCAATTGCTTGCAGACATTTTTCTTGAAATACACCAATTCTATGATGAATTTCATCGAATTGATTTTGACCTTGCTCAGTTAAAGTAAGGAATTTTTCTCTTTTATCTTCTTTACTATTAACTGCTTGAATCAATTCCCGTTCGATCAATTTTTTTATAATTTTACGAGCTGTAGGCTTCTCAATAAAAGAACGCTTTGAAACTTGTACCAGTGTAGTTGGTTGATTAAATGCAATATCATGCAACACTTTGTACTGCGCAGCATATAAATCAAACGGTTCCAATATCTCATTAATATGATGAATATATGGTCGATACAAATTTGTATAGGAATATAAAAAGTTCTTCATTGTTTTCACCTTTTCTCATAAAAATATAGTTAGCTTTGCTAACTAATACTCAATCATTCTACGCCCATTGTCATGTTATGTCAACACCCATTTACACTTCTAACAACAATTTTTCAAAAATTTCTATTATAATTAAATTAAACAAATATAAGGAGGAACATGATATGTTAAATGATTTCTATGAAAAATTATCTAAGAAAGAAAATAAAATGATTGAAATCAGAAGATACTTACATGAGCATCCTGAGTTATCTTTTGAAGAAAAAGAGACAGCCCAGTATATTGCTGACTTTTATAAAGATAAGGATGTAACATTACAAACGCATATCGGAGGAGAAGGCATTTACGGTATTAAAGTAACAATTGATTCTGGTAAACCAGGTAAGACATTAGCGTTACGCGCTGATTTCGATGCTTTACCAATAAAAGAAGATACTGGCCTACCTTTCAGTTCTAAAAATGAGGGTGTCATGCATGCATGTGGTCATGACGCGCATACTGCTTATATGATGGTCCTTGCTGAAACTTTAATTGAAGTGAAAGATCAACTTAAAGGTAAGATTGTCATCATTCACCAACCTGCTGAAGAAAAGCCACCTGGTGGCTCACAATACTTAATTAAAGATGGCATTCTTGATGGCGTTGATAATGTCATCGGCGTCCATGTCATGAGCGCACTTGAAAGTGATCACGTTTATTATAGAGAAGGCAATGTTCAATCTGGTCGAAATATATTTAAATTAAAAATCACAGGTCGTGGTGGTCATGGTTCGTCACCACATTTAACAAATGACCCAATTGTTGCAGCAAGTAGCTTTGTCATGTCTGTACAAACAATCGTTTCAAGAAGATTGAATCCATTTGATATGGGCGTTATTTCTATCGGTTCATTTGATGGTAAAGGACAGTTTAATATCATTAAAAATGAAGTCACCCTTGAAGGTGACGTTAGAGGTATGAACGAAGAAACACTACAACTCATTGAATCAGAAGTTAAACGACTTTCTAAAGGTCTAGAATCTATGTATGGTGTTCAATGTGAACTTGAATATACGAGAGATTATCCAGTTCTATATAATGATCCTGAATTAACGAAACAAGTTGCGAAAGCAATTGAAGCGGCTAATATTCCTGAAGTTAAAAGTGTTGAACGTTGCGAACCACAACCACCATCAGAAGATTTCGCTTACTATGCAAAAGAATTACCTTGTACATTCTTCTATGTAGGCGCAAGTCCAAAAGATAAAGAAACATTCCCTCATCATCATCCTAAATTTGATATTGATGAAGGTTCTCTACTTATTGCAGCTAAATCAGTAGCTGCTGTTACCTTTGATTATTTAGGTGTTCAATAATCCATTTACTTAACAGATGTTAAGTAATGTCACACCGAGTGTAAATTTACCTGACTCATATTTCTTTTTTCTTATTTTATATTTTATACTTTTAAAAAAATAAGGAGTTGAGGGAAGATGAGTCAGACAGATACACTTTTATTATTCGGATGTACGTTGTTAGTTTGGTTAATGACACCTGGATTAGCATTATTTTACGGAGGATTAGTTCAATCCAAAAATGTTTTAAATACTTCGATGCACAGTATTTCAGCAATTGTTGTTGTAACATTCACGTGGGTATTAATAGGATTTTCTATTAGTTTTGGCGGTAACAATTTATGGATAGGTGATTTCTCACACGCATTATTAAACGGTGTTGGATTCACACCTAATGGTAATTTTAGTGAAACCATTCCATTCGCATTATTTATGCTTTTCCAATTAACATTTTGTACCATTGCCGTTTCAATTCTAACTGGTTCAGTAGCTGAAAGAATGAAATTCGGACCATTTTTAATCTTTATGAGTTTATGGGTCATTCTAGTTTATAGCCCAGTAGCACATTGGGTATGGGGTGGCGGCTGGATTCACAAACTTGGTGCAATTGATTTTGCTGGTGGTACAGTAGTCCATATTTCATCTGGTGTTTCTGGACTTGTACTTGCCCTACTACTTGGTTCTAGAAAGCCTAGCAATAAAAAACCACCACATAATTTAGTCATTACTCTAATCGGTGGTATTCTCGTATGGTTCGGTTGGTTTGGCTTTAATACAGGATCAGCACTCACTTTCGATTCAGTTGCCATGCTCGCATTTGTTAATACAATATTAGCATCATGTGCAGGTATTGCCGGTTGGTCTATCTTTGAATATATTCAAAAGAAAAAAGTCACTTTAATCGGAACTTTATCAGGAATGTTAGCAGGACTCGTAACGATTACACCAGCAGCAGGTTTTGTCGGTTACGGAAGTGCAATGATTCTAGGAATATTAGGTGGATTCGTTTGTTACTATGTTATCACGCACCTTAAAGTATTACTTAACTATGACGATGCATTAGATGCATTCGGTTTACATGGATTTGGAGGGGTCGTTGGTGCAATAGGAACAGGTTTATTCCAAAATTCTAGCGTTAACTCAACAATAGCAGACGGTGTATTCTTTGGTGGTGGCATTATGCCAGTAGTCGTACAAATCGTTGCCGTCGTCGTAACAATCGCATTTAGTGGAATTATGACTTACATCATCGCTAAAATCATCAGTATCTTTACAACATTAAGAACAGACGAAAAAGCAGAACTAGAAGGCTTAGATACCGTCTTCCATGGCGAAACCGCATATGGATACGAACTCAAACAAGAAAAAGCATAAAAATATAGCTATGAAAAAACAAGCATATCACTTAACTGAATCATTCAGTCATAACGTGATATGCTTGTTTTTGTTTATAATATTAATACTTAAGCTTATTCCGCTTCTTTCTTCTTACGTGGATAGCCTATTATAATAGACGCGATACCGCATATGCCTAATAAATATGGATAAAATGAATATGGTAATAGTGATACTGTTGATATTCCTGCGACGCTTGTTGCTGCTAATACTTGTGCGCCGTATGGGATAATTCCTTGTACTGTACTCGCAAATATATCTAATATACTTGCTGATTTTCTGCGATCAATTTGATAATCATCTGCTATTTCTTTGGCGAGTGGTCCTGCTGTAATGATTGAAATTGTGTTGTTAGCTGTTGCTAAATTCGTCACGCCTACTAAACTGGCAATACCAAATTCTGCGCCGCGTTTAGATTTTAATCGTTTCGTTACGGTATTGAGCAACCATTTTATTCCGCCATGATATTCTATTAGACCAATCATACCGCCGATTAATAATGCGATCATAGAAATATCTTGCATGCCGATAAGTCCATCTGAGATTGCTTTTAAATTTTCTCCAAGTGTAAATGAGCCGTCTAATAATCCTATTAAGCTTGCTACGATGACACCAAGCACTAATACCATCAATACGTTCATCCCACATAACGCACTAATTAATACAAATAAATATGGAATGACTTTAATGATACTATAGCCACCTTGACTGGCATCTGTCATACCTGCATCTTTTGTAACAAACCATAGAATAAGCACTGTTAAGATTGCACCAGGTAATACAATTAAGAAATTCATCTTAAATTTATCGCTCATTTTCGTTTGTTGCGTTCTAACTGCTGCGATGGTTGTATCTGAAATCATTGATAAGTTATCACCGAACATTGCACCACCTACGACAGTTGCTGTTGTTAAAGCAAGTGAGATATCTGTCGCTTCTGAGATACCTACGCCTACCGGTGCTAATGCTGCTACTGTTCCCATTGATGTACCCATAGCTACTGAAATAAATGCACCAACTATGAATAAACCTGCTAATAAAAACTGTCCGGGAATTAAAGATAATCCTAAATTAACAGTTGAACTTACAGCACCCATACTTTTAGCTGTTTGACTAAACGCACCTGCCATTAAAAAGACAAATACCATTAATAAAATGTTAGGATGAGCTGCGCCTTTTGTAAATATATCTAATTTCTTAGCTAAAGGTGTCTTTGGATACATGGCACATGCAAAGACTGCCGCAATAAGAATCGCTACATTTAAAGGTAAGTAATTAAAATCTTTCATGATTAATCCAGTACCTATAAACAGCGTTACAAATACGATTAACGGTAATAAAGCTATAAATGATCCTTTATGATTAATTTGATTCATTATTTTCTCCTCTTATATATCTTGAATACTTTAAAAGGGTACAGGACATATTGATTCTCGTCAATTATTAATTTTTAATTTTACCATTTGATGATTAATTCATCAAAATCAGGTAATATAGCTATCATAAGATTAAAGCAAATGTTAAGGGGTTCAATTATGATTATTAGTAATACAATTAATGATTTTTTTAATAACTTTCATTTAAATGAACAGTCTAGGCTTTCATATTTTACAAAGTATCGTACAGAGTTTCAACATGCAGGTTATGATGAACATGTACTATGTCAAAATATCCATCCAAAGCTTCTTAAATTAGAACAAGACCTTCCCTTAATTTTAAAAATAAACACGAAATTGGTTCATATTATCTTTGAAGTAAGGCTGAAATTTCTAAAGCAATATCAAACATATTTAAGGCCAGATATTTATTTTCTTGTTGGGACATATAAAGAAGATGCTTCAATTCAATTAGAAGGTAACGCACATTTATATTTATTTATAGAGTCTCTATGTCATAAATATGATTTATTAAACGATGTGATAGCCTACTATTTTGCGAAGTTATACATATATGAAATCATTAAAGATTACAATTCTGAAAAGATTACGACGACTATTTTGAACAATAAACATGTCATATTAGAAGAAGCGCTTATCTTACATATCTTACAGACGCTCAATTATACATATCCTTATAAAGACAGACATGACTTTAAAGCTATTCAACAATTAGCTTCTAAACTTGAATCTGAATTAACGACAGAAACCATCCTTCAAGTCATTCAAAAATAAAAAATACTTTCATATCCTATTCGTTTAGAAGAATTGGTTATGAAAGTATTTTTGTTTATAAAGTTTTCATTAAATCTCTAATTAATATTGTGATGTTATGTTTTTTAGATTGTTCACTTAAGAAAAGTGCAATGTCTAATTGTTTCTTATCTGTATCATTTAGAATGCCCATCTCTAATCGTGATTGCACAATATTATAAACTAATTCACTATATAACATATATCTATTCGATTTAATCGTAATATCTAATGCAGATTGAGCATAAGCTAAACATCTGTCATAAGCTTTTTCATTCGAGTAAATATTAGATAATGTATATAACAATTTGATTTGATAATTATCATCTACATTATAGCGTTTAGCAATTTCTAAACCTTGTTCTAGTGATGACTTTGCTTTTTCATTTTCATTCTGTCTATAGTAGTAAATAGCGCGCGTATTACAGATAGAAACTTGTAATTTCTCATACATATTATGATCCATTAAACGATAAGCTTCTTCTATTAGTTGTAAAGATTGTTCAACATCATCATGCTTATAAAAAGTAATAATAGATCTTACCCACTTCGAAGCAGCAATTTCATCTGTTGAACTATTTGATAAATAATTGCCATCTATAATAGGTATTAACGCATCATAATCACGCTCTTCTAACAATCTTTCTATTACTTTTAACTTCTGTTCTAATTGTGTATCTAACTCATCACCAATATATAAATAGTCCATACTACAATTTAATCTTCTTGAAATGTTAAATAGTAGTTGAGATCCCGGTTGTAATTCATTCTTTTCTATTTTTGAAATTTGACTTTGAGTCGCAATACCTTGCGCTAAGTTCTGTTGAGATAGCTTTAAATCTATTCTCCTTTGTTTGACACGTTCTCCTAATTTCATATATAACGCTCCCCGTATTCAGTTATCGAATTAACATGTTTGAATAACCCACGCTATGCATATCATCTGGTATCGGTGTTGCTGTGCATATTTGTCCCGTCAAATATACACGACCTCCATTCATAAGCATTTTACGATGTATCATATGTTTCGGATTCTGCATGTTAATGTCCTCCTCTTTATTTTAAGTCTCAATGTGTGAAAATACAATTATTTTATCCAGTTACGCCTACTGAATTCCAAGCATTGACTACTTGTTGTACTTCAGTTGAGTTTGCACCATATAAATCAGATGCTGCTTGTTTTAATGCAAATTTAGCATCTAAGAATGAAGAGTTTGAACTTAAGTATTGTGTTAAAGCTCTATAATAGATGTCTTCTGATTTTTCTTTTCCAATTTTAGTAATCGTTAAATAAGCTGCTTTATTTGGTATACCACTATTAATATGAACGCCACCATAGTCACCTTGTTCAGTATTTGGCAAGTTCTGATAATTATTCATATGTGCAGGTTGATTATATTGTTCTGGATTAGAAAGACTTCTTAATCCATCACCTGGTTTACCTGGTGTGTATGCATCTTCTCCCATTAACCAGTCTTCAGGATCAACAAAATAACCAAACACATCTGACATTGATTCATTTAAAGCACCTGGTTGATTCTCATATACAAGATTTGCACTATGTTCAGTAACAGCATGTGTTAATTCATGTGCAACAACATCATCTGCAGCAGACAATGATGTAAATGTTTTGCCATCACCATCTCCATACACCATGTATTGGCCATTCCAAAAGGCATTATTATAATTTCTATCAAAATGAACAATAGAATTAATTTCAGCACCGTTTCCATCATAACTATCTCTATTGTGTGTATTTAAATAGTAGTCATAAGTTTTAGCAGCATTAAAATGCGCATCCACACCTGCAGCTTGATTTTTACTATTAAAGTTTGTATCCGTATCTGTCATAAGTGAGAAGCTAGACGTTCCATTCTTTGCATCATAAGTATGGATTGTTCCAGAATGTGTTTCATCTTGTAAACCATAACCATTGCTTATTTTTGTTAAATTGAGTGGCTTTTTAGTATCCCCATTAACACCTACACCACTACCAGCAATATGTTCAATTTTATTTTTCTTACTTACGACTTCACCAGTCTCAGCATCAATTTTAATTTCCCAACGTGCTGGTTTAGGATCTAAATAAATAATTTCAACATTATAGACTAATTTTTTCTTTTCAGCATTGATCACTAATTCATCTTTATTAACGACTTTTTGTCCTTTAATATTTTTCACTTCATTTTGACTCACGCCGATACTTTCAAAAGCTTTATTAACCGCTTCATCTTTAGATAAGCTTTGTTTATTTGTATATGTAACTTTTTCTGTATTGACATCCCCATTGACGAGTTCTAATTCTTGATTATGATTGGTATGTATTTTGACTTCTTTATCTTCGACAACGTAGTTATCTACTTTAGGTTTCAAAGTATAATGCGTATATCCTAAGTTATCTTTAAATTCATTTGCTACTTCAAATTGTTTGTAACTTTTCTTAATATTTGGATTGCCTGGTAATTGACTCAAAATCTCTTGTGCTTCAGCTTTTGTGTTAATTTCTTGTTTAGGAATTGATTTTAATTCCTTTTGATCTAAAGGGCTACTTTCTTTCGCACTAGCCACATTTGATAATCCTAAAGTCAAAGCCATAACTGAAGTAAAACCTACTGATAAAATTTTTTTCGATCGATACATTTAATCCACCCCTATATATTTTTAGAATAAGTACAACTTAATTATATATAATATGAAGTATAAAGTCATTATAAAAAGTGTAATTTTATATTACGTTTATATTACATATAGAATATCGACATATATTAATTTAGTTTGCTACATTTTGATTTCACGATATACTTGCTCTAAAATATATAGATAAAGAAAGCTTTAAAGGAGGATGCTGATGTTTACAATTATTAAAAATGGTGATTTATATTCACCAAACTATATGGGTCAGCAATCGATACTTATTCAAGGGCGATCTATTATTAAAATCGGAGATATAGATATTGAATTAATAAAGCAACTGGATCCAAACTTAAAGATCATCGATGCTACAGGATATACGGTTATGCCAGGGATTATAGACCCACATATTCACTTGCTCGGAGGTGGAGGTGAAGCGAGTTATGTGACAAGAACGCCAGAAGTTCAATTAACGCATTTAATATCAAATGGTATTACAAGCGTAGTTGGATTAATCGGTACAGATGGTATTTCTCGAACGCTAACGAGTTTATATGCAAAAGCTCAAGCATTAGAAGCTGAAGGTGTCTCTACATATATGTACACAGGTAATTATCACTTACCCGTTACTACAATTACAAACTCCATCAAAGAAGATTTATTTTTAATTGATAAAGTGATTGGCACTGGCGAGATAGCTATAAATGATTTCAGATCATCAATTCCAACAACTGAAGAGCTCTCAAGAATTGTGGCGGATACAACAGTTGGCGGTATGCTAAGTGGAAAAGCTGGTGTAACACATTTTCATATAGGTACAGGTAAACATAAATTGAAACAAATTCATGACCTAATCGAGCATTATGATGTTAAACCGAACAAACTATATGTTACACATTTTGATAAAGGTATAGATTTGTTAGAAGAAGGTATTTCATTAAGTCATAAAGGTGTGTATGTTGATTTAACAGCAAGTACAAATACCCTAGAATACGTCAATTATTACCGAGCACATGGAGGCGACATTTCGAAATTAACCGTTTCTTCAGATGGACATGGTAGTTTACCTAAATTCGATGAACACAATCAACTTGTAGGTTATGATGTTGCAAAATGCAGTACGCTAACTGACCAATTATTTAATTTATTGGTACAAGACTCGAACTGGGAAGAAGTAATTGCTTTATTTACTTCAAATGTCGTAAACGTATTAACACTACATCATAAAGGTCATATCGAAGAACATTATGATGCAGATATATTAATAATTGATGTGAAAAAGAAACGAATAAAAGATGTATTTGCAAAAGGAAAACATATGCTTTCAGATTATAAAATGATTAGAAAAGGTATGTTTGAATAAGATACAAAACAAGCAGGGACAA
>ENA-UOXB01001588-UOXB01001588.1-bioreactor-metagenome-genome-assembly--contig:-NODE-1588-length-10580-cov-10.934252_pt1 | contig 10580 bp, 8 predicted proteins | sample MGYA00238158_ERZ761615 | MGnify/ENA primary metagenome ERZ761615 (study PRJEB28904, sample SAMN06267902) | bioreactor metagenome | isolation source: Joint BioEnergy Institute, California, USA... | reverse complement strand
GTGTCGAACGCCCAGCGGAAGCCGAGCAGGCAGACGATGAAGACCAGGTACACCACCGGCAGGAACACGCGCCTGGGATAGCGCGACACCAGCGCGCCGTACAGCGGCTGCAGCAGCAGCATCACCACGAACGTGCCGGTGAACAGCGCCTGCAGCGTGAACTCGCCCAGCGCGATGCCGCGCGCCGCGGCCCAGTCGAGCATGAAGCCCGGGAACACCGTCGACGCGTCGGACGAGGCGCCCATCGCATCGCGCACCGGCCGCAGCACGTAGTAGCCGCACAGCAGGCAGAAGAAGTACAGCAGTGCCCACCACAGCGGCGGCGACTCCGCCAGCGCGGCGCGCAGCCGCGGGCGTGGGGGCGGCATGGCGGGGGGACGCATGGCGGGCTCCGGACGGACCGCGGCACGTTAGCGCAACGCCGTGACCGCCACCAGCGCAGCGCCGGCACGGAGCGGTGCGCGGAGCATATGCTCTAGCCCCCTTGCCTACCGTGCCGCGATGCCTCGACGCCCTGCTCCCGTCTACGACTACGTCATCGTCGGCGCCGGCTCCGCCGGTTGCGTGCTCGCGCACCGACTCAGTGCCGACCCCGATGTCCGCGTGCTGCTGCTCGAGGCCGGCCCCAACGACACGCATCCCTTCATCCACATGCCCGCGGGTCTGGCCAAGCTGGTCAATCGCAAGGGCGTGAACTGGGATTACGACACCGCGCCCGAGCCGCAGCTCGACAATCGCGCCCTGTGGTGGCCGCGCGGCAAGGTGCTGGGCGGTTCGAGTTCGATCAATGCCATGTGCTACACGCGCGGCGTGCCCGGCGACTACGACGACTGGGCCGCGCAGGGCGCCGACGGCTGGGCGTGGAACGACGTGCTGCCATGGTTCCGCCATGCCGAGGGCAACACGCGCGGCGGTGACGCGCTGCACGGCGACGATGGCCCCCTGACGGTGTCGGACCTGCGCTACGTCAATCCCCTCTCGCGCATGTTCATCGAGGCTGCGCAGCAGGCCGGCCTGCCGGCCAATGACGACTTCAACGGCCCCGAACAGCGGGGCGTGGGCCTGTACCAGGTCACCCAGCGCGACGGTGCGCGGTGTTCGGCGGCCACGGCCTATCTCGACCGCGCCACGCGCGCACGGCCCAACCTGACGATCCAGACCGGCGCCCTCGCCAGCCGCGTGACCTTCGAGCACGGTCGCGCCACCGGCGTGGTGTATGCGACCGCGCGTGGCGCCTTCCATCAGCCGGCGACGCGCGAGGTGCTGCTGTGCGGCGGCGCGATCAATTCGCCGCAGCTGCTGATGCTCTCGGGGATCGGTCCGGCGATGGACCTGCGCCGGCAGGGACTGTCGGTCGTGCACGATGCGCCGGGCGTCGGCGCCAACCTGCAGGACCATCTCGACATCTGCACGCTGTGCCATTCCACGCAGCGCATCAGCTACGACCGCGCCAGCGACCTGGCGATCGCCTGGGACTACTTCGTGCGCGGCCGCCAGGGGCCGGGCACCAGCAACATCGCCGAGGCTGGCGGGTTCTGGCGCTCGCCGCTGGCGCCCGACGACCGTCCCGACGTCCAGTTCCATTTCGTGCCGGCGATGCTCGACGACCATGGCCGCAACCGACTGCCCGGCGACGGCTACACGCTCCACGCCTGCTTCCTGCGCCCGCGCAGCCGCGGCCGCATCACGCTGGCCAGCAACCGCATCAGCGACAAGGCGCGCATCGAGGCGAACTACCTCGGCGATGCCGAGGGCTTCGATCTGAAGATGATGGTCGCGTGCGCGAAGATCTCGCGCACGATCCTCGCGCAGGCCGCTTTCGACGGTGTGCGCGGTGCGCCGATCTTCCCCACACGCGACGATCTCACCGATGCGCAGCTTGCGGACTTCGTGCGCGCCAAGGCCGAGTCGGTCTATCACCCGGTCGGCACCTGCCGCATGGGCAGCGACGACGGCGCCGTGGTCGACCCGCAGTTGCGGGTGCGCGGCGTCGACGGCCTGCGTGTGGTCGATGCCTCGGTCATGCCAACCTTGCCGGGCGGCAACACCAATGCACCGACGATCATGATCGCCGAGCGCGCCGCGGCGCTGATCCGCAACGACTAGGCGGAACGACCGCCCGGGCGCGTCACCACCCACACGCCTGCGGCGGCCAGCGCGAAGCCGGCAAGCTTCAACGGCGTCAGGTGCTCGCCCAGTGTCCACGTGCCGAACAGCGCGGTCACCGGCGGCATCAGGAAGAACAGCGCGGCCACCTGTGTCGCCGCGCCACGGCGGATCAGCAGGAACAGCAGCGCGAAGCCGCCGATCGAGTTGACGACCACCGTCCACAGCATCGGCAGATGGAAATCCGCCGTACTCGCGAACCGGAAAGCCTCCAGCCACCACGCGCCCGGCAGCAGTACCGCGGTCGCGGCGAGGTTCTGCACCGCCAGTCCGGTGCGCAGGTCCACGTCGGACGCGTGACGTTTCTGATAGAGCGTGCCGAACGCAATGCCGGCGAGCCCGGCGAGCAGCGCCAGCCATGCCGGCCATGCCGTCGCCCCGTCGATGCGGTCGGCGACGACCAGCGCGACCCCGGCAATTCCCAGCAGCAGGCCGCCCCACTGGGCCGGCCGCAGTCGCGCTTCGCCCGACGAGACCGCCAGCAGGGCCACGGCCAACGGCATCGTGCCGATCACCAGTGCGGCGACGCCCGCGCTCGCGCCCCACGACAGCGCGAGATACACCCCGCCGAACTGCAGGGCCAGCATCAGCACGCCGGCGACGGCGCTGTGCGCGACCGCCCTGCGCGTGCCCCAGGGCGCGCGCGTGGCCAGTGCCAGCAGGGCGAAGAACAGGCCGGCCAGGCCGAAGCGCCACACCAGCGCGGTCAAGGGCGCGGCGTGGGCGACCATCAGCGTGCCGGCGATGTAGCCCGTGCACCACAGCAGCACGAACGCGCCGCCGAGCGCGGTGGGCGAGGTCAGCGGACATCGGGAAGCGGACATGGGCGTGCCGGGCGTGCGTTGGCGCATCCTCGCGCCGATCGCGCCGCGCGTCACTGCGACCTTGGTCAGTGCGGCAGTTGCTCGAGCGTCGGCGGTAACGGGCAGTGCAGCACGCCGCAGATCGTCCGCAGCAGCTCCGCCTCTTCGACGCTGACGATCCCGTCGTGCGCGATCGCAGCCGTGATCGCCTCGACCATGACCTGCTTGGCCAGCGGATCGAGCGCATCCAGCGGTTCCCAGACCGCATCGAGCGCCTGCACCCCGCCGGCGGGTGGCGCGTAGGGCAGATGGTCGCGCGGCAGCACGCGCTGCATGCCGGCGAGATAGGCACGCTGCGCGGCCATGCGGTCGTCGGGGTTGCCGCAGTGCGCGACCACGGCCAGCAGGATCGCGAACTCCTGCTTCACGTTACCCGGCTTGCGGCGGCCGAAGCGGACATGACGCGCCGGGTCGAGCATTTCGCGCAGCTGCACTTCGAGCAGGCGTCCGAGGCAGTACTCGAACAACGAGACCTGCGCGTCGGCGTGCACCACCGCGTGCACCGTGTCGAGGAACTCGGCCAGCTGCGGGCGCGGACGACGCCGCAGCACCGGGAACGCCAGCGCCGCGAGCGGCATGCGCAGCATCGGGTGCAGGTCCTGCAGCAAGGTGGCACGCAGATGGCCGGCTTCGGTCCCCACCGAAGCGCCCAGCCGCGCGGCGATCTCCATGTGCTGGCGCGCTCGCACGACGGCGTCGGCGTCCAGCAGCAGCGCCAGGATCAACGGCATCGCGGCCTCGCGATGCGTGGCGACATCGCGCAGCGGGTCACTGATCGCGCGCACCAGCGCATGTGCACGCGCGTAGTCGTCGTCGTGCGGGTGCGCGACCTGCGCGGCGACCATCGGCGGGGTCACCGCGAGCGGGCGGTCGCGCCGCGGCAGCCCTTCGTCCCGTGCAGCCAGCCCGAGCGCGACGTCTTCCTGCAGGCCGTCGGGCGGGTTTGCCATCCACTGCTGTTGCAGGCGCACCAGGGTTTCGGCGCGGAAGCCCGGCTCGAGCGCCTGGATGCGATCGAGCAGCGGCGGATGCGTGGCGAACAGTCCGCCCAGGCCCGCGCCGTCACCGAACAGCATGTGGCTCACTTCCTCGGCATCCTCGCGATGGGCCAGTCGCGAGCCGCCGTCGAGGCCGCCGATCTTCTTCAGCGCACCCGCGATGCCCGCGGTCTGGCGGGTGAACTGCACCGCCGAGGCGTCGGCCAGCATCTCGCGCGAACGACTCACGCCGGCCTTGATCATCCGGCCGAAAAACATGCCGATGCTGCCGACCCCGATGGCGGCGATCGCGCCGACGACCACGACGATGGTCGCGCTGTTCCGGAAACCGCGGCCGTGCAGCAGGATCCTGCGTCCGATGATTCCGATCATCACGATGCCGAACAGCACGCCGAGCAGGCGGATGTTGAGGCGCATGTCGCCATTGAGGACGTGGCTGAACTCGTGCGCGACCACGCCCTGCAGTTCGTCGCGGTTGAGCCGGTCCAGCGCGCCGCGGGTGACGGCGATCACCGCATCGGACGTCGAGTAGCCCGCAGCGAACGCGTTGATCCCGGCCTCGTGCTCGAGCACGTAGATGCCGGGCACCGGCACCCCCGACGCGATGGACATTTCCTCCACCACGTTGCGCAGGCGTCGCAGCTGCGGGTCGTGCGTGTCCTCGGCGACCGGCACGCCGCCGAGCTGGCGGGCCACCGGTGCGCCGCCGCCGGCGAGCGAGGAGATGCGGTACAGCGAGCCGAGCGCGATCGTCGCGAGGGTCGCAAGCGTCGCAAACAGCAAGGCGCCGGGCCGCGGGCCGGCCACGAGCACCACCATCGCGTCGACGACCGCGACGATCGCCAAGACTGCGACTGCAAACAATGCGAGCAGTCGTCGGCTGTGCCGACGCGCGTGGGCCTGGCGTTCGAAGAAATTCATGGAGACGTCGGCTTCGGCGACGCGTGCATCGTGCCCGGGGAAGGCTGGCACCGCGGGCACCCGGCCGCCGTCCGGGAACCCGGGGACCGGCAGTCCACGCACCGGCTGTTTCGAATCAGCGGGCGCGGATCACGGACCACGACCCTCAGAACGACACCTTCGGCGCCTCGCGCACCTGGGCACGATCGGCCGGAATGTCGAGCAGCGCCGCGGGCTTGAAGGCGAACATGCCCGCGAGCACGCTCGAGGGGAAGACTTCGCGCTTGTTGTTGTAGGCCATGACCGAGTCGTTGTAGGCCTGGCGCGCGAACGCGACCTTGTTCTCGGTGCTGGTGAGCTCTTCGGTCAGCTGCATCATGTTCTGGCTCGCCTTGAGGTCCGGGTAGGCCTCCGACACGGCGAGCAGCCGGCCCAGCGCGCTGTTGAGGGCGCCCTGCGACTGCGCCAGCTGCGCCATCGCCGCGGCATCGCCGGGATCGGCCTTGGCCGCCGACAGACCGGCCTGTGCGAGATTGCGTGCCTGCGTCACGGCTTCGAGCGTTTCGCGCTCGTGCTGCATGTAGCCCTTGACGGTCTCGACGAGATTCGGAATCAGGTCGAAACGCCGCTGCAGCTGCACGTCGATCTGCGCGAACGCATTCCTGTACGCATTGCGGGCGGTGATCAGCCCGTTGTAGATGCCCACGCCCCAGAGCGCGAGGCCAGCGGCCACCGCCAGCAACAAAACGAGCAGGATCAAAGCGCTACCCATCGAACTTCCCCTTGTTCATGCAATCCGGAATGCAGGCGCTATCATCGCCGCGAGCACCAGAAGCATACGCAGGGGGCAGCGCCGATGAAAAGCCGACATCCATTGCGCCGGCCCCTCGTCCGACTCGGCTTGATCGGCCTGCTGATGCCCGCCGCACTCGGCACCGCGGCGCAGGCACCGACCTCGAGCGACGTCCCGGACGAGGCTGGCGAGGACGACATCACCGCCATCGTGCCGCTCGACGAGCACCCTGCGGTCGTCAGCCGCGAGGATGCGGTCAAGCCGCAGCCGATGGTGCCCGGACAGACCCGCCCCCTGGCGCCGACCTTCGACGTCACCCTGCTCGAGGCGATGGCCCAGGATCTGGTCGCCAACCAGCGCGTGCCGGGGTTGGCCATGGCGATCGTGCACAAGGGCCAGATCCTCAGCGCGCGCGGCTACGGCATCACCGACGTCAAGGCGGCCGAACCGGTCGATGCGCATACCGTGTTCCGGCTCGCGTCGCTGTCGAAATCCTTCGCCGGCACCGTCACCGGCCTGCTCGTTTCCGAAGGCGCGCTGCGCTGGGACAGCCACGTCGTGGACTACCTGCCCTCGCTGCGTTTCTCCGATCCTTCCGCCGCCCAGCAGCTCACCGTCGCCGACGTGCTGAGCCACCGGGTCGGCATCGGCCGCAATGCCTACGACCGCGACATCGAGCGCAACGCCGACTACCACGATCTCGTGCAGCGCCTGTCGGCGCTGCCGATGACCTGCCAGCCGGGCAACTGCTACGCCTACCAGAACGTGGCCTTCAGCCTGGTCGGCGACGTGGTGTTCGCCACGTCCGGGCAGTTCTACAGCGAAGCGGTCTCGCGCCGCATCTTCAAACCGCTCGGCATGAATGACGCGAGCTACGGGCTCGAGGGCATCCAGGCGAGTACGCGCTGGGCCAAGCCACACGTACGCGCCGGCGGTGGATGGACGTCGCTGATGCCCAAGCCGACCTACTACCGCCTCGCGCCCGCCGCCGGCGTCAATGCCAGCATCAGCGACATGGCGCAGTGGCTGGTCGCGCAGACCGGCCATCGCCCGGACGTGCTGCCTGCGCCGCTGCTCGCGACGCTGCAGGCGCCGATCGTCGGCACGCCGCCCGAACTGCGCAACTCGTCGTGGCGCCGCGAACGTCTCGATGCAGCCGGTTACGGCCTGGGCTGGCGTGTCTACGATTACGCCGGCGAACGCGTGGTCTTCCACGGCGGTGCCGTGCAGGGCTACCGCGGACTGATGGCGATGATCCCGGGGCGCGACTTCGGCATGGTCGTGCTGTGGAACAGCGAAAGCAGCCTGCCGTCGGGCATGCTCCCGACGATCCTCGACCGCGCCATGGGCCTGCCGCCGCAGCGCTGGGTCGACGTCGATCCGAACATCGAACTGCTGCACGCGCAGCGCACACGCCCGCCCACGGCCCCGACCGCCGGCGGTAGCGTCACCCAGCGCGCGGACGCGACGCCGGAGTAAGGGCGACAGCGCTTGCCGCGCCGGGCTCGCCCGGAACGGCCCCGGCACCGGCCGCAAAAAAAAACGCCTCCTCCGCCTGGGCACGCGGAGGAAGCGCTTTCGATGACGCGACGTGCAGCTGGCGTCAGATCAGCGGGGTCGGCATCTGCGGGATCACGACCGGCGCGGACTTCTTGCTCGCACGCTTGGCCGGGGCCCGCTTCTTGGCGGCCTTCTTCGTTGCGGTCTTCTTGCCGGCGGCCTTCTTCGTGGCCTTCTTGGCAGTCGACTTCTTGGCGGTCTTCTTGGTCGCGGCCTTCTTGCCGGCGGCCTTCTTCGTGGCCTTCTTGGCAGTCGACTTCTTGGCGACCTTCTTGACGGCCTTCTTGGCGGTCTTCTTCTTGGCGACCTTCTTCGTCGCAGCCTTCTTGGTGGTCTTCTTCGCCGTCTTCTTGGCGGCGACCTTCTTCTTGGCGGCCTTCTTGGTGGTCTTCTTCGCCGGCGACTTCTTGGCGACCTTCGCGACCTTCTTCGCAGCCTTCTTCACTGCCTTCTTGACCTTGCTCACCACCTTCTTGGCAGCGGACTTCTTGGCGGTCTTCTTGGTCGCCTTTTTCGCAGGCGCCTTCTTTGCAGCTTTCTTCGTGGCCATGGGATGGCTCTCCTCGTCAGTGGACTTGCATGTACAGCGGCCCAGTTCTCAAACGGCGCGCGGGAGTCGGACCCGCGCACAACCGCCGACGCGCATGGCGCGTCGGACCGGATTCGATAGGGTGGGTCGTCGACAGCACGACGTCGCCCCGTTGAAGCAGAAGACCCGACGCGATACGCGTGTCGCGAAGGGTCCAGAAGAGGTCGGGTGATTTCGCAGCGGAGACGATGCCCGCATCCACCTTGTGATGTTCCTGGCGGAGGTCCGAGTTGTGCTGCGCGCTGGTGTCGTGATTCGACTCACTCGTTTTGTGGCGGACGTCTGTTGCCGCGAAACCTAATCACGGTTTTTTCCACTGTCAACAGGTCGTCGCATTTTTTTTCCGACGCCTGACGGCACGTGTCTCGCCGCGTGCGTCGACCCGACCGCGCGCCGCACCTCGCGTCGGCGAGCCGCGCGACGTGCAAGGAAAACGACGCATGGAAGAAACCCCATAAAACAAGGCACCAACGCGCAAGCACATGCGCGCTGCGCATGTGCTCGCGCGTCGCCGACACGCCACGCGCCCGGAGTGAAAACGGAATCACCCAACCGACCGGCACGTAAATCCGGCAGCGGTCCGACAAGCGCGTTCTCGCACCTGCGGGATCGGTTTGCGCGAAAAATGCGCGACGTGCGAAGCGCGATCGGCGGCTGCGCGCATGTCGCTCCGGCCATTCGCCGATCGACTTCGCGCGTCGACTCGAACTGCATCGGCGCAGATGGCCGAAACGAAAAACGGCGCGTTCCTCTCCGGAACGCGCCGCTGGATCGGACGCAAGGCAGGCGCGGGGACGGTCAGTCCTCCTCGCCCTCGAGCAGCTCTGCGTAGTCGTCGGGCGTCAGCAGGTCGTTGAGCTGTTCCGGCTCGCTGACTTCGAGCACGAACAGCCAGCCTTCGCCGTAGGCGTCCTCGTTGATGGTCTCGGGCTTGTCGGCCAGCGCGGCGTTGACCGCGGCGACCGTGCCCGATACCGGCGCGTAGACGTCGGAAGCAGCCTTCACCGACTCGACCACGGCGACGCCGTTGCCGGCCTGCACGTCGTCGCCGACGGCCGGCAGTTCGACGTAGACCAGGTCGCCGAGCAACCCCTGCGCATGGTCGGAAATGCCGACGGTGACCTTGCCGTCGCCTTCGACACGCACCCACTCGTGGGACTTCAGGAATTTCAGGTCGCCAGGGATTTCGCTCATGGTCGGCTCCGGTGCAAGCGTTCTGTCGGGGAAGTGGCGCTAGTGTAACGACGATGCCGAGCGGCGCGCATCAGACGCCGTCGGCGGGCTGGCCGTTCCGGACGAACGGGAACTTCACCACGCGCACCGGCACCTGGCGGCCGCGGATGTCGACGGTGACCTCGCCCGGTTCGCCGGCCGGCACGCGCGCGAACGCGATCGCCTTGCCGATGGTCGGCGAGAACGTGCCCGAGAGGATTTCCCCGGCGCCGTTCGCGGTGCTCACCGTCTGCCCGTGACGCAGCACGCCCTTGTCGTCCATCACCAGGCCGATCATCTGGCGCGGTGCGCCGGCGGCCTGCGACTCGAGCAGCGCACGACCGTTGAAGGCGCGGCCTTCGTCGAGCGCAACCGTCCAGCCGAGTGCGGCCTCGTACGGCGACACGGACTCGTCCATGTCCTGGCCGTACAGCGCCAGGCCCGCTTCGAGGCGCAGCGTGTCGCGCGCACCGAGTCCGGCCGGCGCGACGCCCGCGGCCTGCAGCGCATTCCACAGCGCGACCGCGTGCACCTCGTCGACGACGATTTCGAAACCGTCCTCGCCGGTGTAACCGGTCCGCGCGACGAACAGATCGCCGTACGGCGTGCCGGTCAGATCGGCAGCGGCGAAGCGACCGAGCCTGGCGACCTTCCCGGCATCGACGCCACCGAGCAGGCCCCCGACGATCTCGCGCGCCTTCGGTCCCTGTACCGCGATCATCGCCAGCTCCGGACGCTCGGTCACGGTGACGTCGAAGCCTTCGGCCTGCGCGGCGATCCACGCCAGATCCTTCTCGCGCGTGGCGGCATTGACGACCAGGCGGAACCAGTCGTCGGCCATGAAGTAGACGATCAGGTCGTCGACGATGCCGCCCTCGAGGGTCAGCATGCAGGTGTAGAGCGCCTTGCCCGGGACTTTCAGTTTGTCGACCGAGTTGGCGACCAGCTTGCGCAGGAAGTCGCGCGTGCCAGCGCCGCGCAGGTCGACGACCGTCATGTGGCTGACGTCGAACATGCCGGCGTCGCGGCGGACGTGGTGGTGCTCCTCGATCTGCGAGCCATAGGCGACCGGCATGTCCCAGCCGCCGAAATCGACCATGCGCGCGCCGAGCGCACGGTGGGCATCGTTGAGGATCGTCTTGCGCGTCATGTGGCCGGCTCGTTGCGGAAAGCCGGGATTATCGCAGGTGCCCGGCACGCGCGCCGGGGCTTCCCGAAACGTGCGGAGGTCAGGCCGGCTCGACGTGCAGGTTCACCCCGTCGGTGCCGACGATGCGCACCGGCGTGCCCACATCGAGATCCGGACCTTCGACGACCCAGAACGCATCGCCGATCTTGATCCGGCCGCGGCCGGCGACGATGCCCTGCTCCAGCGGCACGACGCGACCGACATGCTGTTGCGCGCGCCGGTTGAGCAGCGGCTGGTCGCTCGGACGTGCGCGCATGCGGAAGAACTTCTGGTAGACCAGCACCGACAGGAAGCTCAGCACGACGAACAG
>ENA-UOXB01001587-UOXB01001587.1-bioreactor-metagenome-genome-assembly--contig:-NODE-1587-length-10582-cov-14.629334_pt1 | contig 10582 bp, 11 predicted proteins | sample MGYA00238158_ERZ761615 | MGnify/ENA primary metagenome ERZ761615 (study PRJEB28904, sample SAMN06267902) | bioreactor metagenome | isolation source: Joint BioEnergy Institute, California, USA... | reverse complement strand
CTTCACCTCGGTCTGGAAGCCCAGGGTTTCTTTTTGAGTTTCCACACTCATGGTCGTCTAACTCCACATGCAGGACTATGCCGCGCGAGCGGCGGATGTCCTGCAGATGGGGGCAGCGCGATCAATTTCAAGGGCTTAGGGTTCCAGCAACTGCAAACGGCCGATTTCTTCCGGCTTGAAACTGAAACTGGCCTGCCCGCCGCCACTGCCCATCTGCTGAGTGAGGCGAATGCTGCCATCGGCGTCGACGCCGACGAAGCGCCCCTCGACCGTACCGCCACTGGCGCGACTCAGGCGCATGCTGAGGTTGCGATACTGTTCCGGATTGCGCTGCAGGCGCGCCAGACTGAAGCGTTGCCGGCGGTCGACCGGGCGACTCAGGCGCTCCTCGATCGGGGCCGCCTCGCGCTGCGGCGTAGCCTGAGCTGTGGCAATGGCAGGCAGCGCCGGGAAGCGATCACCTTCCACCGCCCAGCCCTGCTCGGCACGCTTGTGCAGGCGCACCGGTAGACGCTCGCTACGCCCGTCAATCTGCGCATCGACCTGCAGCTCCAGGCGGTCACCCTCGAAGGTGAACACCGGCAGCTTCAGCTCGCTCACCTTGCGCGTGGCGAAGCGCCGTTGCAGATAGTCCTGTAGCACATGGGCAATGGTGTCACTGGAATCGAAACGCGCATCGACCTGGCCATCGGTATAGCGCAGACGATCACGATAGAGCTCGACGCGACCACTGAGGCTGGTTTTGAAACGTGGCGGCAACACCAGGTGGAAATCCCCGACCAGGCGATTCGGTGCCTGCGGTTGCAGGTCCAGATGCAGGGTGTAACCCCGGCCGAGGCGACGCGCCTCGGGCAAGTCCTGTTCTGGCAGCAGCCAGCTCAACTCCACCTCTGGCAGGTTGCCACTGTCTTGCGGCAGGACGTCGACACGCACCGGGCCGTCCACAGACTGCGGCAGGCGAATGCTCAGCTCGCGCTGGGCGAAGAAGTCGAGCCCTTCGCGCAGCACCAGCACGCCGTCGATCAGTTCACCCTGCTGCGGTCGAAACGGCTGGCCATTGAGTTCACCGGCCAGATCGATGGCCAGCTCCGCCGGCGCGTGTACCTCGGGCTTGAGCCAGTCGAGGCGAATGATCGCCGCCAGGCGCTCGGCATCCTTGCTGGCCAGCAGCGTCATGCCCACCACCAGGGGAATGATGCCAAGCCCCACCAGAGTGACCGCGCTGCGCGCACGCGCCCAGTGACGAACGATGTAAAGCAGCGTGATCGGCAGTATCAGGCTGCCCCAGCCCCACAACAGACTGGTGGCGAACGCACGCATCACCAACCAGACAAGACCGGCCAGCATCAGCAACAGACCACCAATAATCAGCAACGCATCCATCTACAGAATCCTTGTCATTGTTTCGCTGCGCTGCCATACCACCCGGCGTTCCGAGCGGAACTCAGGGCTCATCGACCTTGAAATGGGCACGGGCGGTGGCGATGGGCTCGGTCTGAGTGGTTTGCCAGGCGGTAATTGCTACGTTGGCCACCCGCCGCCCCTGGCGCCAGACCTGGCACTGCGCGTAGGTGTCACGATAATGGCCGGCGCGCAGGTAATCTATCGAGAAGTCGATGATTTTCGGCAAATGTGGAATGCCCATGAACATCAGCAGATGAAGCATGGCGGCATGCTCCATGAAGCCGGCGATCACTCCGCCGTGCAGCGCCGGCAACATCGGATTGCCGATGCAATCCTGGTTGGCGGGCAGGCGGAAGACCATGTCCTCGCCCAGGCGCAGACACTCGATACCGAGCAGTTTGGCGTAGGGAATCAGGTTGATCAGCGGATCGTAGTCATTTTCCTGATGGGCGCGTGCCACCAGTTGCTCCAGATTCAGCTCGCTCATGCCCCTGCTCCCTTACCTGCATTGACCTTGCCCATACGCATGAAAGTGCCCACCACGTGGGCGATGGGTTGCTCGGGGTCATCCTGGTAGGCGTAGCCGCGGGTGAAGATGACATGAGGCGTGACTCGGTAGCACTCGGCAAAACCGAACACGTCCTTGCCGGGTTCGGCCGGGTGCATGTAGTCGATGCGCAGGTCCAGCGTCGGGCAGATCTCGAATTCCGGCAGCACGCACACCGTGGAGATGCCGCAGGTGGTATCCATCAACGTGGTGATCGCCCCACCGTGAATCACCCCGCTATCCGGGTTGCCGACAATGTGCTGGCTGTAGGGCAGGCGCAGGGTCAGGCCTTCGGCGCTGGCCGCCTGCACCTGCATGCCAAGCACCTGGCAATGGCGCAGGGCCGATAGAAAGCGCTGGGCGCGCTCCAGAACGGGGGAAGTGCTCATCCTCATACCTCGTGATGGCGACGCAAAGTCGCGCATGATAGCGCCAGCCGACAGATGCGGCACGGCTTGCCGAACGCAACGACAATGAACTTATGACGCTCTGCTCTTTCGAAAAAATGTACTGGCATTTTTTCCAAGGAGAACAACATGCAGAAAACACTCGCCTATGCCGTCATGCTAGCCGCCACGCTGGGCCTCGCCGCGTGCGACAAGCCCTCCGAGAATGCCGCCGAAGACGCCCGCGAAGCGCAGTCAGAGGCACAGGAGTCGATGAACGAGGCCGCCGAGGAGCGCAACGAAGCGGCTCAGGAGCGTGCGGAGGAGCAGCGCCAACAAACTCCGGAGCCGATGCCAGCCCCCGAAAGCGAATCGGGGCAGCCGGCCACGCCCTCTGCTGCACCGGCCGAACCCGCCAACCAGTAATCCGGCCTGTTTCACCGCCAAGCCCGCGCCCTCTTGCGCGGGCTTGGTTTTTCCGCGCTTCGGAACTTCGCTTCGCTTGTTCGCTCCAAGTTGCACGGATGACGCCAGACGCCTTCATCCGCATCACACATGGAGATGTAACCGTGCAAAAACCATTTACCTATGCCCTGCTGCTCGCGGCCATGCTAGGCCTGGCGGCCTGTGAACAATCCCCAGAAGACAAGATGGAGTCCGCCAAAGAGTCCGTTTCCGAAGCGGCCGAGTCCATGGGTGAAGCGGCCGAACAAGCCGGTGAAGCCATCGAGCAGAAAACCGATGAAGTGATGGGCACCGAACCCACCACTGGCGAGAAGATCGAGGATGCAGCCGACGATGCTGCCGATGCGATCGACAATGCCGGTGACGAAATCGGCGACGCGGTCGAAGGCCGATAAGCCCCCTCACTGAAACGACAAGGCCCGCTCGAAGCGGGCCTTGTCGTTTCTACCAGCGCCGTTTACAGCGCTGGGCTGAGCATCAGCAGCAGGCTGCAGACCAGACCCACCACCCAGACCAGACTGCGTTGCCAGTGCAGGTCCCACCAGTAGAGCAGCAGGTACAGCACGCGACTGACGACGAAGGTGATCGCCAGCGCGTCGATCAGGAATCCATAAGTCTGCGTGGTGTGCGCCATCAGCACGCCTGCGGCGAACAACGGAAATGCCTCGATGCTGTTCAGGTGAGCGGCCAGGGCGCGCGCGCCGAACCCGGTCAGGCGTGCCTGTTGCGCGCGTGGATGATGGTTGTCATAGCGCCCGCCTCCCTCCTTGGCCATGGCCTTGGCCACCGGCGCCTTGGCGATGAAGATCAACAAGGCGCTGATGAACACGCACCAGAATGGAATACTCATTCACTCTTCTCCTTGGCCACTTCGGCGGCCGGCGTTGGGGTATAGACCATTACTTCCAGCACATCCGAATGAAACTCCCGGCGATAAAGGACCAGGACCACACCCGTGGTCACCAGCATGAAGAACCAGGGATTGATGAACCAGGCCAGCGTTGCCATACCGAAATAATAGGCGCGCAGGCCAAAGTTGAACTGGTTGGCGGCCATGGAGATCACCCGAGCCGTACGCTCGCCGAAGGCCTTGCGCTCCTGCTCGGTCACGTGCCGCTCCCCCACCATCGGCGCCGACCCCACCAGCACCGCAGCGAAGTTGTACTGACGCATGCACCAGCTGAAGGTGAAGAAGGCATAGACGAAGATGATGCCCAGGCACAACAACTTGATTTCCGACAACCCACGGCTGGCCTGCTGCACGAAAGGGATGTCAGCCAACAGCGACAGTGCGCGATCGGAGGCCCCCAGCACGGTGAGAATACCGGCGAGAATGATCAGCGTGCTGGAAGCAAAGAAAGATGCGTTGCGCTCGAGGTTGCCAATCACGTTGGCATCGGCGATGCGGTTGTCGCGCAGCAGCATGCGGCGCATCCAGTCCTCACGGTACAGATGCAGGACACTGGCAAGACAGGGAGTGGTTTGCGCCTTTACCGAGGCATAACGGGTGTAGCCGCCCCAGCAGATGACGAACCAAAGCGCGGCCAGGACATGAGGCAGGTACGGATAGCTGTTGAGCATGCCAACTCCTTGTAAGACTGCTGGCGATTATAGCCAGGCCACCCGCCTTCTTGTTCCACAAAAAAGGCCGCCTTGTGGGCAGCCTTGTTTTGTTTCGAGCAAGCGTTAAGCGGTAGCACTCTGGCGCAGCCCACGGATGCGATCCAGCACCACTACCAGCGCCAGGGTGATCGCCACCGGTAGCAACCAGCCCAGGCTCTGACCGGCCAGCGGCAGTTGCCCGAACCAGGCCGGAACCTTGTCGGCCCAAGGGGTCGCAGCGATACCGTCGGCAATGCCGAAAACCAGCGTAACGGCCATCACCGGCACGAACACCAGCGATTGGGAGCGCCATAGGCGATTGGCCAGGCTCAGAGCGACCAGGACGATCGCCAGCGGATACAGGCCGACCAGCACAGGAATGGAGAAGCTGATCAACTGGGTCAGCCCTTGATTGGCTACCCCGAGACTGAACAGCCCGAACACGATCACCACACTGCGATAAGACACCGGCAGCAGCTTGCTGAAGAACTCGCCGCAGGCGGTCAACAGGCCTACCGCGGTGGTCAGGCATGCCAGGGTGATGACCACGGCCAACAGCAGACTACCGGTGGTGCCGAAGGTGTGTTGCACATAAGTCGTCAGTACCTGCACGCCATTTTGCGCATCACCGGCGATACCCTGGCTGGTGGCGCCGAGGTAGAACAACGCCAGATAGACCAACGACAGGCCGATGGCTGCGATGATGCCGGCGATGACCGAGTAACGGGTGACGAGCCCGGCATCGCTGACTCCGCGATCACGGATGGCGCTGGCGATTACGATGCCGAAGACCAGTGCACCCAGGGTATCCATGGTCAGGTAGCCCTGCAGGAAGCCTTGCACCAGCGGCGCCTCGCGATAGCTCTCGGCGACCACACCGATCTCGCCGGCGGGAGCGAACAAGGCAGCGCCGCCCAGCACCAGCAGCGCAGCCAGCAGTACCGGGGTGATGAATTTGCCGATGCGATCGACCAACCGTCCCGGATTGAGGGAAAGGAACAACACAGCAGCGAAATACACCAGGGTGTAGATCAGCAGCGGTGCACCTTCATTGCCGGTGAACGGCGCGATGCCCATCTCGAACGACACCACGGCCGTGCGCGGCGTGGCGAACAACGGGCCGATCGCCAGGTAAACCGCTACCGCGAGGATTGCGCCGGCAATCCTGCCCAGGGGCGCGGTGAGCAGGTCCATACCGCCACCGACACGAGCCAGGGCGACCACGGTGAGCAGTGGTAGGCCAACACCGGTCAACAGAAAGCCGATTGCTGCGGGAAGTAGATTCTCGCCAGCAGCCAGACCGGCGCTGGGCGGGAAGATGATGTTGCCGGCGCCAAGAAACAGCGCAAAAGTCATGAAGCCGAGGGCCAGGAGGTCTGGGCCTTTCAAACGAGTCATAGGGGGAAATACCACAAGCAGGAAATCGAAGAATTGCGGGGGGTTTCCTTGAGGGATCCGGGAAACGTCGCCCGAGCGTTTGGCTCGAACCACTGCATGCATCGCCAGGCGCTTGTGGCGCCACGGACACGGTAGACCACGCATACTAACGAAAAGCACCCTGCAGCAGCACAGTTGCCGGGCGAGCTGTCGAACTGGCATAACTGACTGTCGCATCGATAACAGTTAGCGCAGGGCCAGCCGCACAATCTTTGTTCCCTCTCCCCGCCTCTGGCCAAGAAGATCCGGCTCGCATAAAAACGTCAGAAACAAAAAGGCCACCCGAAGGTGGCCTTTTTGCGAGGGTCAGAAGCGCTTAAGCCTTCTTGACTTCCCAACCGGTCAGCTCGGCCAGGGCCTTGCCGATGTCAGCCAGGGAACGCACGGTCTTCACACCAGCGTCCTGCAGAGCAGCGAATTTCTCGTCTGCAGTGCCTTTGCCGCCGGAGATGATGGCACCAGCGTGGCCCATGCGCTTGCCGGGCGGAGCGGTCACACCAGCGATGTAGGAAACTACAGGCTTGGTGACGTTGGCCTTGATGTAGGCAGCCGCTTCTTCTTCAGCCGAACCGCCGATCTCGCCGATCATGACGATCGCTTCGGTCTTCGGGTCTTCCTGGAACAGCTTCAGGATGTCGATGAAGTTCGAACCCGGGATCGGGTCACCACCGATGCCCACGCAAGTGGACTGGCCGAAGCCGGCGTCAGTGGTCTGCTTGACGGCTTCATAGGTCAGGGTGCCGGAACGCGACACGATGCCTACTTTGCCTGGCAGGTGGATGTGACCTGGCATGATGCCGATCTTGCACTCGCCCGGTGTGATCACGCCTGGGCAGTTCGGGCCGATCAGGGTAACACCCAGTTCGTCGCACTTGACCTTGGCATCGAGCATGTCGAGGGTAGGAATACCTTCGGTGATGCAGACGATCAGTTTGATGCCAGCGAAAGCCGCTTCCAGGATCGAGTCCTTGCAGAACGGAGCCGGAACGTAGATGACCGAAGCGTCAGCGCCAGTTGCGGCAACAGCTTCAGCAACGGTGTTGAACACTGGCAGGTTCAGGTGGGTAGTACCGCCCTTGCCTGGGGTCACGCCGCCAACCATCTTGGTGCCGTAGGCGATGGCTTGTTCGGAGTGGAAGGTACCTTGCGAGCCAGTGAAACCCTGGCAGATAACCTTGGTGTCTTTATTGATCAGGACGCTCATTACTTGCCCTCCGCAGCTTTGACGACTTGCTGAGCAGCGTCGGTCAGGCTGGTTGCCGCGATGATGTTCAGGCCGCTGTCGGCCAGTACCTTGGCACCCAGTTCAGCGTTGTTGCCTTCCAGACGGACGACAACCGGAACCTTAACGCCAACTTCTTTCACTGCACCGATGATGCCTTCGGCAATCATGTCGCAACGAACGATACCGCCGAAGATGTTCACCAGAACGGCAGCAACGTTGCTGTCGGACAGGATGATCTTGAATGCTTCGGTCACGCGCTCTTTGGTCGCGCCGCCGCCAACGTCCAGGAAGTTGGCCGGCTTGCCGCCGTGCAGGTTGACGATGTCCATGGTACCCATGGCCAGGCCGGCACCGTTGACCATGCAGCCGATGTTGCCTTCCAGCGCGACGTAGTTCAGTTCGAACTTGGCAGCGTGGGCTTCACGGGCGTCGTCTTGCGACGGGTCGTGGAAGGTCTTCAGCTTGGGCTGACGGTACATGGCGTTGGCGTCGATGTTGATCTTCGCGTCCAGGCAGTGCAGGTCGCCGTCGGCCTTGATGACCAGCGGGTTGACTTCCAGCAGCGCCAGGTCGTGATCTTTGAACAGCTTGGCCAGACCTACGAAGATCTTGGCGAACTGAGCGACTTGCTTGCCTTCCAGACCCAGCTGGAATGCCAGCTCGCGGCCCTGGAACGGCTGAGCGCCGACCAGCGGATCGATGGTCGCCTTGAGGATCTTCTCAGGGGTGTCGTGAGCGATCTTCTCGATGTCCACGCCACCTTCGGTGGAAGCCATGAACACGATGCGACGGCTGGAACGGTCCACTACAGCGCCCAGGTACAGTTCCTTGGCGATGTCGGTGCAGGATTCGACCAGGATTTTGCTGACCGGCTGACCATTGGCGTCAGTCTGGTAGGTCACCAGACGCTTGCCCAGCCAGTTGGCGGCGAAGGCCTTGGCGTCTTCTTTGCTCTTGACCAGCTTTACGCCACCGGCTTTGCCGCGGCCACCAGCGTGGACCTGAGCCTTGACGACCCACTCGCTGCCGCCGATTTTTTCGCAGGCTTCTGCGGCTTCTTCCGGGGTGTCCACCGCGAAGCCCTTGGATACAGGCAGGCCGTATTCAGCGAACAGCTGCTTACCCTGATACTCGTGAAGATTCATGCTTGTCTACCGTCTTCGTTTAGGTATTGCGCATTCGGCGCTGTACTTGTGATACCGCGCCACCTGTGACTGCCGAAGCAGTCCGTCGGGTTTTCCGCCGCGAGTCGAGCTCGACGCGGGCCACACGACGTGGTTCTGCTTGCAAACACCACCGCAGCGATGGGGCGATTACGCGACGCCCCGCCTACTACGGCGGCTTACAACAATTTGAGTGGCCGAACGGGTCGGCCACTGCCACGCTTAGCGCTTCTTGCGGTTGGCGATGTGGATCGCGCCACCGTTGACCGCCAGAGCCGCTTCATGCAGCGCTTCGGACAGGGTCGGGTGGGAGAAGACCATCATGCCCAGGTCTTCGGCGCTGGTGCCGAATTCCATGCCGATCGCGCCTTGCTGGACCAGCTCGGCAGCGCTTGGGCCGATGACGTGCACGCCCAGTACGCGGTCGGTATTGGCATCAGCGATGACCTTGACGAAACCGCCGGTATCGTTGGCCGCCATGGCACGACCGCTAGCAGCGAACGGGAAGGTACCGACATTGACGGCAACGCCTTCGGCCTTCAGTTGCTGCTCGGTCTTGCCGACCCATGCGATTTCCGGGTGGGTGTAAATCACGGACGGGATCAGGTCGTAGTTCATCTGCGCCTTGTGGCCAGCGATGCGCTCGGCAACCATCACGCCCTCTTCCGAGGCCTTGTGCGCGAGCATGGCACCACGCACGACGTCACCGATGGCGTAAACGCCCGGAACGCTGGTTTCGCACTGGTCGTTGACGAAGATGAAACCGCGCTCGTCCAGATCAACACCACTGTCGGCAGCCAGCAGATCGGTGGTCACCGGGCGACGGCCCACGGCCACGATCAGCTTGTCGAAGGTCATCTTCTGCTCGCCATTGGCGTCGGTGAAGCTGACAACGACCTGCTTCTTCTTGATTTCCGAACCGGTCACGCGAGCGCCCAGGCGGATGTCCAGGCCCTGCTTGGTCAGGGTCTTCTGGGCTTCCTTGGCGATCTGCTCGTCGGCAGCGGCGAGGAACTTGTCCATGGCTTCCAGCACGGTCACTTCGGAACCCAGGCGAGCCCATACCGAGCCCAGCTCAAGGCCGATAACGCCAGCGCCGATGACGCCCAGCTTCTTCGGTACGCTCTGGAATTCCAGGGCGCCGGTGGAGTCAACGATCACATCCTGATCGACCGGGGCCGGCGGGATTTCGACCGGTTTGGAACCGGAGGCGATGATCACGTGGGCGCCTTCGACCACCTGGGTCTTGCCGTCAGTGCCGGTGACTTCGACCTGCTTGCCAGCCAGCAGCTTGCCGTGGCCTTCCAGCAGGGTCACGCCGTTGGCCTTGAATAGCGAGCCGATACCGCCGGTCAGGTTCTTAACGATGGTGGCCTTGCGACCGATCATCGCCGGTACGTCGATGGTCACGCCCTTGGCTTCGATACCGTGTACAGCGAAGCCTTCTTTGGCTTCATGGTACTTCCAGGAGCTGTCCAGCAGCGCCTTGGAGGGAATGCAGCCGACGTTCAGGCAGGTGCCGCCGAGGGCGATCTTGCCGTCCTTGCCCTGGTACTTCTCGATGCAGGCGGTCTTCAGACCGAGCTGAGCTGCTTTGATGGCGGCTACATAGCCACCAGGGCCGGCACCGATGACTACCACGTCGAATTTCTGGGTCATAACGTATTCCTTCTCGAATAAACCGGACGGCCCTGAGAACAGGGCCGCCGTGGAGGAGACTGGCTTTTAGATTTCCAGCAGCAGGCGCGCCGGATCTTCAAGCAAGTTCTTGATGGTCACCAGGAAGGTCACGGCCTCCTTACCATCGATCAGGCGGTGGTCGTAAGACAGCGCCAGGTACATCATCGGGCGGATCACCACCTGACCGTTGATCGCCATCGGACGCTGGATGATGTTGTGCATACCCAGGATGGCGGCTTGCGGCGGGTTGACGATCGGAGTCGACATCATCGAACCGAACGTACCACCGTTGGTGATGGTGAAGGTGCCGCCAGTCATTTCTTCGATGGACAGCTTGCCGTCTTTGGCTTTCTTGCCGAAGGTGGCGATGCCGCTCTCGATTTCAGCCAGGCTCATCTGCTCGGCGTTACGCAGAACCGGAACCACCAGGCCACGGTCGCTGGACACGGCAACGCCGATGTCGGCATAGCCGTGGTAAACGATGTCGTTGCCGTCGATCGAGGCGTTGACAGCCGGGAAACGCTTCAGCGCCTCGGTAGCAGCCTTGACGAAGAACGACATGAAGCCCAGGCGCACGCCATTGTGGGACTTCTCGAACAGGTCCTTGTACTTCGAACGCAGGGCCATGACTTCGGTCATGTCGACTTCGTTGAAGGTGGTCAGCATGGCCATG
>ENA-UOXB01001586-UOXB01001586.1-bioreactor-metagenome-genome-assembly--contig:-NODE-1586-length-10590-cov-11.678880_pt1 | contig 10590 bp, 11 predicted proteins | sample MGYA00238158_ERZ761615 | MGnify/ENA primary metagenome ERZ761615 (study PRJEB28904, sample SAMN06267902) | bioreactor metagenome | isolation source: Joint BioEnergy Institute, California, USA... | reverse complement strand
CCAGGATCGGGTTGATCAGGTCGACGACCAGCGAATTGACGATGGCCGTGAAGGCCGCGCCGATGATGATGCCGACGGCAAGGTCGATGACGTTGCCGCGGGCGATGAAAGTCTTGAATTCCTGAATCATGACACACTGTCCCCGTGCTGCGCGTCAATTCCGCGCCCGCCGATCCTGCGACCATGCCGGACGAAAATCAATCGCGTGCGTGCAGGGCCCGCGCGGGGCCCTGCGGGGCGATGCGTCACTGGGCCGGGGCGGCCTCGGCCAGCTTGGTGTCGATGATTTCCTTCATGCTGTCCCAGGGCTGGTTCGACACCTTCTCTCCGCCGATGATGAAGGTCGGGGTGGCCTCGACCTCGTCGGCGGTGGCGTTCGTCTGGAACGTGGCGATCAGCTGTTCGACCTTGGCGGTATCCTCCCAGCAGGCGGTCATCTGTTCCTCGGTCATTCCGGCCTTCAGGCCGATGCGGCGCAGGTTCGTCGCGATCTCGTCGCCCGAACCGCCGGCCAGCCACTGTTCCTGTTCGTCGAACAGCATCCCGGACACGGGGAAGAACTTGTCGTCGCCGCCGCAGCGCGCCAGGATTCCGGCCCACAGGCCCGGCTGGTCGAAATAGACGTCGCGCTGCACGAAGCGGACCTTGCCGGTGTCGATGTATTCCGCCTTGAGCTGCGGATAGACGTTGGCGTGGAAATTCGCGCAATGCCCGCAGGTGAAGCTGGCGTATTCGACGATGGTCAGGGGCGCGTCCTCGGCGCCCTGGGCGATGTCGGGCAGGGTTTCGGGGGTCGCGGCGGCGTCCTGCGCAAAGGCGGGGGCGGCCAGGGTCATCGCGACGGCGGTTGCGGCAAATCGCAGAAACATGGAAAGTCCTTTCAGGTCGTGCATGTCATGTCAGGTCCGGCGGCTGGCGACGTTCATCGCCAGTTGCGCCATGGCCTGGGCAAGGGTCGGATCGGAAAACTGCTGCCCCACCCCCCGGGCCTGCGCCACGATCGCGGGATCGGGCGCGCGGTCCGGGCGGGGCGCATGGGAAAAGGCCGCCTGCCCTTCGGCAAAGCCGGTTGCGGCGGTCTGCGTCAGGGTGATGCGGCTGACGGCGTTATAGCCGTAGCAGGCGTTGACGCGGTCGCGCAGCCGGGGCAGCTGCATCTCGACCATGGGCGCCATGGGGCCGGTGGTCAGCAGCGTCAGCGTGGCGCCAAAGCCCGTGCGGGCGTGGCTGATGCGGACCGGACGGGTGACGGGGGCCAGCTGCGGGCCCGCGATCTCGGCCCAGTTGGTCAGCAGGCGGGTGACCGCGAATCCCCGCCCCTCGGCCGCCTTCTGGACGCGGTCGGCCAGCAGGGTGGCCGCCGCCTGAAAGCCGCGGCTGCGACGACGGATCCGGGTCTTTGGGGCGTCGGACGGGTGGGCCATGGGCGCCTTTGCTGCTATCACCCGGCCATTCTTAGCCAGCCATCCCCCCGGATGAAAGCGCGCCCTTTTGCAAAGGCCCACATAATTGCGTGAAAGCAAGGTGATCGCCCCCGACCTGCTGGACTGGTACGACCGCCATGCCCGCAGCCTGCCCTGGCGGGTGCCCCCCGGCGGCGGCCCTGCCGACCCCTATCGCGTCTGGCTGTCCGAGGTGATGCTGCAGCAGACCACCGTCGCGGCGGTCAAGGCGTATTTCCTGCGGTTCACCGCGCTGTGGCCGACGGTCCAGGACCTTGCGGCGGCCGATGACGCGCAGGTGATGGCCGAATGGGCGGGGTTGGGATACTACGCCCGCGCCCGAAACCTGCTGGCCTGCGCCCGTGCGGTGGCGGCGCGGGGCGGCTTTCCCGACACGCGCGACGGGTTGTCCGCGCTGCCGGGGATCGGGGCCTATACATCGGCCGCGATCGCCTCGATCGCCTTCGACCGGGTGGAAACCGTGGTGGACGGCAATGTCGAACGCGTGGTGTCGCGGCTGTTCGCGGTCCAGACACCCCTGCCCCGCGCGAAACCGGAACTGGTGGCGCTGGCCGACGGGCTGACACCGCAGTCCCGCCCGGGCGATTACGCGCAGGCGATGATGGACCTGGGCGCGACCATCTGCACGCCCCGCAGCCCCGCCTGCGTCATCTGCCCCGTCCAGGCCCAGTGCGACGCCCGCGCCCAGGGGATCGCGGCCGAACTGCCCCGCAAGACCCCCAAGGCCGCCAAGCCCACGCGTCAGGGCGTGGTCTGGCTGGCGCGCCAGGGCGATGCGCTTGTGCTGGAACACCGCCCGCCCAAGGGGCTGCTGGGCGGCACGCTGGCCTTTCCGTCGGCCCAATGGGACGGGCGCGACATGCCCCCGCCTGGCCCCGCCGACTGGCGCGACCTGGGCGCCGTGCGTCATGTCTTCACGCATTTCACGCTGGATCTGACCGTGCTGCTGGGCGATCTGACCGGCAATCCCACGCGCGGGGAACTGGTCCCCCTGCGGCAGATCGACCGCGACGCCCTGCCGGGGCTGATGCGCAAGGCCTGGGATATGGCGCAGCCGCATCTTCAGGGGTAGCATCGCGGCATGAGCCATGCCCCCCTGCCCGCCGCGGCGCCCTTCTGGCTGTCCGTCGCCCTGATCCCCCTGGTCGCGCTGGCGGCCTGGGGGGGCGGGATGTGGTGGCTGATCGTGCCGGTCTATGCCTGGTACCTGACCACGGTACTGGACCGCGTGCTGGGCCTGAACGAGGCCAATCCCGACCCGGACACCGCCACCGACCAGCTGTTCTGGCACCGCGCCGTGACGCTGATCTGGTTTCCGCTGCAGGCGGCCACGATCCTGGCCTGCCTGTGGGTGGCGGGGCGCACGGACCACCTGTCGGGGTGGGAATCGCTTGGGCTGTTCTTTGCCATCGGCGTCATGTCGGGCAGCGTCGGCATCGTCTATGCGCATGAACTGCTGCACCAGAAGACGCCGGCCGAACGCTGGCTGGGGGATCTGCTGCTGGCGTCGGTCCTTTATTCGCATTTCCGCACCGAACACCTGCTGGTGCATCACAGCTGGGTGTCGACCCCGCGCGACGCCGTTTCGGCCCGCTACAACGAAGGCTTCCACCGCTTCTTCGCCCGCGTCCTGATCGACGGCCCCCGCAGCGCGTGGCGGGCCGAGACGCGGTTCCTGGCCCGCGCGGGCCGCAGCCCTTGGGACCGCCGCAACCCCTTCTGGCGTTACGGCGTGCTGCAGGGGGCGATGCTGGGGCTGGCCATGGCCGTGGGGGGCTGGACCGGGCTGGGGCTGTTCCTGTTCCAGGCGCTGATCGCCGTCTGGCAGCTGGAGCTGACGAATTACGTCGAACATTACGGGCTGTCGCGCAAGCATCTGGGGGACGGCCGCTATGAACCCGTCCGCCCGCGCCACAGCTGGAACGCCAGCCACACCGCGACCAACTGGCTGCTGATCAACCTGCAGCGCCATTCCGACCATCACACCAAGCCCGACCGCCGCTTTCCGCTGCTGCAGACCTATGGCGCGGACGAGGCGCCGCAGCTGCCGATGGGCTATCCGGCGATGACGCTGCTGGCGATGGTCCCGCCGCTGTGGCGGCGGCGCATGAACCCCCGCGTGCGCGCCTGGCGGCGCCAGTTCTATCCAGAGATCACCGACTGGACCGACTATAACCGCGGCACCCTGCCCCTGCCCCGCAACGCGCTGTAGCGCGCCTGCCGCAGGGGCCGGCAAATATCGCTAAAAGGCTGCGCAGCTTGTTCCGGGCGCAACCTTGCATTGTGTGCACAAAATGGAAAAATGTCCCAAGGCGTAACAGGGACCGACCGGAATGAACGACGATTCGATGCTGATGCACAGCGATGCGCAGCCCTATCACTTCGCCGCGGGCGACAGTCTGGGCTATCTTCTGTACCGCAGCGTGGCCCGTCCCGGCATGCAACGCGACGACCTGGAACGCATCCTGCATCATGCGCGCGACCGCAACCGGGCGGCGGGGCTGACCGGATGCCTGCACCACGAGGACGGGCTGTTCTTCCAATGGGTCGAGGGGCCGCGCTTTCGCCTGTTCCGGCTGATCGACGTGCTGCGCGAGGATGACCGCCACCTGAACTTCACGGTGCTGGACCAGGGACCGCTGCAACAGCGCCTGTTCAGCGATTGGGAGATGCGGTTTTCCGACCGCGAGGCCGCATCGCTGCTGGAATGGCTGGCCGAACGGCGCGACCGTGCCGGGTCCGACCAGGACGACGCCGAAAGCATCGCGGCCTTCATGCGGTCGATGAACGGCTGACGGATGAAAATTCCCCGCCATGCGGACATGGCGGGGCAAGGTGGTTCCGGCCGCGCGCATGGCGCGGGGGGAACGGGCGAAGGGTGAAGCTCAGTTGGGCCGGGGGGCGTCGCCCTCCATCTCGGCGCGGATCTGCTGGCGCAGGATGTCCAGCGGGATCATCTTGCCCTCGCGCCGGAAATGCCAATAGGTCCAGCCGTTGCAGCTGGGCGCGCCTTCCAGCGCGGCGCCGACCTGGTGGATCGATCCCTTGACGTCGTTGCCGATCAGTGACCCATCGGCGCGGACCTTGGCCTTGTGGCGGTTGCCGATCGAGAACAACTCTTCTCCGGGGCGCAGCATGCCGCGTTCGATGACCTGCCCGAAGGGGATGCGCACCTCGGCGCGCTTGGCGCGGGTGGTGGCGATGGCGTCGGCGTCCAGCCGGCGCACGCGCGACAGGCGGCGGCCCGCGACCTCGCGATAGGCCTCCTCGCGCTCGATCCCGATATAGTCGCGGCCCAGCATCTTGGCGACCGCGCCGGTGGTGCCCGTGCCGAAGAACGGGTCCAGCACCACGTCGCCGGGGTTGGTCGTGCCCAGGATCACCCGGTGCAGCAGCGATTCCGGCTTTTGCGTCGGATGGGCCTTGTCGCCGGCCGCGTCCTTCAGCCGCTCGCCGCCGTTGCAGATCGGCAGCACCCAGTCGCTGCGCATCTGGACGCCCTCGTTCAGCGACTTCAGCGCCTCGTAGTTGAACGTGTATTTCGAGCTTTCCGACTTTGCCGCCCAGATCAGCGTCTCATGCGCGTTGGTCAGGCGCTTGCCGCGAAAGTTCGGCATCGGGTTCGACTTGCGCCAGATCACGTCGTTCATGATCCAGAAGCCCTGGTTCTGGATCTCGGCGCCGACGCGGAAGATGTTGTGATAGCTGCCGATCACCCAGATCGCGCCGTTCGGCTTCAGCAGGCGGCGGGCGGCGGCCAGCCAGTCGCGGGTGAAGGCATCATAGGTGGCAAAGCTGGAAAACTGGTCCCAGTGATCGTCCACCGCATCGACCAGGCTGTTGTCGGGGCGATGCAGGTCGCCCTTCAGCTGCAAATTATAGGGCGGATCGGCAAAGATCAGGTCCACGCTGCCCGCGGGCAGGCTGTTCATGATCTCGATGCAATCCCCGCCCAGAATCTGGTTCAGCGGTAATGGCCGCGCGGAATCCGCGCGCTGGTCCTTGGTTTTCGTCATGCTCTGCCTTCGGGAAATGCCGGCTTTTGCCGGTCTGGTATGTCCCCAAAGATGATTCAGATGCGAATCGCCGTCAATTTCTTTTTCGAATCAGTCACTTACCAAAGGGGCTTTACACAAGATGTTGTGGACCGGCCTGAACGACCGCCTATGATGTGGGGTTATCCCCAGATCTAGCAGGGCGCGTTTGTGGCCCGGCGTGGGGTATCCGGCATTCACGTCCCAGCCATATCCGGGGTGCTGTTGCGCCAAATCCACCATGATGCGATCGCGCAACACCTTGGCCACGATCGAGGCCGCGGCGATCGACAGGCAGCGCGCATCGCCCTTGACCACCGCCTGCGCAGGCAGGGTCAGATCGCGGGGCAGCATGTTGCCGTCGATCAGCACGTGGCAGGGCGGCTGGCGCAGCCCGGCCAGGGCGCGGCACATCGCGACATGGCTGGCGCGCAGGATGTTCAGGGCGTCGATCTCGACCGGATCGACATGGGCCACGGACCAGTCGCAATGCGCCATGATCCAGGCGGCCAGCGCGTCGCGCCGCGCGGCGGTCAGCTTCTTGCTGTCGTTCAGGCCGTCAGGGATGTTCTGCGGGTCCAGCACCACGGCCGCCGCGGTGACGGGGCCGGCCAGCGGCCCGCGCCCGGCCTCGTCCACGCCCGCCACGCGACGCGCGCCCCCGGCCATGGCCAGGGTCTCGACGCTGTAATCGGGGGTCATGCGGTGATCCGCACCGCGGGGATGGTCACTTCCTCTAGGTTCGTGCCGGGCCCCTCGCGGTCCACGACCAGGAAATCGGCCGGCTGGTCCAAGGGCGTCAGCACGCCGTGCCAGGTTCCCGCATGCAGGTTCACGCCGGTATGCGCCGGGACCAGGAACGCCCGCAGGGCGCCGGGTCGGCCGTCGTCATCGGGCGCGACCACCGACAGCCACGGCCGGTCGCCAAGCGGCATGAACGCCTGCGACCCAAGCGGGTGGCGTTCCAGCAGCGTGCAGTCATAGGGCAGGCTGACGGCCTGGCTGCGAAAAAGGGAAATGATCGCCTCTCCGCCGCCGCGTTCGACGGTGGCCAGGGCATGGTGGCGTTCGCAGCGGCCCGCATTGATCATGCGGTCGGGCGTGGCGCGCGGGGTCAGCACCTCGCCGAAGGGGGCGAAGGCGGCGGCGGTCAGGGGTTCGATGCGGATCGTGCTCATGGCGGTGTTCTAGCGCGCCGCAGCCAGCCCGTCGAGGATCAGACGCATCATGTCCGCCCGTGCGGCGGGGTCGCGCAGATGCGCGGCCTCGGCGCGCGCGGCACGCGACATGGCGCGGCAGGCGTCGGGATGGGCGCGGGCCCAGGCCAGCTTGTCCTCCAGGTCGGTCAGGTGGCGCGCGACGGGGATGAAATGCTCCCAAGGCCGGAAGCGCCCCGAATAGAACACCTGCCAGCCGTCATCCTCGGCCAGCAGCACGCCGTTCTGATCCAGCCCCGAGATGAAGTTCGACCCGTGGTCATACCCCGACAGGCACAGCTGATAGCGATAGGCCCGAAAATCGCGCGGCCCCATGCGCGGGCGGCAATAGGGCGCGATCAGCGGGTCGTCGGCGTGCTGGCGGAAACCGTGCGCCATGACGATGCCCACATCGAAATCGGGATGATCGTGGAACCGGCGGACAAAGGCCATTCGGTTGGTGCGGCACAGGCCCTGCCATGCGGCCTCGCGATCCGCGGGGGTGGCGGCCTGGGCCAGACGCTGCAGCCAGACATGGCTGGCGGGACCGGGCTTGACCCCATCGCGCATTTCCGACCCCGAGATCATGCCGCGCCACACCAGCCGGTCCTGCTTGTCGTCCCAGGGGATGTCGTCGTCGGGCGCGGCGGGATCGAACCCCGGCAGGCCGATCGCGTGCTGGTCCGGCAGGGGCCACAGGACCGCGTTCACCGCCCCCGCCCGGCGGTTGTGGCACAGGACCGGACGATCCAGGGGTGCGCCCTCGGGGCTGCCGAACCAGCGGCTGTCCTCCATGTCGATCCAGACCGGATCGCGGCGGTCCAGCGCCAGGATGTCGTTGATCACCCCCTCGGCCCGGATCAGCTTGAAGGGACGCCCCTCGCGCGCCAGGGCCAGAGGGCGGTGGCCGGGGGGCGTCAGAAGGGTGAACTGCCGCGGCGCGCCCGCCGCGTCGGTCACCGCGCCGCTGCCCGACAGGGTGCCGTCCCAACGGCAGGCAAATCCCGACAGCCCCTGCGCGCCGCCTGCCCCATCGGGGTTCAGGCCCGCAAGACAGAAGCGCGCGACATCCTGCGCCCAGCCCGGCGGTGCCTGGGGCATCGGCGGCGGGTCCACGACGGGGTCCGGGACGGGCCAGCGGTCGGGCCAGTGGTCGGGCAGCCCCCGGTCCAGCGCCAGCAACGGCCGCAACCGTGCGGCCAGGTCCGCGGGGGTGCTGTCGGTCAGGTCCAGCGTGATCAGCCGCGTGTCGTCCGCGAACAGGGCGCGCGTCGCGTCCAGATGCGCCTGCATCCCTTCGGGCCAGCGATGGCGGGGCGGGATGGTCAGCAGGAACAGCGCGTCGGGCAGACGGTCGCGCAGAAAGGCGACGCAGCGCCAGGCCTGCAATGCCGGGCGCCAATGGGGCCGGTCGCGGTACAGCCCCGTGATCAGCCGCGCGCTGGGCCAGCCGCGCAGGGGCTGCGTCCCCTGCCCCATCGCATAGACGATGTCCGCAGCCAGGCGCCCGCCGTCATGGCAGACCGCGCGATGGCCGTTGGCCTGAAACATCCGCGCCAGCGCCGCATCGATGGGGCCGTCGGGGCCGACATGGATGACGACCGGGTGGCCCATCTCAGCCCAGGCTGCGGCGCGGCAGCAGGATCGTCAGCAACCCCAGCACCGGCAGGACCGAACACAGCAGGAAAACCGACCGGATCCCCTGCGCATCCGCCAGCACCCCCAGCGCCGCGGCCGAGATCCCGCCCATGCCGAACGAGAAGCCGAAGAACAGCCCCGCGATCATGCCGGTGCGGCCCGGCACCAGCTCTTGCGCAAAGACCACGATGGCCGGAAAGGCCGATGCCAGCACCAGCCCGATCAGCACGGCCAGCACGCCCGTCGGCACCAGCCCCACATGCGGCAGCGCCAGCGTCAGCGGCAGCGCGCCCAGGATCGACACCCAGATGACCGTCAGCGGCCCGACCCTGTCGCCGATGATCCCGCCCAGCATGACGCCCGCCGCCATGCCCGCCAGGAACAGGAACAGCATGATCTGCGCGCCTTGGGTCGACAGGCCGAACTTGTCGATCGTGAAGAAGGTGAAATAGCTGCTCATCGAGGCGCTGTAGATGTTCTTGGTGAAGACCAGCACCGCCAGCACCGCGATGGCGCGGATCACCGTGGCGCGCGGCAGGCGCAGCGTACGGTCGGGGGTGGCGGTGCTGGCGCGGCGCCGATCCTCGGCCCAGCTGCCGACCTGCCACAGGATCGCGGCGCCCAGGGCGGCGGCGACCGCGAACCAGGCCACGGCCGGACGGCCCAGCGGCACCACGATGAACGCGGCCAGCAGCGGCCCCAGCGCCTGCCCGCCATTGCCGCCCAGCTGGAACAGCGACTGCGCGGTGCCGAACCGCCCCCCCGACGCGATCCGCGCCACGCGCGAGCTTTCGGGATGGAACACGGCCGATCCGATGCCGATCAGCATCGCCCCCGACAAAAGCCAGGCATAGCCCTCGGCCATGCCCAGCATCAGCACGCCGCACAGCGTCGAGGCCATGCCGAAGGGCAGCGACCGCGGCTGCGGGTGGCGGTCGGTGGCCATCCCGATCAGCGGCTGCAGCAGCGACGCGGTGACCTGGAAGGCCAGCGTCATCACGCCGATCTGGGCATAGGACAGGTCGAATTCGACCTGCAGCAGCGGATAGATGGCCGCCAGCATCGACTGCATCACGTCGTTGATCATGTGGCACAGGCTGATCGCCATCAGCACGCCCCAGGATGTCAGCGTCGCGGGTCCGGGTGTCACCGAGGGATGGGTGGTCGAGCGCATCGAAAATCCGCCATCATGCTTGCACGATCTGCATTTATCAGACATCCTGCGAAAGGAAAGCGTCGCGCGCCCGTCCGCCCGGGGTTTTTCCCCGGCCCGCGGCCAGCCGGGATGTCGCATGGCGAATTGGACAGCTTCCATTCTTGTGCGTATCATTTATCAAATCGGGACAGGTATATGTCACGAGTTCTTCAAAATGGCCAAGTTGTCCCAAGGTTCGTCCGTTACGATCCGCTCTTCCGGCGTCGACGCCGAACGGCGGCGACTCAACACATGGCAGGCGATCCGCGCGGATGTGCTGGGCCGGATCAGATCGGGCGAATGGCCGCCGGGCAGCCTGATCCCCACCGAACAGATGCTGTCGATCGAGATGGGCTGCGCGCGCGCCACGGTGAACCGTGCGCTGCGTGAGCTGGCCGACAGCGGCATCATCCAGCGCCGCCGCAAGGTGGGCACCCGCGTGACCGCCACCACGTCCCGCCGCACGACCCTGTCGCTGCCGGTCCTGCGCGACGAGATCGAATCGCTTGGCGCGCGCTATGCCTATCAGATGACCGAATGCCTGCCCTGCAATCCCAGCCCCGCTGCGATGCAGGCGCTGCAGGTCGATGCCGACGACATGATGCTGCTGGTCAAGTCGCGCTATCTGGCCGACGACCGCCCCCATTGCTGCGAGGCGATCTGGCTGAACCCCCGCGCGCTGGCCCTGCCCGATTTCCACCTGTTCGCGCATGAACCGCCGCAGGAATGGCTGGCCCGCAGCCTGCCCGTCACGCAAAGCCGCTTTTCGATCCTGGCCGAAGGGGCCAGCGGGTCCTGCGCGGTGAACCTGACCATCGATCCGGGCACGCCGGTGATGACGATCGAGCGGGTCAACACGCTGGATTCGCTGCCTGTGTCGTTTGCCCGCCAGTTCTATCCGCCGATGCACCGCCTGGTGCTGGACGACTAAAGACCCAACAGGTCCGCGAAATGCGCGACAAGGCGGTGCTTGAGCACCTTGCCCGTCGCCGCCGCGGGCAGCGCGCCCGTCAGGATGATCCGCGTGGGCCGCTTGTAGGCCGACAGCCGCGCCGCCGCATGGG
>ENA-UOXB01001584-UOXB01001584.1-bioreactor-metagenome-genome-assembly--contig:-NODE-1584-length-10592-cov-13.697257_pt1 | contig 10592 bp, 6 predicted proteins | sample MGYA00238158_ERZ761615 | MGnify/ENA primary metagenome ERZ761615 (study PRJEB28904, sample SAMN06267902) | bioreactor metagenome | isolation source: Joint BioEnergy Institute, California, USA... | reverse complement strand
CAGCGTTACGGTCAGACCGGCTATCAGCAGCAGCAGGCTCTGTGCAAACGCCTGCAGGTGATGCTGCTGTTGCTGCGCGTGCTGCCACTGCCGCTCTTCACTGTCCAGCCGCTGACGCCAGGCCGTTGCCGCACCATAGATCTGCAGTTCAGCCTGTGCCATGAGCCAGCAGGCAAGCTGCAGGCGCCAGCTCGCCTGCGAACGGGCGATGCGCGCGCCGGCAGTCTGACCAAAATAGCAGAACGCGGCGGGCAGTATCAGCAGGGTCAGCAGCATGCTGCCCCCTAAAATCAGCGCCAGGGGCAGGTTGAGCAGGGACAGACCGCCGGTTACAACGATAATAACCACCGCTGCACCGGCCAGAGGCGAAATAACGCGCAGATAGAGATGGTCGAGCGTATCAACATCGCTGACAAAGCGGTTCAGCAGCTCGCCGTGGCGAAAGCGCGACAGCTGCTCAGGCGCCAGTGCCATCAGGCGCCTGAAAGTATATACACGCAGATGCTGCAGCACCCGAAAGGTGGCATCATGACTGACAAGACGCTCAAAATAACGCGCTGCGGTACGTATAATCGCGGCACCGCGCACGCCTGCTGCCGGCAGCATATAGTTGAAGGTGTAGAGCCCGGCCATACCTGCCAGCGAGGAGGCAGCAAGAAACCAGCCGGAGAGCGTAAGCAGGCTCACACTGGCCAGCAGGGTAAAGATAGCCAGCGCGATGCCTAATCCCAGGCGCCAGGGATGCTGCCGGAACAGACGCAAAAAAGGCATTAATGAACGCACAGTGAATCCTCCTGCTGACGTTGCCGTATCATCTCCTGCAGCAGCCCGGGCTGAGTGCTGAGCTGCTGCCAGCTTCCCTGCTGTACCAGTGCACCCTGCTGCATAACCCACACCGCATCCCACTGCGCCAGATCGTGCAGCTGATGCGTGATCATCAGCGTCGTCTGCTGCCGTGCCGCCTGGTTAAGCGCCTGCATAACATGGTATTCACTGGTACTATCCAGACCTGAACCGGGCTCATCCAGCAGCAGCAGTTTTGCCGGCTTCAGCAGCGCACGGGCAACCGCAATCCGCTGTGCCTGACCGACGGAAAGTCCGACCCCATCATCGCCGGTCGGCGTATCCAGCCCCAGCGGGAGGCCAGCCAGAAAGTCGCTCACGCCTGCCTGTGCCAATACAGCCTGCAGCCTGCTCTCATCAGCGGATTGCTCCGGCATCAGGTTATCGCGCAGCGTTCTTGCGGGCAGCTGTGGGTTTTGCCCCACCCAGGCAAGTTGTCGCTGCCAGCTTGCACGCTCGATATAGCGCAGATCCACGCCGTTAGCCCGTAGCGTTCCCTGCCAGGGCAGGAAACCAAGCAGCGCATTCATCAGCACGGTTTTACCTGCGCCGCTTTCACCAACCAGTGCAATCCGGCAGCCTGCGTGCAAAGTGAAATTAAGCGGCTGCGTCAGCGCATGGCCGCTGGCACTCATCACCACCAGATTTTCTGCGGTCAGCGTCAGAGGGGCGTTTTCACACCATGGACGAACCGCCTCCGGTTGCGGAACGTCCGGCGACGCATGCAGGAACGTTTCCAGCGCATCTGCCGCGCCTGTCGCCTGCGCTTTAGCGTGATAAAAGGTGCCCAGATCGCGCAGCGGCTGGAAAAACTCCGGTGCAAGGATCAGCGCAAGAAAGCCGGCAAACAGCGTTACGCCGGTGCCGTAATGGCCGAAATCAAATTCGCCAAGGTAAGAGAAGCCAAAGTAGACGGCAACAACGGCAATGGCCAGCGAGGCAAAAAACTCCAGTACCGCTGAAGAGAGAAACGCGAGACGCAGCACTTCCATCGTCCGCTGACGAAAACTAGCGGTGCTGGCAGCAATAGCCTGTTCTTCAGCCGCCGCACGGTGGAACAAACGCAGCGTTTCGCGTCCGCGCAGACGGTCGTAAAAATCACCGCTCAGCCGCGATAGCGCGAGAAAGTTACGCCGGCTGGCATCCGCTGCACCCATGCCAACCAGCGCCATAAACAGCGGGATCAGCGGTGCGGTAACCAGCAGAATCAACCCTGCAGCCCAGTTGACGGGAAATATGGCAATCAGAATTGCACAGGGAATAACCACTGCCAGCGTCATTTGTGGCAGATAGCGTGCATAGTAATCCTGCATTTGCTCAATCTGTTCAAGCAGCAGCGTTGACCAGCTGCCCGCAGGTTTGCCCTGTATCCAGGCAGGCCCAAGCGCATCAAGACGATCAAGCAGTTGCCGCCGCAGCGCCCGCCGGATAGCAAGACCGGCGCGGAATCCCGCCATCTCCCGTCCATAGTTAAAACCGGCGCGCAACAGAAAGCAGAGCAGCAATAGCAGAAACTGAGCAACCAGCGCCGAACGGGGCTGATGAGACACGATTAGCTGGTGCAGTAGCGTAGCCATCAGCCACGCCTGCGCAATAAGGATGATTGCGGAGGCAAAACCGCATAGTGCAGCCAGCCGCAGGGCATTTGCGCCAGAAGCTCGCTGCTGCCGTAACCAGCTCAGCACTGTCTGTTGCCGTGATCTGTTCATACTGTCGTCTGCTCTTCTGAATCAGGGCGAAACCCGGATAAAGTATCAGGTTATTGCGATCGGCAGCACTTTAGCACGCTGTATATAAAAAAGGCGACCTGAACAGGTCGCCTTTATATAATTATGATCAGATTATTAACAACTTACCGATCGTTTTTAACCAGACCATCGAGATAGCGCTCTGCATCCAGCGCAGCCATACAGCCGGTGCCGGCTGATGTAATCGCCTGACGATAGGTATGATCCATGACATCACCTGCGGCAAAGACGCCCGGAATACTGGTTTGGGTCGCGTTACCGTGCAGGCCGGACTGTACTTTAATGTAGCCATTCTCCAGCGCCAGCTGGCCCTCGAAAATGGCGGTGTTTGGGCTATGACCAATCGCCACAAACAGGCCTGCTACCTCAAGTGATTCTGCAGGCTCACCGTTAGTTGCCAGCAGCTTCACGCCCGTCACACCCATCTGGTCACCGGTCACTTCTTCCAGCGTACGATGCGTATGCAGCACAATATTGCCACTGCGCACTTTTTCCATCAGCCGGTCGATCAGAATCTTCTCTGCGCGGAAGGTGTCACGGCGGTGGATCAGGTGCACCTCAGACGCGATGTTGGCAAGGTACAGCGCCTCTTCAACAGCAGTATTGCCTCCGCCGATTACCGCAACTTTCTGGTTGCGATAGAAAAATCCGTCGCAGGTTGCACAGGCAGAGACGCCCCGGCCCTTAAACGCCTCTTCAGAAGGCAGACCCAGATAGCGTGCCGATGCGCCCGTCGCAATAATCAGAGCGTCCGCCGTATATTCGCCGCTGTCACCGGTCAGGCGAAAAGGGCGCTGCTGCAGATCAACGGTATGAATATGATCGAACAGGATTTCGGTATTGAATTTTTCGGCATGCGCATGCATACGCTCCATCAGCGACGGCCCGGTCAGGTCGTGCGGGTCGCCTGGCCAGTTTTCAACTTCGGTGGTCGTCGTAAGCTGGCCGCCCTTTTCCAGACCGGTAACCAGCACCGGATTCAGGTTAGCGCGTGCCGCATAAACTGCAGCGGTATAACCGGCTGGGCCTGAGCCCAGGATAAGCAGTTTGCTGTGTTTGGCCGTACTCATGCATTCCTCAGTGTGTTTCTGACAACAGTGATTTTGATTGTAGGGAAATTAGGACAGCAAAAAAAGCTTTGCACCATTTTGTTAGCAATTGCTGCAAGCGGCGTAGACGATGAAACGTATCTTTGCTGCAGCGTTGCGCTAAAAGAGTGCATTCTGAGTAAATAAAGGACATCACTGCCCTGAAAATATCATTTAAAAACAGGGCTCCAGCACGGTATCTGGCATCTTGTACTGAATTTAGATGTTTTACTTTGACAATCGCCTGCGCATTTGCGAAAACATTGGAAGAAGCAGAGAGTCTCTGACGGTTCAGAATGGTAATTCATCACTGTTTTGCGCGGCGGCGTCAGAAAATCTCAGCCTGACATTGGTAATGACGCATGATGTGGACAGACAGCATGCGTCATACGGATGGTGCGTGACTGCACAGGCTTATGGTCTTCAATTCAGTAAGGCTCTGAAATACGCATTTTTCAGGGTGTGGCAGGCATAGGGAAGGAATTAAGAGAGACAATAATAATGGTAGACAATAAAAAGCGCCCCGGAAAAGATCTGGATCGTATCGACAGAAATATCCTGAATGAACTGCAAAAAGATGGCCGTATCTCCAATGTTGAGCTTTCCAAGCGCGTAGGCCTTTCGCCAACGCCATGCCTTGAGCGTGTTCGCCGTCTGGAGCGACAGGGCTTTATCCTGGGCTACACCGCGCAGCTCAACCCCCACTATCTTGATGCATCCCTGCTGGTGTTTGTTGAGATTACTCTGAATCGCGGTGCCCCTGACGTGTTTGAGCAATTTAACGCCGCAGTGCAAAAACTTGAGGAAACTCAAGAGTGTCACCTCGTTTCCGGTGACTTTGACTATCTGCTGAAAACCCGCGTGCCTGATATGTCTGCCTATCGCAAACTGCTGGGAGAAACCTTGCTGCGCCTGCCAGGCGTAAACGACACCCGTACCTATGTCGTGATGGAAGAGGTTAAACAGAGTAACCGGCTGGTCATTAAAACCCGCTAACGCAGGGAAGGTGCAAAGCGTGCAGGATTTAGGTACACTCCTGTGAATTCATACAGGACCAGCGTCGGGCTCTTCCGGCGCTGTTGCCTTCTTATTTTACAGGCACCTGGAGAGTTCTCTTGAGCCAGGAATACACAGAAGATAAAGATGTTTCGTTACAACCGCTGAGCAGTGGACGTCGTCTGCTCGAGGCGTTGCTCATCCTTGTAGCCCTGTTCGCCATCTATCTGATGGTGTCACTGGTGAGTTTTAACCCTTCCGATCCCAGCTGGTCTCAGACCGCATGGCATGAACCTATCCATAATATCGGGGGTAGCGTTGGCGCCTGGCTGGCAGATACTTTGCTGTTTATCTTTGGCGTGATGGCCTATGCCATTCCACCCGTTATCCTGGGCCTGTGCTGGATCACTTTTCGTCAGCGCGATCGGCAGGATTATATCGACTATTTTGCCGTTGGATTACGTCTGATAGGCGTGCTGGCGCTGGTGGTGACTACCTGCGGCCTGGCTGCGCTGAATGTGGATGATATCTGGTACTTCGCCTCGGGCGGTGTTATCGGCAGTCTGGTCAGCAATGCTATGGCGCCGTGGCTTCATGGAGCAACCGGCACGCTGACGCTGCTCTGTATCTGGGCTGCAGGTATCACACTCTATACTGGCTGGTCATGGCTCGCTATCGCTGAAAAAATCGGGAGCGTGGTAATGGGCGTGCTGACGTTCGCCAGTAACCGCTCTCGTCATGACGATCGCTGGGAAGAAGATGAGTATGATGAGGACGCGGATGTTCCAGCGCGTCCGGCTGTAGCGCTTCAGGCTGCTGACGAAGAGGACGTGCTGCTGGCTGCGCCGCGAACGCCCGCGCCTGCACCTGCTGCTGAGCTGGCCAGTGAACCCCTGCTGGCCAAAGCGTCCAGCGCAACCGCTGCAGCACTGTCTGCAGTGAGTGAAGCTGCCCGTCAGGCACCGCCCGCTTCGGCTCCTGTAGCAGAACCTGTACTGGCGGTTGAGCCAGCGGCTACACAGGCTGCGGTGCCGCAACCGGTCGCATCTCAACCGGTTGTTGCAGCCACGCCAGCACCACAGACGCCACCCCTCTATCATTTTGAACTGCCGGAAGAGCCTGTCGCGTCACCTGCTGTACAGGATGAAGATGGCCCGCGTATGGGCGACTGGCAAAGTGCCGATCGCTTTTCTGCTGTTGCCCCTGCATTTACGGCCGCTGCGGCCACAGGTGCTGCCACTGCTGCCGTACAGCGTGCGGAAGAGTCGCTGTCGCCTGTTTTTGACATTGTGCCTGAGCGCGATCGTAACCCGCAGGTAAAGCAGGGTATTGGTCCGGAGCTGCCGCGACCCAACAAAGTTAAACTGCCGACCCGACGTGAACTTGCCTCTTATGGGATTAAACTGCCTTCACAGCGTATGGCAGAAGAGAAAGCGCGTGAAGAAGCAGAGCAGCAGCAGCCGGATGTGAGTGCCACGCTGCATCAGCCGCAGTATGAAGAAGACGCTGCGCTTCAGGAAGCGCAGTTGCGTGATGCATTTCAGTCACAGCAGCAGCAGCGCTATGGTGAAAGCTGGGAGTCGCATACTGAAGAGGATGATCAGGAGGCGCAGCATCAGGCGCAGCTGGCAAGCCAGTTTGCGGCACAGCAGCAGCAGCGCTACAGCGCGCCACAGGAAGAAAAAGCGCCGGTGTTCAATCTGGATACCTCGGCTGCTTTTGACTTCTCACCCATGAAAGATCTGGTTGATGATACGCCGAGCGAACCGCTGTTTACTATCGCGGCCACGCCGGAACCTGAAGCGCAGTGGCAGCAGCCAGCCGTACCGGCAGCAGAACCTGTGGCGCCGCGGCAGCAGCCAGCCGTACCAGCAGCGGAACCCGCTATTCAGTGGCAGCAGCCAGCTGTACCGGCCGCGGAACCGGCGGTGCAGCAGCAGCCAGTTGCACCGGCAGCGGAACCAGCGGTTCAATGGCAGCAGCCCGCCGTGCCGGTAGCGGAACCGGCTGTGCCCGCACAACCCGTTCCACCGCCTTCATACAGTGAAGCGGGCAGCACAGGATTTGCAGCAGAGCCAGAGCCTGCAGTCGCACCGGCTACTCCGGCGCAGGATAGTCTGTTTCACCCTTTCCTGGTGCGTCATGAACGACCACTGGAGAAACCTTCGACGCCGCTTCCGGTACTTGAGCTGCTGACAGCTCCGCCGGAAGAAGAAGAGCCCGTGGATATGTTTGCGCTGGAACAGACGGCGCGCCTGGTAGAAGCACGCCTGGCGGACTATCGGGTAAAAGCTGAAGTGGTAGGGATCTCTCCGGGCCCGGTGATTACCCGTTTTGAACTCGACCTGGCTCCGGGCGTTAAAGCAGCAAGGATCTCTAACCTCTCCCGCGATCTGGCGCGTTCGCTGTCAGCCGTGGCGGTGCGCGTGGTGGAGGTCATCCCCGGTAAACCTTATGTCGGGCTTGAGCTGCCGAACAAACATCGCCAGACAGTCTATCTGCGTGAAGTGCTGGATTGCGACAAATTCCGCGATAACCCCTCTCCTCTGTCAGTGGTGCTGGGTAAAGATATTTCCGGACAGCCTGTTGTTGCCGATCTGGCAAAAATGCCACACCTGCTGGTAGCCGGTACCACCGGTTCCGGTAAGTCGGTTGGCGTTAACACCATGATCATCAGCATGCTCTATAAAGCGACACCGGAAGAAGTGCGCTTTATTATGATCGACCCGAAAATGCTTGAGCTGTCAGTTTATGAAGGGATCCCACATCTGCTTACCGAGGTGGTAACCGACATGAAAGACGCGGCTAACGCGCTCCGCTGGAGCGTGGTAGAGATGGAGCGTCGCTACAAACTGATGTCTGCACTGGGCGTACGTAACCTTGCCGGTTATAACGAAAAAATCGAGCAGGCTGCGGCGATGGGCCGTCCGATTCCGGATCCGTTCTGGAAGCCGGGAGACAGCATGGACATGACACCGCCCGTGCTGGAGAAACTGCCTTACATCGTGGTGCTGGTAGATGAATTTGCCGACCTGATGATGGCCGTGGGTAAAAAGGTAGAAGAGCTGATAGCGCGTTTGGCGCAAAAAGCGCGTGCTGCCGGTATTCACCTGGTGCTGGCAACTCAGCGTCCGTCGGTTGACGTTATTACCGGTCTGATTAAAGCCAACATTCCTACCCGTATCGCTTTTACGGTATCAAGTAAAATTGACTCGCGTACTATTCTCGATCAGGGCGGCGCAGAATCGCTGCTGGGAATGGGTGATATGCTCTACATGCCGCCTAACTCCTCGATGCCGGTACGCGTGCATGGCGCATTCGTGCGCGATCAGGAAGTTCATGCTGTTGTGCAGGACTGGAAAGCGCGCGGACGCCCGCAGTATATTGACAGCATCACAGCGGGTGAGGAGAGCGAAGGCGGCGCAGGGGGTATGGATGGTGATGAAGAGCTCGATCCGCTATTCGATCAGGCAGTCTCCTTTGTGGTTGAGAAACGTCGTGCCTCTATCTCTGGCGTGCAGCGTCAGTTCCGCATCGGCTACAACCGTGCGGCACGTATCATTGAGCAGATGGAAGCACAGGGTATTGTTTCTGAGCCGGGCCATAACGGTAACCGCGAGGTGCTTTCACCGCCACCACATGAAATGTAACGCCGGCTGACAGCACTATTTTCCTCATGGGCCAGTTATTAACTGGCCCATTGTTTATCTGTTGCGCAATCTCCATATCTTTGGGACCTTTCGGCTTTTTCTTCTGTCGAAGAGACAATACGGCAACTACGTTTAATAGCAGTGAGTATCAGGAACAGTGAATAAGGAATCGAATCAGATGAAATTACGCGTTATTGCCTGTGGCCTGCTGGCCGGTTTTGTTTCAGCATCTGCACTGGCAGATGCCTCTGGCGATCTGCAGCAGCGCCTGAACAAAGTAAACAGCTTCCATGCCAGTTTTAGCCAGAAAGTGACCGACGGCAGCGGCGCTAATGTTCAGGATGGTGAAGGGGAGTTATGGGTTAAGCGTCCCAGCCTGTTTAACTGGCATATGACGGCACCAGATGAGAGCGTTATTGTCTCTGACGGTAAAAACCTGTGGTTCTATAACCCGTTTGTCGAACAGGCCAGCGTCAGCCTGTTGCAGAATGCCACCAGCAATACGCCCTTTATGCTTATCGCGCGCAATCAGCCCAGCGACTGGCAGCAGTACAATATCAAACAGCAGGGGGACAGCTTTGAGCTGACGCCAAAAAACAGCGACGGCAATCTGAAGCAGTTCACCATCAACGTCTCATCATCGGGCACCATCAATCAGTTCAGCGCGATTGAGCAGGATGGCCAGCGCAGCAGCTACCAGCTGAAGAGCCAGAAAAATGGTGCCATCAGTCCCGATAAATTTACCTTTACGCCACCAAAAGGGGTAACGGTAGACGACCAGCGTCAGTGAGGTTGAGTTGAGTAATCTCTCTCTGGATTTTGCCCCTTCAAATGCGTTTAAACCGCTGGCCGCCAGAATGCGGCCCGCCACGCTTCAGCAGTATATCGGCCAGCAGCATCTGCTCGCCCTGGGTAAACCGCTGCCGCGGGCGATTGAAGCCGGACAGCTGCACTCAATGATCCTGTGGGGCCCGCCGGGCACCGGAAAAACCACGCTGGCGGAGATCATCGCGCACTACGGCAACGCTGATGTGGAACGCATTTCAGCGGTGACGTCAGGCGTAAAGGATATTCGTGAAGCGATTGAACGTGCCCGGCAAAACCGCCATGCCGGTCGGCGTACTATCCTGTTTGTGGATGAGGTCCATCGCTTTAACAAAAGCCAGCAGGATGCTTTTCTGCCGCACATTGAAGACGGCACCATTACGTTTATTGGCGCGACTACGGAAAATCCTTCGTTTGAACTCAATTCTGCGCTGCTGTCGCGCGCGCGCGTTTATCTGCTCAAATCACTGACCACAGAAGATATTGAGCAGGTGCTGACGCAGGCGATGGAGGATAACACCCGTGGTTATGGCGACAGCGACATTGTGCTGCCTGATGCCACTCGCCGGATGATCGCCGAACTGGTAAGCGGTGATGCACGCCGGGCGCTTAATACGCTGGAAATGATGGCGGATATGGCAGATGTTAACGCAGAGGGTAAACGGGAGCTGACGCCGCAGTTGCTCACTGAAGTCGCCGGCGAGCGCGCGGCGCGCTTTGATAATCAGGGCGATCGCTTTTACGATCTTATCTCGGCGCTGCACAAATCGGTGCGCGGCTCTGCGCCCGACGCGGCGCTCTACTGGTATGCCAGAATCATAACCGCAGGCGGGGATCCGCTCTACGTCGCACGGCGCCTGCTGGCTATCGCCTCGGAAGATGTCGGCAATGCCGATCCGCGTGCAATGCAGGTAGCCATCTCAGCCTGGGACTGCTTTACGCGCGTCGGGCCGGCAGAAGGCGAGCGCGCGATTGCGCAGGCGATTGTCTATCTGGCGTGTGCGCCGAAAAGCAACGCAGTGTACACGGCTTTCAAAGCGGCGCTGCGCGATGCGCGCGAGCATCCAGACTATGATGTGCCGGACCATCTGCGTAATGCGCCGACAAAACTGATGAAAGAGATGGGGCTGGGCAAAAGCTATCGCTATGCGCATGACGAGCCCAACGCTTATGCGGCCGGCGAAGTCTTTTTTCCGCCGGAAATGCGCGACGTCCGTTATTACCATCCTGTGCCGCGCGGACTGGAAGGGAAGATCGGTGAAAAACTCGCCTGGCTGGCTGAGCAGGATCAAAATAGCCCGATAAAACGCTACCGCTGATAAACGCGTTACGGTAAGGTGAGCAAGGATTTCAATGCATTCCAGTGGAATGCATCCCCCCATTCGTTCAATCAACCTTTTATTACACAGGATAAGCATGCTCGATCCCAATCTGCTGCGTAA
>ENA-UOXB01001583-UOXB01001583.1-bioreactor-metagenome-genome-assembly--contig:-NODE-1583-length-10596-cov-7.988995_pt1 | contig 10596 bp, 12 predicted proteins | sample MGYA00238158_ERZ761615 | MGnify/ENA primary metagenome ERZ761615 (study PRJEB28904, sample SAMN06267902) | bioreactor metagenome | isolation source: Joint BioEnergy Institute, California, USA... | reverse complement strand
TGTTCGAGGAAATGGGCTTCCACTACACCGGCCCGATCGACGGCCACGACATGCCGGCCCTGCTGTCCACGCTGAAGACGCTGCGCGCCTCCAAGGGGCCGAAGCTGCTGCACGTGATGACCACCAAGGGCAAGGGCTACGAGCCCGCCGAAGGCGACCAGATCGGTTACCACGCCGTGGCACCGTTCGACCCGGTCAAGGGCCTGGTGGCCAAGGGTGGCGCGAAGAAACCCACCTATACCGATGTATTCGGCGACTGGCTGTGCGATGCCGCCGCTGCCGAACCTCGCCTGCATGGAATCACCCCGGCGATGCGCGAGGGCTCCGGCCTGGTTCGTTTCAGCCGCGAATTCCCGGAGCGCTATTTCGACGTCGCCATCGCCGAACAGCACGCGGTGACCCTCGCCGCCGGCATGGCCACCCAGGGTGCGAAACCGGTGGTCGCCATCTACTCGACCTTCCTGCAGCGCGCGTACGACCAGCTGGTCCACGACGTGGCGATCCAGAAGCTGGATGTGCTGTTTGCGATCGACCGCGCCGGCGTGGTCGGTCCGGACGGTGCCACGCATGCCGGCAACCTGGACCTCAGTTTCCTGCGCTGCGTGCCGAACATGGTGGTCATGGCGCCGTCCAATGAGGCCGAGTGCCGCCAGATGCTCAGCACCGGCCTGGACTACCCGGGTCCTGCCGCGGTCCGCTATCCGCGCGGCAGCGGCACCGGCGTGGCCGCGGGCACCGACCTGTCCACCCTGCCGATCGGCAAGGCCGAGATCCGGGCGGAGGGTAGCCGGCTCGCGCTGCTCGCCTTCGGCAGCACCCTGCCCGCTGCGGAGGACGTCGCTCGCGCGCTGGGACTGACCGTGGTCAACATGCGCTTCATCAAGCCGCTGGATCGCGAGCTGATCCTGCAACTCGCGTCACGCCACGAGGGCTTCGTCACCATCGAGGACAACGTCGTGGCCGGCGGCGCAGGCTCGGGCGTGTCCGAGCTGCTCAACGCTGAAGGCGTGCTGATGCCCATGCTCCACCTCGGGCTGCCGGACGGCTTCCAGCATCATGCAAGTCGCGAAGACCTGCTGTCCGAGGCGGGAATCGACGCGGAGGGCATTCGTGATGCCGTGCTCAAGCGCTGGCCTGCGTTGCACGCCGCCAACGCGCCGCAGAGTGCTGCGGGCTGAGGGCGCTGTCTCATGCCGCTGTAGTGCCGGGCGAGGCCCGGCACTGCAGGGATGGAAAAATCAACGGACCTGGAACTGGCCGCGGCACCCGTTACTGACCCAGACGCCGTTACGATCCCAGCCCCAGCTCTGGCCCTCGATGCAGGCCGTTCCGGACTTCTGCTTCACCAGCCGGGCGTCCTGGCGGATGGTGACGTTGCAACGGCGCTGGCGGCGATCGTTCGAGTCGCAGTCAATGACCTGTCCGGCCGAGCCCCAGCCGTTGTTGCCACCATTACCGTGGTGACCACCGCCCCAGTTTCCGCCGCCGTGCCCGGGACGCCCCGGTCGACCACGCTCGGCAACGAATTCCGCGCGACAGCCGTTGCTGACCCATACGCCATCGCGTGACTGACCCCAGCTGCGACCTTCCACGCAGGCTGCGCCGGACAGCTGCCTCACCAGGCGGGCCCGACCGTCGATGCGGCACTGCTGGTTGCGGTTCTTGATCGACTCACAGCGGATGGTGTTACTGCCACCGTTGTCGTAGTAGCGGTCGTTGTCTCGATACTGAGCGCCCGCAGTGCCTGTCAGGCCGACGCCCAACAGCAGCGGCAGACATACGGCCAAGCCAAGTGACGGGCGACGCTTGGAAACTTGCTGGGTCATGGAATGCATCCTGTCGGGCGGTACGGCCGAGCATGGCGTAACTTGCGGCAGCCGGAAAGCCGGTGCAGCCAGTGCCGGTCGCCCCCCATTCAAGTACCGCAGCGAAACCTGAATGAGCATGAATGCACCTTGGCTACGCGCAGACGCCCGCTCAACCGTAGCGCACGGTTTCGACGCAGGCGTTGCTGACCTCCACGCTTACCGCGCAGGGCTGGCCTGTCTCTGCATGCAGCTCGCGCGCCAGGGCATCGGCGAAGTCGAAGGCAGCGCTGCCTTCACGGAAAGCGACGGAGTCCGCTTTGCGGGGATGGACGACGCGCCAGTGGCGCTGCTCGTTCTGGACGCGGATCAGCATGGCGGGCTCGCTCCTTGAAGGTGGGTCTACGGCAACCGGCGGGGATCGGACATCGCGGCTGTGCCTGACGGCAACGGGTGATCATCTGCGGGGCTGCGCCCGCTCAATGCGAAAGTAGTCCAACCGGGTCGACCCCGGCATCAGGGTTTTCTGATTCTTCAGTAAGCCTGGGCCGCTGCTCAACCTACGCGCAGGACCTCTATCGCCGTGCCGAGAGCGCAGACCTGCACGCAGGCTGCTTGCCCGGTGCGCTGGTGATGAGCGCGGGCCAGCGCGGCGGCGGCGTCAAATGCCACGGCGCCCTCGGCGAAGGCCTGGACAGAGCCGGGACGGGGCTGCAACAGCCGCCAACCGGGCGCCGCGTGCTGAACGGTGATGATCATGAGGTGCTCCAAGAGACAAGGGTTGGATACGTCAGCGCTACCGGGTCAGGCTAGCCACCCGGTGCCTCCACCCCCATCGGACAGGCCCTAAACAGCGAGCCGATCCCCTGCCCTCACATGACTGACGTCGTTCACTGACGCCCTTTGCGTGACGCTTGTCACGGGGCGCTAACCATTTCACACTACGTACACCTCAGGGGGGCCCCTTCCACATGCGCACCTATCTGTATCAACGTCCGTCTCTGCTCAAGTACTACTTCCTGGCCAGCTACGTGATCCTGGTCGAGGAGCTGGTCCGCGCCAGCCTGTTCTGACGCCGGCGCTGGACGCGCTTCCGTACGCGTTGAACAATGAGCGGCCCAACCGCCTGTGTGAGCCGCGCCATGTCCGACCTGCCTGCCCTGCCCGTTCTGCGCCCGGGCCGCTACCGCCATTTCAAGGGCGGTCTCTACCAGGTCGTCGACGTAGTGCGCAGCAGCGAGTCGCTGCAGCCGATGGTGCTGTACCGCGCGCTGTATGGCGAAGGCGGGCTCTGGGTGCGCCCCTATGCCATGTTCGTCGAACAGGTCCCGGGGCCCGATGGCCCGCAGCCACGCTTCGCGTCCATCGGTGATTGACCCGGTCCGCGAAGCCGCCGCATGATCAGGCCTTGCCTGACGGAGTCGCCCATGCGCCGCACCCTGTCCGTGTTGGGCCTGTTCGTCGCGATCGCGAACGGGCCAGTGCATGCGCAGCCGGAGGAGCCGGAGGTCCCAGCGTTCGATCGGCCCGGCATCGGGCTGGGGACAGGCATCGTGCGACGCGGTGCCCTGGCCGTTGAACTCGGCGTGCCGAGCTACACCCGTGACCGGGATCGCGACGCTGTGCGGCAGGAGCAGGCCGAGGGTGAGATCACGCTCCGCACTGGCCTGTTTGAAGGGCTTGAACTTCAGGTGTCCTCCACGCCATGGCAGCGGCAGCGCACACGCTCGCCGGGGGAGCCGAGCCAGCGCCTCCAGGGCGGCGGCGACACGCTCGTTGCAGTGAAATGGGCGCCTTCCACCGGCAGCCACGCTGACCGCATTGCGTTGCTGGCTTCATCCACCGTCGCCCGTGGCGATGCGGAGTTTACGGACGGCCGCCAGTATGCGCTTGCCGGCACGTATGAACATGACTTCGACGACCGCTGGAGCGGTGCGTTATACGCAAGTCACACGCAGGGTTCGGGAGAACGCAGCACCACATGGTCGCCCAGCCTGACACTGGCATTGACCCCGCAGGTGTCTGCATTCGTCGAGGCGGGGTTCACCCGACAGCGAGGAGAACCACGCGAGTCGGTGGCTGGCACCGGCGTCACTTTCATGGTGAGCGACAGCGTGCAGGTGGACAGCTACGTCGACGTGGGGCTGGATGCCGACAGTCCCGACCTGGAGGTCGGGCTGGGGATTTCGGCGTACTTCGACTGATTGCTGCGGGCGGCCGGAATGAGGAAGTCCGGCATGCCGACTGACGTCGGCTGCAGTTCATCGTTGCGCGGCGGCATCAGGCGCGATGGCCTGGCGGCCTGCTTACCAGGGGGCGAACAGGGTGATACCGACAATCACCAGCACGACGGCGAGCGCGATGAAAAGAAATTTGCTCTGACGCCATGAGGGTGAGGGCTTGCCTGGGGTGTTCATCGATGCTGCTCCAAGAGTGTGGGCTTACGCGTCAAGAATGCGGCAGGCGCGGCATCGGTACAGTGCACGGCGCGTGCAGAGGGCGTCAGAAGAATGCGTCAAGGTGTGCATGAAAAAAGGCCCGCGCTTCACAGCACGGGCCTTCCTTGCTACGCGATGGCACGGAGGCTCATCTGCGCGTGCCGTCCAGCCAGTTCGGTCCCTTGTTCTTCAGGAAGAAGATGTAGACCACCAGCGACACGGCAATGACCGCCGTGATGTAGATGACGAACTCATTGACGCGCCCCTCCTTCAGCGCGGCCTGGTACAACAGCGGCGCAGTGCCACCAAAGAGCGAATTGGCGAGGGCGTAGCCGAGACCGACACCGAGCGCGCGGATATGCGCCGGGAACAGCTCGGCTTTCACCACCGCATTGATCGAGGTGTAGCCGGTCAGGATCACGAAACCGGTCGCCAGGATCAGGCACGCCGACAACGCACTGGTCTGCTGCGGCAGCGCGGTGACCAGGTACCACGTGTACAGCACGCCACCCACACCGAAGAACACCAGCAGGCTCTTGCGGCCGATGCGGTCGGACAACAGCCCGCCCAGCGGCTGCAGCAGCATCAGGAAGGTCAGCACGCCGAGGTTGATCAGCGTCCCGGTGATCACGTCATCGCCGGCGAAGGCGGTCTGGATCATCTTCGGACCATTGATCGTATAGGTGTAGAACGCCACGGTGCCACCGGCGGTGATCAGGAAGCACAGCAGCAGTGGTCGCCACTGGTTGACGAACAGTTCGCGCATCGAACCGGTCGCCTGCGCCTTTCCTTCCTTCGCCGCTTCGATGGCATCCGAGCTCAGCGATTCATCCATCGTACGGCGCAGCCAGAACACGACCAGCGCGCCGATGCCGCCGATGCCGAAGGCGACACGCCAGCCCCACTCGGAGACATGGCTGGAATCCCAGGACAGCAGCATCACCAGCAGCACGGCCTGCGCCAGCACATGGCCACCGACCAGGGTGACGTAGTGGAACGAGGACAGGAAACCGCGCCAGCCCGGTACCGCCGCCTCGGACATGTAGGTGGCGCTGGCGCCGTATTCGCCGCCGGTCGCAAAGCCCTGCAGCAGGCGGGCGAACAGCAGGATCACTGCCGCGCCGATGCCGATGGACGCCGCAGTGGGTGCAACGGCGATCAGGAACGAACACCCGGCCATGACGCTGACCGACACGGTGAGCGCCAGCCTGCGGCCATGGCGGTCGGCGAAACGACCGAAGTACCACGCACCGATCGGGCGCATCAGGAAGGTGGCCGCGAAGATGCCCCAGATGTACATCGTGGAGTTCTTGTCGTCGGCGGAGAAGAACTGGGACTCGAAATACTTCGCAAAAACCGAATAGACGTAGACGTCGTACCACTCGACCAGGTTGCCGGCCGAGCCTTTCAGGGTATTGGACACCGATCGTTTCAGCGCGGCGCGCTCGGAAACCGGCGATGCCGCAGTGGACTGGGAAATGCTCATGGGGGAAAACGGCCCTCAGGTTAAGCCCACGGGAGGGGCATTGGATCCGGCAGTCGACGGCGACGCAGCATGGCGCAGCCGTCGGGAAACCGAGGCACGTACCTTACCTGAGGACGCCGTGAAACACCGTTACACCTTCGGGCTATGGCATTTTCCGCTCGCCGCACCGCTCGCAGCGTCGCCGCGTTGCTGAATACGCAGCAGAGTCGGTGTGTACGCCGCGTTGATGCGGCAAGGCGCATGCTGTCATTCGTTACCTGCGCGTGAGCGCGTTGAGCGTGCCAGCCTGCATGACCGCGAAATCAGAGGACCTGAAGAACGAGGAACGGATGGCCGCGGTCGGCGCACTGCAGGTGCTGGATGCGGCAGCGGGCGCCTCCCTCGACCGCCTCACCCGGCTGGCCGCCTTCGCCTTTGATGCGCCGATCGCCTTCGTGTCGATCGTCGGGATGGATTCCCAGCGCTTCATTTCAAAAGTCGGCCTGCAGATCGACGGCACCGGTATTCGGTCGTCCATCTGCTCCTATACCATCGCCTCGGGCGAGGTCATGGTGGTCCCCGACCTGGCCGATGACGAACGCTTTGCCAACAACGAACTTGTCATAGGAGCGCCCTACCTGCGCTTCTATGCCGGCGCCCCGCTCATCGCGAAGAACGGGGTCGCCATCGGGGCCGTCTGCGTCATGGGGCCCACGCCGCGCGACCTGAGCGAGGACGAGCGCCAGCACCTGAAGACACTTGCGTCCATGGCCATGAGCCAGCTTGAACTGCGTCGGCTCTCGGGCCGCCAGGATCCGGTCAGCGGACTGGCCAACCGCCATCAGTTCCATATCGATTACGACGGCCTGGTCGCCCGCGCCACCACCGGCTCCCTGTTTGCGGTGATGCTCGACGTACTGGACGTGCCGCGCCTGGACGAGGCCGGCCAGGCGCTGGGCATGCCGCCGCTGGAAGCCATGCTGCACCGCTCCGGCGTGCGGTTGCGGGTGGCACTGGAGGACATCACAGACGTCTACCATGTCGGTGTGAGCCGCTTCGCCTTCCTGGTCGACCTGCCGACGGCGGCGGAGGTGGAGGCCCTGCTGCTGGAGCTCAAGCAACGCATCGTGCGCCCGGTCATGGCCGCCGCCGTGCCGATGTCGCCGCAGTTCCATGCGGGCATCTGCGCCATCGACCGCAAAGGTGACAGCAGCAATGATGTCCTGCGCAAGCTGCTGGTGGGGGTACAGGCTGCGATCACCAAACGCACGGACTTCTGCTGGTATTCCGAGCGCCGCGACGAACTGCTGCGCCGTGGTTACCGGTTGGCTGCCGATGCCGAACGCGGCCTGCGTAGGGACGAGTTTTACCTGCTCTATCAACCGCGCGTGGACACATTGAGCGGCAAGGTGGTCTCAACCGAAGCGCTCATCCGCTGGAACCATCCGCGGATGGGGCCGGTCGGTCCGGCCGAGTTCATTCCCGTGTTCGAGCGTACGGCATTGATGCCCGCCGTCAGTGGCTGGGTGGTGGATGCCGCACTGGACCAGCTGGCGGCGTGGCACCGCGCCGGCCTGTCGTTGAGCCTGTCGATCAACCTGGCCGCTTCGGATCTATCCACCGAGGGCATGGCAGAGCGCCTGCTGCAGAAACTGACCGAACGCGAGCTGGCCCCTGCGTTGCTGGAGATCGAGATAACCGAGGGCGAGTGGCTGCGTGCGAATACTGTCGCGGGCGATCAACTGACGCGGCTGGCAGGTGTCGGCGTGCGCGTGGCGATCGATGACTTCGGCAGCGGCTACAGCAATTTCGGCTACCTCTCGCAGCTGCCGATTTCCACGATCAAGATGGATAAATCGCTGATCGACCATCTCGCCGACGACCCGGCGGCACGCTTGAAAGCCAAGGCGATCATCGAACTTGCGCAGGGGCTGGGCTATCTGACCGTGGCGGAAGGCGTTGAAAACCAGGCACAGCATGACGTACTGCGTGAACTGGGCTGCGACCAGCTGCAGGGGTATCTGTTCGCACCGCCCCTGTCAGCCGAGGAACTGGCTACAGCGGTCGGTGTCGTCGGGCAGGCGTGAGGCGACGAGATCCCGGCCACGTCAGGATCGGTGCTGGTCCGCAGCGAGCTGTGGGGTCCGCCATTCGGCAATGATCGGAAACTTGAAGCAGGAACCTCAAACGAGCTCGATAGTCGTTCCTGCCGATGGCTCACGGTTCAAGCACCGCTTGGCGAGCTGCTTCATGAGGCAACAATGCGGTGCAGACCACGGCCTGGAGTGTGATTGTGAAAGGAATGGGCGTGACGGGTCTTCTCTTGGCAACAGTCCTGCCGGTCATTGCCGGGTGCAAGCCGGAAACACCAAAGAATGCTGGCGCTCAGCGGGCAGTGCCAGCACCAGCAGATGCAGGAAGCAAAAGCAGGTCCCCATCGCACGGAGTGTCTCTCAAGGTCCTGCCGGATCCCGCCGCCGCTGCAAATAGAAACATGCAGATCCGCGCGATCTCCGGGCGTGCGTTTGCAGTCGAAGCGTTCGGATTCATCCCTCAAGGAACGGTCAACGACGTCATCATGCAGTTGGCACCACACGCCTTGGCGGGCGACGGTGCCGCCTCGTATGCGATTTTTCTGAAACTCAATGAGTGCAGCGACATTGCCAGGCGTCAGTCGAGAGGGCAGCTGCCCAGCGACGCGGAGACCGCAGCCAAGTGCGATGAACTCTCCGCACGCGATGAGGCGAAGCGGCCGGAATGGCTGGGACTCGCAGCTGAACAAGGCAATATCGCGGCCCAGCTGCTGTATTCGATGGACCCCGAATCCGCACTGGGAGGCGAGGCGGCGATGCTTCGTGATCCTGAAGCCACATTGGACTACAAGCGCAAAGCCACACGTTACTTGAATGATCTCGCGTCGAGAGGTAGCGCAGACGCCCTTTTACAACTTGGCAACGCGTACCAGGTCGGCGTGCTGGTGGACCCGGACCTTGTTTCAAGCCGGGCTTATTTCGAGGCCGTCCGCCTGTCTGATCCGTCCCTGGTGTCGGTCCAGCAATTGAAGGGATTGGAGAGAGAAATGAGTTCCGGGCAGATTTCAACTGCCCTGGAGAAAGGCCTGATGATTCATGGCAATTGTTGCCGATAACAAGTTTTTCCGTACATTTTCATTCATCACTCCTTGATGCCAGCGGTAACCGCTGTGTCCAAAAATTCCTCGTACCCAGGCCGTACCGGTGAGTCGGCCAACGAAGAAAGCTGCAGCCCGTTCCAGAGGGCCTGCTCCATGGCTCGCGCGCGAAATCGTTGGGTCGGGTCCAGGTGATAGTCAGTCAACAAGCCCAATTCAAAGCCGCCCTGATCACCGGCACGCGCCTGCATCATGTAGTAGGCGTTCGCCAACACCAGGTCCTGGTACCCATCCACGTGGACATGAAGATCGCCTGCAGTCTTGAGCGCATAGACCGACCCGGCTCTTGCTGCCTCTGAAAGAAGCTCCAGCACGTGTGCCCGAGGCGCACCCTTCTCGGCTATACGCCATGCGTAAATTGCTTTAGCAGCTTGATTCCCGGCATTTGCCAGATCGTGCAGCTCAGCCAGTGGTAAGCCACGCAGCCGCATTTCGACCTCTGGCCCTGGGTAGCCATGGCTATCGAGCCATCGCGCGTCCTCTTCGCTGACGGCAATTCCAGGGTTTCCGGGGTTCCAGCCATACCCCCGATCCCATCCGTTCGCAGCCGACGCATCAACACTTGCAGGCGCCACTGACGGGTCGACCGGACCTCGCGGCTCGCCCCCATCCGTGCGAAGAGACTCTGCGCCGATGGACACTTCGTGCTTGTTACTGGCGTCCCTCGACGGATCTTCGGCCGGTCGGCCGAGCAGGAACCCTGCAGCTGCCAGCGCCACTGATACAGCCACGACAACAAGCCATCTGCTCCGTACTTTCGTTGCCTGCATTTCAGCTATCCATGCTATCCAGTCTCCGCACATTTCCACGTCAACGAGATCCTTGTCAACGTAGCCAATGACGCCGATCGGTTCACTCAATGACCGACGTGCAAGACGGCTCAGGGTGGAAACAAGCTGGCGCTGGCGCGCAAAAAAGAAAAAAGGCCCGCACCGCGAGGTGCAAGCCTTTGATCTGTCATCACAGTGGTCGGGACGGCCGGATTCGAACCGACGACCCTCTGCCCCCCAGGCAGATGCGCTACCAGGCTGCGCTACGCCCCGAAATCTGCGATGTTGCCCCGCCGTTGAAGCGGGCCGTGAAGTATAGCGGATCAGCGCTGAAAAGGAATCACCGGCGAAGCAATTGCAGCACTTCTTCCAGTTCCACGCGCACCTGCTTGATGATCTGCTGGCTCAAGGCCGCTTCGCCACGCGCGTCCGCGCCTTCCAGGCGCAGGCGGGCACCGCCGATGGTGTAGCCCTGTTCGTACAGCAGGCTGCGGATCTGGCGGATCATCAGCACGTCGTGCCGCTGGTAATAGCGCCGGTTGCCGCGCCGCTTGGCCGGCTCAAGGCTGGGGAATTCCGTCTCCCAGTAGCGCAGCACGTGCGGCTTGACGTCACACAGTTCACTGACTTCACCGATGGTGAAGTAGCGCTTGGCCGGAATCGGCGGAAGCTCTCGGTTACTGCCCGGATCCAGCATACGCTTCCACCCTTTCCTTGAGCTTCTGGCCCGGCCGGAACGTCACGACCGTCCGGGCCGAAATCGGAATTTCCTCACCGGTCTTCGGATTACGGCCTGGACGCTGGTTCTTGCGTCGCAGGTCGAAGTTGCCGAAGCCGGACAGTTTCACCTGACGACCGTGTTGCAGCGCCTCGCGCAGCACATCGAAGAACGCATCGACGAATTCCTTGGCCTCACGCTTGTTCAAGC
>ENA-UOXB01001581-UOXB01001581.1-bioreactor-metagenome-genome-assembly--contig:-NODE-1581-length-10598-cov-25.154510_pt1 | contig 10598 bp, 8 predicted proteins | sample MGYA00238158_ERZ761615 | MGnify/ENA primary metagenome ERZ761615 (study PRJEB28904, sample SAMN06267902) | bioreactor metagenome | isolation source: Joint BioEnergy Institute, California, USA... | reverse complement strand
CCGGTCTGGCGGAGCATGGCATCGACGAGCGTCGTCTTGCCGTGGTCGACGTGCGCGACGATCGCGACGTTACGGAGGTCAGGACGAAGGGCGTGCGCCATGAAGGGGATTCCTTGCAGAGAGGGTGATGCCGGGATGCCGGCAGTCCACTTTACCGCAGCCGGCGACACGCCGACGGGGCGAGGACCATTCGGTCCCCGCCCCGCCGGTGCTGTGAGTTCGGCTGCTTACTCGGCAGCCCAGCCGACGATCGTCCAGTCGATGGTCTCGAACTGGGTGGCACCCCAGTTGACGAGGCCGTCCTTGACCGCGTAGACGTTCGGGAGCGGCGCGATCGGGAACATCGGCATGTAGTTCCAGATCACATCGTTGATCTCCTTGGCGATCTCGATGCGCTTGGCGGGGTCGAGCTCGGAGTTCGACTTGTCGTACAGGTCGCCCAGCTTCTCGTCCGTCGTGCCCGTGAAGTTCGACTCGGAGTCGACCGGGTAGTACAGCGCCTCCGACGACGAGATCGGGAACGGCGTGCCGACCCACGAGAACGACACCATCTCGAAGTTGCCGGGGATGACGTAGTCACTGAAGTACGTCGCGGCGGGGACCGTGTCGAGCGTCACCGGAATGCCGAACGCGTTCAGGTCGGCCTGGACCTGCTCGGAGCGCTGGATGTTCGTCGCCGTGTCGGCGGGAACGGTGACGCTCAGCTTGAGAGGCGTGCCGTCCTTCGTCCAGCTCTTGCCTTCGCTGCCCTCGTAGCCGGCCTCCTTGAGGTACTCCGCCGCCTTCTTGGTGTCGGTCTTGGGAGCCTTGTCCTCGTAGCCGTTCTGGCCGGGCATGAAGATGAAGTCGCCCTGGGTGATGGCGGGAGCATCGACGGGCGTGTTCGCCGAGGCGGCGATCTGCTCGCGGTTCACGATCGCCTCGACGGCCTTGCGGACGTTGACGTCCGCGAGCGGGCCCTTCTTCGCGTTCATCGTGACGTGCGTCCAGGTCGTGCCACCGGAGGTCTCGATCTTGGCGTCGGAGCGCGTCTTGGCCGTCTGGTACAGGTCGGCGTTCGCCGAGATGTACAGCGCATCGAGCTCCGAGTTCGCGAACGACGCGCCCTGCTGGTCCTGGCTGACCGCGCGGAACAAGACCGTCTCGAGCTTGGGGGCCTCGCCCCACCACTGCGGGTTGCGCTCGAGGGTGACGACCTGACCGGTCGTGTCGATCTTCGAGATCTTGAACGGACCCGAGGACGGGACGGCCTTCGTGCGGTAGCCGTCGTTGTAGGCGGCCGGGTCGCTCGAGATGGACTCGGGCAGCAGTCCGCCCGTGAACATGGCCTGCCAGTCGGCGTAGACCTTCGAGAAGGTGATCTTGACGTCGAACTCGTCCGTACCCTGCTCGACCGACGAGACGTCTTCCCAGCCCGCCGTGGATGCCGGGGTGTAGGCCTTGTTCGTGCCGTTCTGAGCCTTCCAGTAGGCGACGTAGTCCTTGACCGTGATGGGCGAGCCGTCTTCCCACTTCGCCTCGGGGTTCAGCTTGATCTCGACGACCTGCGGGTCGTCGCTCGTGACCTCGGCCGAGGCGGCGTAGTTCTCGTCGACGACGGGCGTGCCGTCTTCCTTGATCTTGAACGGACCACCGGTGGTCGGCGCCATGATGCTGGTGGTGTCCGACTCGTTGCCGTCGACCTGGCTCGTGTTGAACTGCACGGGCAGCGATCCGACCGCGAGGGTCAGCGTGCCGCCGTCCTTGACCTTGGCCGCGTCAGCGCGAGTCCACGCCGTGGCGGGGAGCTCCGGGGCTGCTGACTCGCTCTGGGTGGGCGCACCGGTGTTTCCGGCAGCACAACCAGAGATCACGAGTGCGGCGACGCCGAGCAGCGCCAAAGACCCGAACGGCTTTGCACCTCGAATCTTCATGTGATTGTTCCTCTCGTTTACCTTTTGGTGACCACCGGCGGAATGGTGCGCCCGCCGGAGGGGGTTCAGGATGCGGCCGACAGTGCGACCTCGTCGACCAGCGTCGAGTCCTCGACGTGGTGGCAGGCGACGCGCGCACGGCCGTGAGGCGCCAGTTCCGGCTCGACGGAGCGGCACATCTCCTGGCGCGACTCGTCGAGGAGCTTGTACAGGGGGCAGCGGGTGCGGAACCGGCATCCGCTGATCTCCTGCGTCGGGCTCGGCAGATCTCCCTGCAGGAGCACCCGCGCACGACCGCGCTCGATGCGGGGGTCGGGGATGGGAGCCGCCGAGATGAGCGCCTTCGTGTAGGGGTGCTGCGGGTTGTCGAAGACCGTCGACACCGGCCCCTGTTCCACGACGGAGCCGAGGTACATCACGGCCACGTCGTCGGCGATCTGCCGGACGACGGCCAGATCATGAGCGACGAAGAGGTACGACAGCCCCAGCTGCGCCTTGAGGTCCTCGAGCAGGTTGATGACACCCGCTTGGATCGACACGTCCAGCGCCGAGACCGGCTCGTCGAGCACGATGACCGACGGGTTCGTCGCGAGGGCCCGGGCGATGCCGATGCGCTGGCGCTGTCCGCCCGAGAACTCGTGCGGATAGCGGTCAGCCATGGAGGGATCCAGGCCGACGAGATCGAGCAGCTCGAGAGCGCGCTCGTCGCGGTCCGACTTCTTGGCACCGATCGCCCAGAGGGGCTCGGTGATGACCTCGCTGATGGGCAGGCGCGGGTCGATCGCGCCCATGGGGTCCTGGAAGACGATCTGCACATCGCGACGGAGCGCGTGGCGTTCGCGCGGGCTGAGCGTGCCGACGTCCTTGCCGTTGATCTTGATGGATCCGGACTGCGGTGCGGTCATCTCCATGATCTCGAGGATCGTCGTCGTCTTGCCGCAGCCCGACTCCCCGACCAGGCCCATCGTCCGACCCGGCTTCAAGGAGAACGAGACGCCGTCGACGGCGCGGACAGTGCCCACCCGGCGAGGGAAGACCGCGCCCTTCATCAGCGGGAAGTGCCGACGCAGGTCGGTGACCTCGACGACCGGCTCGGCACCGGAATCGACGAGCTCGCCGTCGATGATCGGGTCCGCCACCGTGAAGACCTCACCTCGCGAGATCTCGCCCCGGGCGATCTCCCCACCGCGGATGCAGGCGGCGACGTGATCGGGACCGGATGCCGGATCGTGGGCGATCAGGTCGGGCTCGACCTCGCGGCACGCGTCCACGGCGATCGGGCAGCGGGCCGCGAAGGGGCATCCCTTCGGCAAGGCCGCGAGGGACGGCGGGCGCCCCTCGAGAGGAACGAGCCGCTGCGTACCGGCGGTGAGCATGTTCGGCACGGACCGCAGCAGCCCGATGGAGTAGGGCATCTGCGGCTCGTGGAAGACCTGATCCGTGGTGCCGAGCTCGACGAGCTTGCCGGCGTACATGACGCCCACCCGGTCGGCGTGACCCGCGACGACACCGAGGTCGTGAGTGATGAGGACGACGGCGGCGCCGGTGATCTCCTTGGCCTTCTCGAGGACCTCGAGGATCTGCGCCTGGATGGTGACGTCGAGTGCCGTCGTGGGCTCGTCGGCGATGATCACCTTCGGGTCGTTCGCGATCGCCATCGCGATCATCGCGCGCTGGCGCATCCCACCGGAGAACTCGTGCGGGAACGCTTTGGCGCGCCGATCGGGATCGGGGATGCCGACGGTCTTGAGCAGCTCGACGGCCCGCGCGGCCGCAGCCTGGGACGACAGCTTCGAGTCGTGGAGGCGGAGCGCCTCGGCGATCTGGTCGCCGACGGTGTAGACGGGAGTCAGTGCCGACAGCGGATCCTGGAAGACCATGGACAGCTGCTTGCCGCGGATGCGGGACAGCTTCTTGTCGTCCATGCCCAGAAGCGACTTGCCTTCGAATTCGATCGCGCCGGTCACCTGCGCGTTGCTGGGCAGGAGACCCATGACGGCGAGCGAGGACACGGACTTGCCCGAGCCGGACTCGCCGACGATGCCGAGGAACTCCCCCGGGTGGACGTCGTACGAGATGCCGCGGACGGCCTGCACGTCGCCCGAACCGCGCTGCGGGAAGGTGACGCTGAGGTCGCGGACCGACAGGAGAGGCGTGCGACGGGACTGCGTCGGAGTGGGGAGGGATTCAGGCACGGTTGGCCCCCGAGGTCGGGTCGATCGCATCGCGCAGGGCGTCGCCGATGAGACTGATGGCGAAAAGAAGGACGATGAGGACACCCGCCGGGAAGACGAACAGCCACGGGCGCGTCAGCGCGGCCGACGTGCCGTCCGCGAGCAGGGTGCCGAGCGAGACATCCGGCTTCTGCACGCCGAAGCCGAAGTAGCTGAGCGACGTCTCCGACATGATCATCGAGACGATTCCGAGGGTCACGTCGATGATCAGCAGCGACGCGATGTTCGGGAGGATGTGGCGGCTCAGGATCTTCCGGGTGGGGAGCCCCATATAGCGCGCGGCGCGCACGAAGTCGCGGTTGCGCAGGGAACGCGTCTGATTGCGCACGACCTGCGCCATGATCATCCAGCTGAAGATCGCCAGGAAGAACGTCAGCGCGATCCACGACAGGCTTTTGAACAGCGGGCTGAGCAGGATGAGGATGAAGAACGATGGCACGACGAGCAGCAGGTGGGTGAACCAGCTGATGACCTTGTCGGTCACGCCTCCGACGTAGCCGGCGACGGAGCCGATGACGGCAGCGAGCAACGTCCCGAGGATGCCGGCGACGAGACCGATGATGAGGGACTTCTGCAGGCCCGCCATCGTCTGGGCGAAGATGTCCTGTCCGATGCTGTTGGTGCCGAACCAGTGGCGGAGCGTCGGCCCCATCCCCATGTTGTACACGTCGCGATCGGTGATGGACCACGGCGTGAGGAACGGCCCGACGATCGACAGGACGACGATCAGGCCGAAGGCGATGGCACCGACCCAGAACCGCGGCATTCCGCGCAGCCGCTGCCAGACGAGCCCGTTGCGGGAGAGCGGTCGCCGCTGACGGGTGATCGTCTTCTCCTCGTCGAGGCCCGCTTCGACGGCTTCTTGTTGAGCGATGACCATGTCAGCTCCTCACACGGGGATCGAGGGCGGCGTAGATGATCTCCGAGAACGTCGAGGAGAGCAGCACGAGGATGGCGACGAACAGGGTGCTTCCCGCGGCCGCGTTGACGTCGTTCGTGTTCACGGCCTGAAGCAGGAACTGCCCCATGCCGCGCCAGCTGAAGACGATCTCGAGCATGGCGGACCCGGCGACGAGTGTGCCGAAGTTGTACGCGAAGAAGGTCGACATCGGGATCAGCGCGATGCGCACGCCGTGTCGGAAGAGGGCCGGCCCGCGCTCCAGGCCCTTGGACCGGGCCGTTCGGATGTAGTCAGCGCCGAGGACGTCCAGCATGACGCTGCGCTGGTAACGCGAATAGCTCGCGGCGCTGGTGAGGATGAGCGCCAGCGTCGGCAGAAGGAGGTGGACCGCTCGGTCGAGGGTCAGGTCCCACCAGCTTCCGTTGATGCCGGCGCTGTACTCGCCTGTGAAGGTGATGAGCTGCACGCCGACTGCGTTGTTCAGAGCAGTCGCTCCGATCATCAGCAGGACGCCGATGACGAAGGTCGGCGTCGCGAAGATCAGGAAGGACGAGTAGGTGACGATCTGATCGCTCGCCCGGTACTGCCGGACGGCGCCCCAGACGCCGAGGAGGACGCCGACGATCGCGCCGATGATCGATCCGATGAGCAGGAGCCGGAGGCTCGCACCCGAGCGCGCGATGATCTCCTCGACGACCGGCTGCTTGCCGATCGTGATGCCGAGAGATCCCTGCGTGAACAGGCCGACGAGCCAGTGCCAGAGTCGGACGACCACGGGCATGTCCGGGCTCTGCCCGAGTTGCGCGAGCGAGGCATCGATGGACGCCTGCGGGGGGCGAGGGTTACGTCCGTAGAAGGCGTCGCCGGGCCTGAAGATCGCGCTGGCCAGGACGTAGGCCATACACGTGGCGATCAGGCTCAGGATCGCGTAGTTGACGAACCGGCGGAGGACGTACAGCGTCACCGGGAGATCCCGGTGATTCGGGTCGCTGGCACAGACATGGTGGTGCTCTTTCTCGGGCTTACGCGCTCTTGCGTTTGCGTTCGATTACCGGAACCGGATCCGGACTCAACGACCCTAACTCGCTCATCAACGCTGACAAGACCGTCTGGAGAACTGTTTGTATGAACGTAACATTGCGTGACCTGCTCGCAAAATGCCTGTGAACGCGCCGCAAAACCGCCAGTACGCTCAGCCCGCAGCGCCGCTGATGATCACGGCGCCCAGTGCCCAGAGCGCCAGTAACAGCAACACGCCGAGAGTGGGGAGATCCCACCTGCGCGAGACCTGTGTGGTGGAACCGGTTTCGGCGGCCGCCAGCCACTGTTCGCGGATCAGCTCGAGGTCACGGAGCGCGGGAGGGATGCGCGCGCGGGGGTTGTCCGCGGCCCGGACGCCCGGGCGGGCCGGGCGACCCGCCACCGGGCCGCCGAACGCATTGACGATCCGCCCGTCATCCAGGGTGAACCTGACCTGGTAACGGACGCCGACGTCGCTCACCCGGGCCCACGGGATGCGCACGATGCGCAGGAGATTCTGCACGGTCGCGCCGTCAGCGTCGATGGAGACATGTGACGCGAACGTCGCGACGTAGATGAACCAGACCACCAGCAGGAGCCAGGGGGCCAGCAGGAGCATCTCGGCCCAGCCCGCGCGCACGACCGCGTCGCCCAGGAGCAGGAGCGCGGCGATCGACGCCAGGATGAGCGCGGCCACCCCCGACGGGGCGCGGAACACTCGCGGCGAGGCGGCCGGGGATGAACCCGAGCCCGCCTCGCCGTGTCGAGGGGTGTTGCTCACAGGTTTCCGCCGAGCGGGATCTCCGCACCCGGGATGGCGGCGAGGAGCCGCTTCGTGTAATCCTCCGCCGGCGACGCGAAGATCTCGTCGACGGTGCCCTGCTCGACGACGCGACCCTGCTCCATGACGCAGACGAGGTCGGCGGCCACACGCACGACGGCGAGGTCGTGCGTGATGAAGAGGTAGGTCAGGTCGAGCTCGGACTGCAGCTCGGCGAGCAGGCGCAGGATCTGGTCCTGCACGAGCACGTCGAGCGCCGAGACTGCTTCGTCGAGGACGACGATCGACGGCTTGAGCGCGAGGGCGCGCGCGATGGCGATGCGCTGACGCTGGCCACCGGAGAGCTCGTTCGGGTAGCGCCAGGCGACCTCACGCGGGAGCGACACCTGGTCGAGCAGCTCGAACACCCTCTCGCGACGCGACTTCTCGTCGCCCACGCCGTGCACGCGCAGCGGCTCGGCGATGAGGGCGCCGATGCTGCGCAGGGGGTCGAGCGAGCCGTAGGGGTCCTGGAAGACGGGCTGCATACGGCTGCGCAGTCCGAAGACCTCCTTGCGGCTCATGCCCGACGTGTCCGCGCCGTCGACGAGCACGGAGCCGCTCGTCGGCTTCTCGAGCTGCAAGACCATCTTGGCGACGGTCGACTTGCCCGAACCGGACTCCCCCACCAGTGCGAGGGTCTTGCCGCGCGGGATCTGGAAGGACACACCGTCGACCGCACGGAACGGTTCGCTGCGGAACCCGCCTGAACGGATCTTGTACTCCTTGACGAGATCGCGGACCTCGACGACGGGCTTGGCGTCCACGACCTCCTCGAGGTGCTCGACACCGCGACGCTCGGCGACCGCCTGGATGCGCTGCGAGGCGATGCTCGGGGCGGCCGCGACGAGGCGCTGCGTGTACGGATGCTGCGGAGCCTCGAGGATCGCTCGGCTCGGACCGGACTCGACGATCTCGCCCTGGTTCATGACGATGATGCGATCGGCACGCTCTGCGGCGAGGCCGAGGTCGTGCGTGATGAACAGGACGGCCGTCCCCTTCTCGCGGGTCAGCGAGGCCAGGTGGTCGAGGATGACGCGCTGCACGGTGACGTCGAGCGCACTCGTCGGCTCGTCCGCGATCAGGAGCTTCGGGTCGGCTGCGAGGCCGATGCCGATGAGCGCCCGCTGACGCATCCCGCCGGAGAACTGGTGCGGGAACTGGTGCATGCGACGCTCGGCATCGGCCAGCCCCGCCTGCTTCAGGACCTCGATCGCGCGGGCGCGGGCCTCCTTGCGGTTGGATGCCAGGCCGTTGGCGCGGACCGCCTCCTCGACCTGGAATCCGATCGACCAGACCGGGTTCAGGTTGGACATCGGGTCCTGCGGGACGTAGCCGATGTCGCGTCCGCGGATGGACTCCATCTCACGGCGGCTGGCGCCGAGGAGGTCCACACCGTCGAGCGTGACGGATCCGCCCGTGACCGCTCCCGTACCCGGGAGCAGGTTGATGACGGCGGCTGCCGTCGTCGACTTGCCCGACCCGGACTCCCCGACGATGGCGACGGTCTCGCCCGGGAAGACATCGAGGTCGACACCGTGCAGGACCTCGCGCGCCTTCTTGCCCGTGCCGAACGACACGGTGAGGTCACGGATCTGCAGAAGGGGCTGCGACACGACGCTCTCCTTGGTGCTGCTGCGCAGACGCGCGCGGCTGGTGGGGTTCTCGATATCGCTCATCGCTGGGCCCTCGACTTCGGGTCGACGGCGTCGCGGAGGAGCTCACCGAGGGTGATGAACGCGAGCACCGTGACGGTAAGCGCCAGGGAGGGCCAGAACAGAGCCAACGGAGCAGAACGGATCTGCGTCTGCGCCTGGCTGATGTCGGCACCCCATGACACAGTCGCCCCTCCGAGCCCGACTCCGAGGAAGGACAACGTCGATTCCGCGACGATGGCCGTGCCGAGACTCAGCGTCGTCACGACGATGACGGGCGCCATCGCATTCGGCAGAACGTGCGTGAGCATAGTGCGGAACCGGGAGAGGCCGATGGAGATCGACGCCGTCACATAGTCCGACTGCTTCACGCGCAGAACCTCTGCCCGAGCGATGCGGGCGGTGCTCGCCCAGGAGAACCCTCCGATGGCGAGGGCGAGGACGAACTCGTTCCGGTAGTCCGCCAGCACCGACATGACGACGACGGCGGCGATGATGTAAGGGATCGTGAAGAAGACGTCACCGACTCGCGACAGCAGCGAATCGAGGAACCCGCCGTAGAAACCGGCCAAGGCGCCCATGATGACCCCGATCACCGTCGAGATGGCGGTGGCCATCACGCCGACCAGGACCGACGTGCGAGTGCCGTGAACCAGGCGCGACCAGATGTCGCAGCCGAGGAAGTTGTAGCCGAGCGGGTGGCCCGCGGACGCATCCGCGTTGCTGTTCGCGAGGTCGCACGCCGCGCCGGAAGGCCCCACAGACGTGAACAGGTTCGGCACGACAGCCATCACGATGATGAAAACGCAGAGAACGACCGAGACCCAGAAGGTCGGACGGCGCCGCAAGTCGCGCCAGGCGTCGAGCCAGAGGTTGCTCTTCTTGTCGCTGAGGTGGAGCTGGTCGACCACCACGGTTTCGGTCTGCGCGGCAGCAACGTAGTGGGTGGAGTTACTTGACATAGCGGATCCTCGGGTCGAGCAGGCCGTAGAGAAGGTCGACGACTAGGTTCACCAACACGTAGATCACGACGAAGATCGTGACGAAGGAGACGATGGTGGGGGTTTCCCGACTCGTGATGGCTCTGAACAGGGTGTTGCCGACGCCGGGCACGTTGAAGATGCCCTCCGTGACGGTGGCGCCGACCATGAGAACGCCGAACTGGGTTGCGGTGTCCGTCACCATAGGGATCATCGAGTTGCGGAGGACGTGCACGGGGATGACGCGACGACGCGACAGGCCCTTCGAGTACGCCGTGCGCACCCAGTCCTGGCCCAGGGTCTCGATCATCGACGCGCGCGTGAGCCGCATGCTCGAGGCGTAGATGCTCAGACCCAGGACGATGGCGGGAAGCCACAGGTCGCCCCAGTCGTTCTGGCCCCCGACCGTCGGGCGGAACCACCCCAGCTGGACACCGAGGAAGTACTGCGCGAGGAAGCACAGGACGAAAATCGGGATCGCGATGAAGATGAGAGCGGTCACGAGAGCGCCGTTGTCGAAGATCGAGCCCTTCCAGATCGCCGACAGGGCACCGATGATGAGTGCCAGGACGAAGGCGATTGCGACCGACATAACGGCGAGTCGCATCGTGACGGGTACCGTCCGGGCGAGGACGTCGTTGACGCTCTGGCCCGAGAAGGTGGTGCCGAAGTCGAACCGGAAGATGCCAGCCAGGTAGTTCGCGTACTGGACGATGAACGGGTCGTTCAGACGGTACTGCTCGCGAATAGCGTCGATGACGGCTTGAGGTGGCTGCTTGTCGCCGAACAGCGAGGCGATCGGGTCACCCGGAAGGCCGAAGACCATGAAATAGATCAACAGGGTCGCCCCGAGGAATACGGGGATCACCTGCAGAATCCGTCGGAGGATGTAATAGGCCACCCTCGGCCCCCTTTCAGGGAAAAGACGTTGCTGTGCTGACGCACGAAGAAGGGCCCCGCAGCGCGGCGCCCCTGAGGTTCCCATCCTCGGACCGGAATCCTGAGAGAACGGTGAGATGAACGGGTCACGCCACGAGGCGGTGACGGGTGACCGTCACCGCCTCGTGTGAGGTGA
>ENA-UOXB01001576-UOXB01001576.1-bioreactor-metagenome-genome-assembly--contig:-NODE-1576-length-10632-cov-4.233336_pt1 | contig 10632 bp, 8 predicted proteins | sample MGYA00238158_ERZ761615 | MGnify/ENA primary metagenome ERZ761615 (study PRJEB28904, sample SAMN06267902) | bioreactor metagenome | isolation source: Joint BioEnergy Institute, California, USA | place... | reverse complement strand
CGATGGCGGACACGTCGTACGCCGCCCTGGTCCTCGGCGGGGTCGACGCCGCCGACGCACCCGACCCCGATGCCGTCCGTGACGCGGTGGATCGCGCGGAGTTCGTGGTGGCGCTGAACATTCGCCGGTCGGAGCTGACCGATCGTGCCGACGTCGTGTTCCCCGTCGCCGCGGTGACGGGGAAGGCCGGCACCTACGTCGAGTGGGAGGGCCGGCGCCGAGCGTTCCCCGCGGCACTGCCCACGGCGTCGCTGCTTCCCGACGGCCGCGTGCTCGACGCACTGGCGAACGCGATGGGCCACACGCTGGGGACTAGCGATCCGGTGACGACGCTCGCGGAACTCGACCGGCTGGGGTCGGACCCCACGGACCGACCGATGGTCGCCCCGGTGTCGCCCCCGCGTGAAGCCGCCGCTGCCGACACCGCCGTGCTCGACAGCTGGCGGATGCTGCTCGACGGCGGCAGCCTGCAGGACGGGGAGGACGCCCTAGCCGGGACCGCGCGCACCCCGGTCGTGCGCCTGTCCGAGGCGACGGCCGTCGAGGTGGGCGTCGCCGACGGCGACCCGGTGACGCTGTCCACCGACCACGGTGCGGTGACGTTCCCGCTCGAGATCGCCGATCTGCCGGACCGCGTGGTGTGGGCGCCGCTGCACGCCCCCGGTGCGGCGCTGCAGGAGCATCTCGGCGTCGGCCCCGGCGCGACCGTCCGGGTGGCGGGAGGTGCCCGATGACCCCCGAGGCTCCCGATCTGTCGCTGTTCGGCACGGACCCGCTCTGGCTGGTCGTCGGGAAGGCGCTGGCGGTCTTCGTGTTCCTCGTGCTCACCCCGCTGCTGTGCATCCTGGCCGAGCGCAAGGTCATGGCGTGGATGCAGATGCGGGTGGGGCCGAACCGCACCGGCCCCTTCGGGCTGTTGCAGTCCCTGGCCGACGGCATCAAGCTCGCGCTGAAGGAAGGGCTGGTGCCGGCCGGCGTCGATCGCCCGATCTACCTGCTGGCTCCGGTGATCTCGGTGGTCCCGGCCTTCATGGCGTTCGCCGTCATCCCGTTCGGCCCGACGGTGTCGGTGTTCGGTCACGTCACGCCGCTGCAACTGACGGACATGCCGGTCGCGGTGCTGTACGTGCTCGCGGTGACGTCGATCGGGGTGTACGGCATCGTGCTCGCCGGGTGGTCGTCGGGCTCCACCTATCCGCTGCTCGGGGCGCTGCGGTCGACTGCGCAGGTGATCTCGTACGAGGTCGCGATGGGGCTGAGCTTCGCGGCGGTGTTCCTGCTGGCGGGCACCATGTCCACGTCCGGCATCGTCTCCGCCCAGCAGCGCCTGTGGTTCGTGGTGCTGCTGCTGCCGTCGTTCCTGATCTACGTGGTGTCGATGGTCGGGGAGACGAACCGGGCACCCTTCGACCTCCCGGAAGCCGAGGGCGAGCTGGTGGGCGGCTTCCACACCGAGTACTCCTCGCTGCGGTTCGCGATGTTCATGCTCGCCGAGTACGTCAACATGGTCACCGTCTCCGCTCTGGCCACCACCCTCTTCCTCGGCGGGTGGCGCGCGCCGTTCCCCGTCAGCTGGTGGGAGGGCGCGAACCAGGGCTGGTGGCCGGTGCTGTGGTTCACCGTCAAGGTCTGGGTGTTCCTCTTCGTCTTCATCTGGCTGCGCAGCACCCTCCCGCGCCTGCGCTACGACCAGTTCATGGCCTTCGGCTGGAAGGTTCTGATCCCGGCCGCGCTGCTCTGGGTGATGGTGGTCGCCGCGGTGCGCGTGCTGCTGGTGGATTCACCCCACGTGCGGCCGGCGACCGTCGCGGCGTCCCTCGCCTTCACCGGCGCTCTGGCTCTGGTGCTCCGCGTCCGGCTGCGCCGAGCGCGACTGCCCCGGACGGTGGCGCAGTCGGGCACCGCACCACCGGCGTCCGACGGCGAGGACGGCGGATTCCCGGTGCCGCCCCTGCCGTCTCGGGTCGCCCGCCCCGACCCCCGAACACCGGGCCCCCGAACACCCGACGTTCGCGTCACCGACGCCCGAGAGACGGAGCGAGCAGATGTCCCCTGACGGACCCGGCCCACTCGCGGGGTTCGGTGTGACCTTCTCCACGATGTTCAAGAAGGCGCACACCGAGTCCTACCCGGAGGAGAAGCGGCCCACCGCGACTCGGTACCACGGGCGCCACCAGCTCAATCGCTACGCGGACGGACTCGAGAAGTGCATCGGGTGCGAGCTCTGCGCCTGGGCGTGCCCGGCCGACGCGATTCACGTCGAGGGCGCGGACAACACCGAGGCACAACGCTTCTCGCCCGGCGAGCGGTACGGGCGGGTGTACCAGATCAACTACCTCCGCTGCATCGGGTGCGGCCTCTGCATCGAGGCCTGCCCCACCCGCGCGCTGACGATGACCAACGAATACGAGATGGCCGACGACAACCGCGAGGACCTGATCTACGGCAAGGACGAGCTGCTGGCGCCCCTCGCCGACGGCATGGAGGCACCGCCGCACCCGATGTCCGACGGCGCCACCGACGAGGACTACTACCGCGGGACCGTGCGGTGACCGGCGAGGCGGTCGTCTTCTGGATCCTGGCTCCCCTCACAGTGATCGCTGCGCTCGGCGTGGTGGCGTCCGCGAAGGCGGTGTACTCCGCACTGTTCCTGGCCGCGACGATGGTGATGCTCGCGGTGTTCTACATCGTGCAGGGTGCCGTCTTCCTCGGCGTGGTGCAGATCGTCGTCTACACCGGTGCCGTGATGATGCTGTTCCTCTTCGTGCTCATGCTCGTGGGTGTCGACACGTCGGACACCCTCACCGAGAACCTCCGCGGCCATCGCCTCGCGGCCGTGGTGATCGGACTCGGGTTCGGCATCCTCCTGATCGGCGGCCTGGGCAACGCCTCGCTGACCGGGTTCAGCGGGTTCACGGGCTCCACCGGTGGGGGCGCGGGCGTCGGCACCGTGGAAGCCCTGGCCGAGCTGATCTTCGTGCGCTACGTCTGGGCGTTCCAGCTGACCGGCGCCCTCCTGATCACCGCGACCATCGGGGCGATGGTGCTGACGCACCGGGACCAGGTGGGCACCGCGAAGACCCAGAAGCAGTTGTCGCAGGAGCGGTTCCGCCGCGGTGATCGCGTGACACCGCTGCCGAGCCCCGGCGTCTACGCCCGGCACAACGGCGTGGACCGGCCGGCGCGACTGCCCGACGGCGCCCCGGCGCCCACGTCCGTCGGACGCCAGTTCCGCACCTCGACCGACGGGAGGCAGCCGTGAATCCCGACCACTATCTCTACCTCGCCGCGGCGCTGTTCACCATCGGGGCGTCCGGAGTCCTGCTGCGGCGCAACGCCATCGTGGTGTTCATGTGCGTGGAGCTCATGCTCAACGCGGCCAACCTGGCCTTCGTCACCGTGGCCCGCACCCGCAGCGAGGTCGACGGCCAGGTCTTCGCCTTCTTCACCATGGTGGTCGCGGCCGCCGAGGTGGTGGTGGGTCTGGCGATCATCATGGCCATCTTCCGATCCCGTCGATCCGTCTCGGTCGACGACGACAGTCTGCTGAAGTTCTGACGTGGGCACCTCGGTCGCCCTGCTCCCCGGCCTGCCGCTGCTCGGCGCCGCGGCACACCTGCTCGGCGGTCGTCGGACCGACCGGTGGGGACACGTCGTCGCCACCGCGGTGGTGTTCGCATCCTTCGGGCTCGCGGTGGCCGCGTTCGTCACCATGCTGGGTCGGCCGATCGACGAGCGCCGCGTCGGTGCCGTCCTGTTCTCCTGGGTCCCCGCCCCCGAGCTGTCGGTCGATTTCGGCCTGGCCCTCGACCCGCTGTCGATCTGCTTCGTCCTCCTCATCACCGGGGTCGGCGGTCTCGTCCACGTCTACTCCATGGCCTACATGCGCGACGATCCGCACCGGCGCCGATTCTTCGCCTACCTGAATCTGTTCGTCGCCGCGATGCTCGTCCTGGTCATGGCCGACAACTTCCTCGGCCTCTACCTCGGGTGGGAAGGCGTCGGGCTCGCGTCGTACCTGCTCATCGGGTTCTGGTCCCACAAGCCGTCCGCCGCCACGGCGGCGCGCAAGGCCTTCGTCGTCAACCGGGTCGGGGACATCGGACTGGCCGTCGCCCTCATGATCATGGTCGCCGAGGTGGGGTCGGTCTCCTACGACGCGGTGTTCGCCGCGGTCGGCACCGAACTCGGCCAGGGCACCACGACGGCGCTCGGACTGCTCCTGCTCCTCGCCGCCTGCGGCAAGTCGGCGCAGGTTCCCCTGCAGTCGTGGCTCGGTGACGCGATGGAGGGCCCCACCCCGGTGTCCGCCCTGATCCACGCGGCGACGATGGTGACGGCCGGGGTGTACCTCATCGTCCGGTCCGGCGCGATCTTCGAGGCCGCGCCCGCCGCGCAGACGGCGGTGGTGGCCGTCGGCGCGGTGACGCTGCTGGTCGGCGCGATCATCGGCTGCGCCAAGGACGACATCAAGAAGGCGCTCGCGGCGTCGACGATGAGCCAGATCGGCTACATGGTGCTCGCCGCCGGACTCGGTCCCGCCGGATACGCCGTCGCGATCATGCACCTGCTGACGCACGGCTTCTTCAAGGCGGGCCTGTTCCTCGGCGCCGGTTCGGTGATGCACGCGATGAACGACGAGACCGACATGCGGCGCTACGGCGGACTCGCGCGCGTCCTCCCCGTCACCGCCGTCACGTTCGGCCTGGCCTACCTCGCCATCATCGGCGTCCCCCCGTTCGCGGGGTTCTGGTCGAAGGACGGCATCATCGAGGCCGCGCTGGACGAGGGCGGGGTGCGCGGCGTCCTCCTCGGCGCCGCCACCGTTCTCGGCGCCGGCATCACGGCGTTCTACATGACGCGAGTCATGATCCTCACGTTCGGCGGCCGAGCCCGCTGGAACGCCGACGAGGTCCACCCCCACGAGGCTCCCGCCTCTGTGCACCCCCACGAGGCTCCCGCCTCGATGACCGCGCCGATGGTGATTCTCGCGATCGGGTCCGTCGGCGCCGGAGCCGTTCTGGCCGTGGGGGATCGGCTCTCGGAGTGGCTGGCCCCGGTGGTCGGCGAGCACGAGCCCGCACACCTCGTCCCCGTCTGGATGGTGACGACCGTCGTCCTTCTCACCGTGGCGGTCGGCGTCGGTCTCGCCGTCCGCCAGTACGCCCGCCGCGACGTCCCGCTCGTTGCCCCGACGGGGAGCCGTCTCACCCGCGCCGCCCGTCGCGATCTCTACGGTGACGACCTCAACGAGGCGATCGCCATGCGCCCCGGTCAGCGGCTCACGGCCGGCATCGTCCGCCTCGACGAGGTCGGTGTGGACGGCGCGGTCGGTGCCGTGGCGACCACCGTGCGCGCCGCCTCGGACCGACTTCGGCTGCTGCAGAACGGATTCGTCCGCACCTACGCCCTGTCGATGTTCGGCGGCGCCGTCCTGGTCCTCGCCGTCACGCTCGCACTCGGATCGGGGTCCTGACATGCTGACCGCTCTCTGGGTCCTGCCCCTGCTCGGCGCCGCGGGCGCCCTGATCGTCCCGCGCGGGTCCGCCGGCGCCGCCCGGGTCGTCGCGTTGGCCTTCTCCCTCGCCGCGCTCGCGCTGTCCGCGGTGGTCGCCGTGCGCTTCGTTCCCGGCGCCATGGGTTACCAGTTCGTCGAATCCGCCACCTGGATCCCGCGATTCGGTGCCGGGTACGTCCTCGGTGTCGACGGCGTCGCACTGACCCTGGTGCTGCTGACGACGGTCCTGGTACCGCTGCTGCTGCTCGCCGGGTGGCGGGACGTCGCGCCGACGAACGGAGAACACGGCGCGGTGTCCCGCCGCCCGCACACCTACGTGGCGCTGATCCTCGTGGTCGAGTCGATGGTGCTGGTTTCGCTGCTCTCCCTCGACATCCTGCTGTTCTACGTGTTCTTCGAGGCCATGCTCGTGCCGATGTACTTCCTCATCGGCGGCTTCGGTCCGCGAGTCGGCGCCGCACGGGCCGCCGCGGTGAAGTTCCTGCTCTACAACCTCGCCGGTGGCCTGGTGATGCTCGCGGCGGTCATCGGCCTGTACGCGGTCACCGCCGCCGAGGGGTCACCGTTCTCGGCCGGGACCTTCGACGTGCGCGCGATCGCCGACGCCGCCGCCACCGGCGATCTCGGCGCGAGTCCCGCCGTGATCAACGCCCTCTTCCTCGGCTTCCTGGTCGCCTTCGCGGTCAAGGCGCCGCTCTGGCCGCTGCACACCTGGCTGCCGGGTGCGGCCGTCGAATCCACCCCGGCCACTGCGGTTCTCATGATGGCGATCGTCGACAAGGTGGGGACGTTCGGCATGCTGCGCTACTGCCTGCAGCTCTTCCCCGACGCGTCGGCCACGTTCGCGCCGTGGATCGTCGGGCTCGCGGTGATCGGCATCGTCTACGGGGCGATTCTCGCGATCGGCTCGACGGACATGATGCGCCTCATCGCCTACACGTCGATCTCGCACTTCGGGTTCATCGTGCTCGGCATCTTCGCCCTCACCGCACAGGCCCAGGCCGGGTCGACGCTGTACATGCTCAACCACGGCATCGCCACGGCCGCACTGTTCCTCGTGGCCGGCTTCCTGGTCGCCCGCCGGGGCACCGCCGAGATCGCCGAGTACGGCGGCGTCGGCCGCGCGGCGCCCGTCCTGGCCGGCACGTTCCTCGTCGCCGGCCTGGCCACCCTGTCGCTGCCGGGACTCGCCCCGTTCGTCAGCGAATTCCTGGTCCTCGTGGGCACCTACGCGCGGTACGAGGCCGCCGCGGTCGTCGCCGCCGTCGCGCTGGTCCTGTCCGCGGTGTACATCCTGTGGCTGTACCAACGGGTCATGACGGGACCGACCACCGAGGCCGACCGGCGCATCCGAGACCTGGTCCCCCGCGAACTCGTCGTCGTCGCACCACTTCTCGTGCTCGTGATCGGACTCGGGGTCTACCCCAAGCCGATGCTCGACGTCATCACCCCCGCCGTGGACCGCACCTCGGTCCAGCCGGCCGAGCAAGGAGTGGCAGCACCGTGACCGTTCCGACTCCGTCCGTCGAGTACGCCCTGCTGTCCCCCATGATCATCGTGCTCGCCGCCGCCGTCGTCGCGGTGCTCGTCGAGGCCTTCGTGCCGGCCGAGGCGCGGCGCCGAACCCAGCTCGTCCTCTCCCTCGGCGCTCTCGCCGCGGCGCTCGCGGCCATCGTGGGACTGGCCGGGGCGCAGGACGTCGTCGTCGCGGGCGCACTCGCCGTGGACGGCGTCACGCTGGTCCTGCAGGGCATCGTCGTGGTGGTCACCGCCGGTGCCGTTGCACTGGTCGCTCACCGGACCGTCGACCACCCGGAAGCCGAACGGGTGGACGCGTTCACCCCGCAGGCGTCCGTCGTTCCCGGCAGTCTCGCGGAGGCGCGCGCGGTGACCGCCCGCGTCACCCGCACCGAGGTCTATCCGCTCACCCTGTTCGCCGCCGGCGGGATGATGGTCCTGCCCGCCTCGGCCGATCTGCTGACGATGTTCGTGGCCCTCGAGGTGCTCTCGCTGCCGCTCTACCTGCTGTGCGGACTGGCTCGACGGCGCCGGCTGCTCTCCCAGGAGGCGTCGCTCAAGTACTTCCTGCTCGGGGCGTTCTCGTCGGCGTTCTTCCTCTTCGGTGTGGCGCTGCTCTACGGGTACGCGGGCACCGTCGATCTGTCGGGCATCGCCGAGGCGAGTGCCACCGGATCCGCCACCGACCCGCTGCTCGGCGTCATGGGGGTCGGGCTCGTCGCCGTCGGGCTGCTGTTCAAAGTCGGTGCAGTGCCGTTCCATTCGTGGGTTCCCGACGTCTACCAGGGCGCGCCGGTTCCCGTCACCGCGTTCATGGCGGCGGCCACCAAGGTGGCGGCGTTCGGTGCCCTCGTCCGCGTTCTCGTGGTCGCCGCACCCGCACTCGAGGACCAGGTCCGGCCGATGCTGTGGGCGGTGGCCATCGTGACGATGGTGGTGGGCGCCGTCGTCGCCGTCACCCAGACCGACGTGGTGCGCATGCTGGCCTACTCGTCCGTCGCGCACGCGGGGTTCCTGCTCACCGGCGTCGTCGCCGGGGACGCGGGCATCGCCGCGACGCTGTTCTACCTGGCGGCGTACGCCGTCAGCACGCTCGGCGCGTTCGCCGTGGTGTGCGCCGTCCGCGACGACGGCGGCCCGGCCACCACCCTGTCCCGCTGGGCGGGCCTCGGCAGCCGATCCCCGCTGCTCGCGGGAGCGTTCGCCCTGTTCCTGCTGGCCTTCGCCGGAATCCCGCTCACCAGCGGATTCACCGGCAAGTTCGCGGTGTTCGAGGCCGCCCTGTCGGAAGGCGGTGCTGCGCTCGTGGTGATCGGCGTGCTGTCGAGCGCCGTCGCCGCGTCGTTCTACGTGCGGGTCATCGTGGTGCTGTTCTTCACCCCGGCGGAGGGGTCCCCGCCCACCGTCGACGCCGGCCCGGGGGTCACCGTGGTCGTGAGCGCGGCCGCCGCCGTCACCCTCGCCCTCGGCGTCGTCCCGCAGCCCCTGTTCGACCTCGTCGATCGCGCGGCGGCACTGCTCGCGAGGTGACAGGCTGCCGATCATGACCGTTCCACCGCCGCACCGCGACCGGTACGACACGACCGCGCTGCGCGCCGCCTTCGCCGCCCGGCTGTCCGTGCTCTACGGCCGGGAGGTGCCCGCCTACACGACGCTGGTCGACGTGGCCCGCGAGGTCAACGCCGACGTCCTGTCGGCACGCGGCCCGCAGGCGCAGCGGCTCGGGTCCATCGAGCGGGTGACGGCCGAGCGGCACGGGGCGATCCGCGTGGGGACACCCGCGGAACTCGCCGCCGTGGCCGGCGTCTTCGGCGCCCTCGGGATGGTTCCGGTGGGGTTCTACGACCTGCGCGAGACGGCCGCGGCGGTGCCGGTGGTCTCCACCGCGTTCCGCCCCGTGGATCGAGACGAGCTGGCTCGCAACCCGTTCCGGGTGTTCACCTCACTGCTCGTCGTCGACGACCGGCGGTTCTTCACGGCCGACCTCGCCGCCCGTCTCCGCGAGTTCCTCTCCCGCCGAACACTGTTCCCGCCGGCACTGCTCGCCCTCGCGGACCGTGCGACCCGCGAGGGCGGGTTGGACGCGGACGACGCCGAGGCATTCCTGTCCGCCGCCACCGCCGCGTTCGCACTCTCCCCGGAGCCGGTCGATCGCAGCTGGTATGCCGAACTCTCCCGCGTCTCCTCGGTGGCCGCCGACATCGGGGGCGTCACCAGCACGCACATCAACCACCTCACACCCCGCGTGCTCGACATCGACGAGCTGTACGCGCGCATGCAGGCGCGCGGAATCGAGATGATCGACGAGATTCAGGGCCCGCCGCGCTGGGGTGGGCCGGACCTGCTGTTGCGCCAGACGTCCTTCCGCGCGCTGGCCGAGCCGCGGCGCTTCCGTGAACCGGACGGGCGCATCTCCGACGACACGCTGCGGGTGCGCTTCGGCGAGGTGGAGGCCCGTGGCCTGGCCGCGACACCGCGCGGACGGGCGCTCTACGACCGCTTACTGACCGCACCCGGTGACGCCGCGGCGAACTGGCGCGCCGCCGCCCCCGCCACCGAACGCGGGGTGCTCGACGACGACCTCGCCTACTTCACGCTTGCGCCCGGGACGGAACGGCCGCACGGGCCCGTCCCGACCACCGTCGCGGAGCTCCTCGACGGTGGATGGGCCGTCGCCACGCCCGTCGTCTACGAGGACTTCCTCCCCGCGTCGGCCGCCGGGATCTTCCGCTCCAACCTCACCGGCGACAGCAGTCGCGACGACGAATCCGACGGCGCGGCCGTCGATCTCGCGTGGCTCGAAGGTGCTGCCGGTCGGCCGATCCACGACCCCTACGTGCTGTACGACGCCGAGCGCGCCGCCTCGCTCGACGCCGTCACCGCGCACTGGGGGCTGCCGACCATCCCGGCTCTGCCGGGAGATCGGTAGCGAGTTCTGCCACACGATCGGCCGCGAACCCGCCGATCCGCGGAATTCGCCGCGATCGTGTGGAGAAACTCGCGCCTCGGGGGGGGTCAGCTCAGAGCAGCCACCACCCGCTCGGCCAGCGGTGCGGTCGAGGCGGGATTCTGACCGGTGTAGACGGTGCGGTCCACCACCACGTGCGGCGACCACGCCTCGCCGGAGGAGAACGACGCGCCACCCTCACGCAGCCGGGTCTCGAGCAGCCACGGCGCCTTGTCGGCGAGCCCGGCCTGCTCCTCCTCGGTGTTGGTGAAGCCGGTCAGCTCGTAGCCGGCGAACGGCCACGAGCCGTCGTCCCGCGCCGCCGCGAGCAGCGCAGCGGGCGCGTGGCAGACCGCCGAGACCACCTTGCCGCTGTCGAGGAACTCGGTGACCAGCGAACCGAAGACCGGGGAGACCGCCAGATCCTCCATGGGGCCGTGGCCGCCGGGGACGAACACCACGTCGAACGACGACGCCGTCTGGTCCTCGAGCTTCGCCGGCGCGGCGAGCACGTCGTCGATGTCGTCGAGGTACTGCTTCAGTTCCGCGACCTTGTTATCGTCACCGCCGTTGGCGTCCACGGCGAGCGAGCCCTGGTCGACGGTCGGGCGCACACCGTGGACCTCGGCGGGGACCTCGGGCGCTACCG
>ENA-UOXB01001574-UOXB01001574.1-bioreactor-metagenome-genome-assembly--contig:-NODE-1574-length-10635-cov-3.583365_pt1 | contig 10635 bp, 11 predicted proteins | sample MGYA00238158_ERZ761615 | MGnify/ENA primary metagenome ERZ761615 (study PRJEB28904, sample SAMN06267902) | bioreactor metagenome | isolation source: Joint BioEnergy Institute, California, USA... | reverse complement strand
CCCACAGCGGCGCCAGCGGTTCCAGCGCGGTGTGCAGGTCAGCCATCAGCGGCGCAACGGCTTCGCCAATGCCCTGCCACATACCCACCATGAAGGCCTTGATCGGCCCCCAGTATTTCCACACCAGGGCAGCCACCACGGCCAGCGCCGCGCCCACGGCCAGTACCGGTGCGCTGACGCCGCCCAGCACCGGCAGCAGCAGGCGGGCACCGTTGAGCAGCATCGGCAGCGCACGGCCGCCTACGGACAGCACCTGGCGCAGCAGTTGGCCAAGCCCGCCGCCGCCGCTCAGGAGCATCACGGCCTTGTGCATCTGCGTCAGTGCCATGGCGGTCAGCCCGCCGCCTACCAGCAACCCGCCCAGGACGGTGGCCACGGCGGTACCGGTGATGGCCAGCTTGGCTAGCGTGCTGACCAGTGCGGGGTTGGCGCGGATCCATTCAGTTACACGCTTGGTGGCCTGCGCTGTTCGGTCGACCAGCTGCTTGAACTGGGGCAGCAAGGTTTGGCCGATGGACTGCGCCACAACCAGCGCCGTGTTCTTCAGCAGCTGCACGACATTCCCGGAGGTGGCCACACGCGAGGCGTATTCGGCGGCCATGGACCCGCCATAGACCTGTGCGTCGGAGACCTTGTCGAAGTTGGATTTCAGCAGTTCGAGGTTGGTCAGCAGCGGGGCGATTGCACCCACCGATTCGCGCCCGAACAGGGTGGTCATGTTGGCTGCCTGCTCATGCTTGGGCAGTTCTTTCAGCTTCTCCAACACTGTAAGGATCGCGCCGCCGGCATCGTCCTGCATGGCCTTAGCCATGCCGGTAGCGCTGAGCCCCAGCTTTTTCAGCACCTCTACCTGCCGCTTCGATGCGCCTTCGCCGGCGGCCAGTGTCAACAGCATGTTTTTGATGCCGGTGGCCGAGACCTCCGATTCGATGCCCATGCCGGCCACGGTGGCGCCCAGTGCAGCCAGCGGACCGCTGCCCAGACCGGCCACTTCGCCAAGGGCACCGATGCGGTTCACCACTTCACTGATCTTGATGACGCTGGCTGGGCCGGTGTTGCCCAGGTGATTGATCTTGTCCGCCAGCACGACCACTTCGTCTTGGCCCATGCGGAAGGCTGTGCGCCACGTGGCCATCGTCTGGCCGGCTTCCTCGGCCGTGCTGTCGAAGGCCACGCCCATCTTCGCGGCGTCTTCGGAGAAGCGCAGCAGTTCTTGACGCGGAATTGCGGCCTGACCCGCCGCGGCCACGATCTTGGCGATCTCGGTCGGCAGCATTGGCAGGCGCATGGAAAGGTCTTCTACATCACGGCCCATCTGCGCGAACTGGGCCGGGGTGTCGAAGTCCACGACCTTCTTCACGTCCGCCATGGCCGACTCGAAGCTCATTGCCTGGCCAATGGGGAACATCTCCGCACGCAGCGCGGCCATGCCGCCAAAGGCGAGGGCGGCCCCGTGCCCGGCAGCATTCATGCCCGCGCTGTGGATGCCCTTGCTGCGCGTCATGGCCGCGTCCATGGCTGCGATGCGCTTGCGCTGGTTATCCATCGCCGCGCTGGTTGCTGCCACCTCACTGCGCAGGCGCCGCTCATGCTGGCCCAGCTGCCGCGTGCTGATGCCTGCTCGCTCCAGACCGGTGCGCAGGCGCTGCAGTTCGGAGGACTGCTGCTGGTGCTGGGTCTTCAACAACGCGGCGCTGCGCTTGGCGGCGACGAACTCGCGCGTCAGCTTGCGGGTGGGCGCGTCGGCCTGGGCGATCTGCTCGGCCAGCTCACGTACGCGGACGGTGGCGGCCTGGTGCTGCTGACGGGTGGCTTGCGTGGCCTCGGCCTGCTGCCGGAACGCAGCAACATCGCGCTGGCTGGCTTGCAGGCGCTTGAGCGCATCACGTTGTGACTGCAGCTGCTGTGACAGCCCTTTGCTGCCGGCCATGATCTTGCGGAAGGGGGCGCTGGCACGATCCAGCGCCTCCAGGACGACTTGCAGTCGCAGGTTACCGGCGGCCATCAGCGGCCACCGCGTGCGGTCAGGTGGCGGGAGGACCGGCCTTGGGAGACGGCAACAGCTCGCTCACGAAGACGCACAATGCGCTGAGAGCCCACAGCAGTAGGCCGCCGACGATTGCCAGCAGTACCAGGGCGATGAGCAGGGCAAACAGGGTGGCCATGGGGCGACTGTATCACGGGCTGTTATTCCATCGTTGGGCAGCACGTTCGCGCCACTGCATCAGTTCATTCAGGTCCATGGCCTGCATGTCGCCCAGGCCGAAGTGGAATGCCATGGCAACGTCTGCCATGGCGTCCTCCACCGTTTCGGTTATGCGCGTTCCGTCTTCGAGACGAAAAAAGTGCCCAGCACCGTGGCCAGCGCGACCAGGTCGACCGGGTCCAGCTCGCGCACGTCGGCGGCCGTCAGGGTCGGGCTGCTGATGCGCGGCAGTACGATGGCCACGCAGTCCACGTCCATCGACAGCAGGTCGGTGAGCTTGACGCCCCGCAGCGCGCCGGATTTCGGCTTGCGCAGTTCGATCTCGGTGATGACCTGTTCGCCGCGCTTGATCGGCTCTTCGAGCACGACAACGTTCGGGCGCTTCTCCGGTTCGATGGCGGGCTTGATCGGTTCCGCTGCCGGGCTGGCACCCATCGGGATGTGCACGTGTTCCAGCGGCTGATGCTGCACCAGGACGGCGGGGATAGCCTGCGCGCCGCTGGCGGCCGGGGAAGCGGGGATGTTCTGTTCGTTCATGGGGTCTCTCTCAGGGAAGGACGCCCGGCCTGCGCCGGGCGCAGGGGTTACATGCCGATGGCACGGCGCTGGGCGGAAAGCAGATCCACGCCGTCAACGATGAAGATCATGCCGACCGCGTCGTACTCGATCTCCGTGCGGCCGTTGATGCTCAGCTTGTAGTAGCTGGCCACGGTCTTGACGCCGAACTCGGTGTCGTCGCCGACCTTGCCGGTACCGGAATCGATCTCGCTGTGGCGTCCGCGAATGACGATCTCGACGGCGTCGGTATCACCGGTGTCCTCGCGCTGATAGGCGCCGGCCCAGCGCAGCTGCACCGCGTTGTGGCGGATGACACCGTACTGGCGCAGTACCTCGCGCATCAGGCCGCCGCACTTCCACTCGGCTTCGATGATCTCCTGGCCAAGGTCGATCATGATGGGGCCGGCCATGCCGCCGGCCAGGTATTCCTCCATCTTGCGGGAGAGCGTGGGCAGTTTGAACTCGGTGACCTGACCGAGGTAGCTGACGCCACTGTCGAACAGGTTCATGTTTTTCAGCTTGCTGGGCAGTGCCATGGCAAAGGTTCCTTATCAGCCGTTGACGCGGCTGGCGAAGTCGGCGAAGTAGCGGTCGGTGATGCGCTGCTGCAGCTTCAGGTTCTCCAGCGGCGGCACCGGGGTGTAGTCGAAGTCGATGACCAGCTGGCCAACGGCCAGCGTGGTGGGCTGGTTGGGCGCCGGGTCGTACCAAGCACTGGCATCGATCACCACGCCCTGCTGCTTCAGTTCGCGGAACTTGGCGTTGATCGACTCGACAATGTCACGTACCAGGCTCGGGTGCATCGGCTTGTCGGCGTAGAGCAGCATCGCCTCGGCGATGGTGTCGGACAGAATCTGAGCGGTCCGGGTGGCGCTCTCGAACGCGAACAACGGATCCTCGCTGCAGGTGCGCGAACCCCAGAAGCGGTAGCCATTGGAGAAGATCAGCGTGGTCACGTCAGCGGCGTTGAGCACGCCCGCGTCGGTATTGGGGTCCTGCAGGTCCCAGCTGACATCGCGGCTCAGGCCGGTGACGCCCTGCACGGGAACGTTGGAGATCGTCTTGTGCCAGCCCTGTTCCTGGTCGATACGTGCGCGCAGGCCCAGGGCGCGGGCCGTGGCGAATGCCGGTTCCATCGAACTGGTGGTGGTATCCCAGAACAGGAAGTCGGGATAGATCAGCATCAGTTCGCGCTGGCTGAACTGCGCGCGGTAGGTGGCCGCCTCAACAACCGATCCGCTGGCCGCGCAACTGGCATAGGCCATGGCACGCAGCTTCTTGGCCACGATGGCCATGGCGAGCGTCACCGGCTGCGTGTCCAGCCCCGGTGCGCCGAGGATGCGCGGGCGCACGCCCAACTGCGCCTGCGCCACCAGCAGGGCCTGCAGGCCGGTGTAGTTGGCGCCGTCCGCCTTGCCGATGACATTGCTGGTGGTCTCCGAATCGTTGGCGCCCGGCTCTACACGGACCACGACCGTGACCGGGTTGGACTGGTCGGCAATCCCCTGCAGCGTCGGGCGCAGCGTTCCTTCGAGACCGGCCTTGCCGATCGCACCCAGCACGTCGGTGATGAGAGTCGGACGGTTCAGCGGGAACATGGCCGGATCTGCATCCGGGGCCGTGCAGACGATGCCGACGATGGCGGTGGCCACCGTGCGGATGGGGCGGGCGCCGCCGTTGATTTCAACGACGCGTACGCCGTGGTGGTAGTCGCTCATGGTGAAGCTCCTGCGGTCAGGGATTGCGGTAGCGGAGGGGTACGGTCAGCCGGGTGTGCTCGCCGGCGCGGGGGCGGTCGGTGCGTCGGCCGACCAGGTCAAGCACAAACGCACCCGGCTCTGAGCCCGGCTTCAGCGACACCTGGGTCAACGCGATGCGCGGCTCCCAACGCATCAGCGCTGTGGCGGCAGCTCCGTACAAACGCAGCTGCGTGGTGGGGTTGAAGGGCGCGTCGATCATCGCCGGCAACAGCGAGCCGTAATCGCGGCGCTCTATGCGAGAGCCCAGTGGCGTGGTCAGGATGTCCGCAATGGACTGGGCCAGGTGCTGGTCATCATCCAGCAGGCGGCCGGTGGTGGCGCTCATGCCGCTCATGCCGGCGGACCCGAGACGCCGTTGCCGCCAGTGACGCCCTTGTGCGCGTGCGACTTCAGGCTGATGCCACTGCCAACCACGTCCTGATCGCCGGTCACGGTGCCGGTAGCCGAAGCGTCGCCGTTGACGATCAACTTACCGTTGACGGTCACGTCCGCGTTGAGCGTCAAGCCACCGGGCGCAGTGATGTTGGCGGTGCCGTCCTTCGGCAGCGTCGCAGTCAGCGCATGCGCTTCGCTGTCGTACTGGACCTGTGCGCCGTCAGCGAATTGCAGGAGCGTGCTGCTTGGGGTGGTGGAAGGCGCAGGGAATGCTGCGCTGTAAAGCCCGCGTACCGCTACGCCACTGGCAAGGTCGCCTTCAGCGCTCAGCAGAATGACCTGCTCACCTACAGCGGGCGGATCCCATTGGATCGTCTTGCCGGCAGTCGGAACAAGCCACTGCACGTAATCGGTCAGCAGTTCGCCAGTCTGGACGCGGCACTTTGCGGCATCGTGATCGACTTCGGCGACGGTGCCGAAGCGGATCATGTTGCTCAGGTTCTGCGCGTGTGCGGTCTGGGACTCCATGAAGCCATGGTGTCTGCCTTGTCGCGCGCGCGCATGTCGTGTGCGATGTACGCAGGGGGCCTACAAACGCGTATGCACGTGGGCGGGTTAGTACCAGCCCATGGCCATGCAGCTGAACCCAACGGTGCTACGCGTGATTTGGCCTGTGCTGATGCGACGAAGTTCACACAGAAGCTGTACGCCCGTCTCCATCGAGGTACTGGACTGTGCTGGGACCTTAGCGCCCAGGGAGTAGGAGCGGCCGAGGCTGAGCGTCTGGTACTGGGTTGCACCGTTGTTCACAAGACCACCTCCTGCCACCGCTCCGCTGTACAGCACTTGGTAATCAGTGGCTGCGTGCCCAGACGGCAGCCAGGTGCCGCTGCTGAGTGTCTCAGTGCCATTGTTTCCAATCGAGTTGGCAACGGTGCGGCTGATCGTCCAGGTTCCGTTCGCCAACAAGGTCAGCTGCAACAGTGCCTCTGCCTGCCCGGTGGCATTGGTTGGCGCCTGTGATCCGGCGTAGTAGCCTCGGCCGTCGAACTCGAGCGCGTAGCGAGCGGTCCCCTTGGCAGCCCACAGTGCGGCCAAGTCTCCAACGCCTGGCGCACGGCGGCCAGTGTCGGGTCCACGGGAACCGTACTGTATGTGCGCAAACCGCAGCGGCCGACCAAGGCTGTCCCTGTAGCCTGGGGCAGCAGGGCCATCGCCCGTCACATCGGGGTCGAAAAGGTCCTCAAATGGCACGTTGTTGACGCGCTGTCCGGTGGCCATCAGCGTGCCTCCAGTATGGCCAGGCGCTCAGCGAGCTCCTGAACCCGTCGCACCAGTGCATCGCTGTTCTCACGCTCGCGGCGTTCCAGCAGCTGCAGGAAATGGGTGTTCAACGGGGCCAGCTGGTCAATCTTGATCGACGGCACCCATTCGCCATCGAACAGAACGCCCTGCGGGTTGACGGCCTCCGCGATGATCTCCCCCAGGCCCTCGGCCTCATAGAACAGGCGTTGCTGTCCATCGGCGTTATAAGCGGACTTGTAGCGGCCGATGACCGTGGGGATGCGCCGCAGGTCGTCCAGGCCGTAGGGAATCGCTCCGTCGATCTCCTTCAGCTTGCGGGATGAGCCGAAGTCATAACCACCACTGGCGTGAACGGTGCCTTGGAACTGGTGGCCGGTGAATCCATTCTCGACCTTGTACTCCAACCGAGCGCCGTTGGCCCAGCCGATGTATCCGCGCCGGGCACCGTTGGGGGTATGGAAGCTGATGTAGCCAGCATTTTCGGTGGTGCCTGGGTTCATGCGAACGTGGCCATCGCAGAAGCTCGAGACGCCGCCTGCGCTTTCGATACCACCCTTGGCGTAGATCCCTCCCTCGGTGGTGATGCTGTTGCTTGCGTAGACTTTCCCATCTGCGCTGACTCGGAACTCTCCCGATTCCACGCCGCCGCCGTTGGGACGGAGGTAGACCAACCCGCCATTGGCGGCCACAACGGCACTGGGTGAGCTCGACTGGAACGTCTGGCCGGAGAAGATGGTGCTGACTACCACCAGTGAACCATCGGGCTGAAGGCGTGCCTCGCCTACCGTGCTGTCTTTCCCGTGCGGTCGCAGGTAGACGCTACCGCCATTGGCGCCCAGTACTACGTGTTCGCCCTGCGCTTGGAAGTTCTGGGCGGCCGTCACAGTGCCGCCGACTACCAGACTTGCGTTCATTCCCACGCGAGCTTCACCGCCTGCGACCGGCGACTTGAAATTGATGAGACTGTAAGGCCGACCACCCGTACTGTCGTAGCCGTACAAGGCGAGCGAGCCATCGGATTCGAGGACGTCAAGCCATCGGGTAATGCCATTGCCCCAGCCTCTTGCGACTACCCCGACCTGGGTTGCGAACACCCCAGAAAATGCGCTCAGGCCCGCGCCCTGGACCGGACCGGAGAATACTGCGCCGTTTGCACCTCGGACCGGGCCTGCGAGGTTGATCGTCGATCCGCACAGCGTGAGGGGGGCATACGCGCTGTTGTTATGAGTGACAGCATCCAACGTTACGCCAAGCGTTCCTTGGCTACGCAGGTAGAGCTGGTCGCCCTCGGTGTTCGGCTGCACGCGCAACGTCCCGCTTGCGATGTGCTGGTCACCGAGCAGCTTGTTTCCGCCTGCCAGATTGGCTTTGCTCGCTGGATTGAAGTTTCCGCCATGCCACAGTCGACGCCACGTGCTCCCTACCACGCGGATGGCAAACGATTCGGCGACATTCCAGCTGTACCCGATCTGGAACGCGCGCGCGCCATCGGAGAGCGGGCCGACATTCAGAAGGGTGGACCAGTCGCCGTCCGGTGTAGACACAGAGCCACTGGTGTACGCAGTTGCGTGAACGCCCCACGCGGCTTCACCGTCCGGCGCATCGGCTGAGTTTCCGGCGCTGTATCCAAGGCCTGCCAGCTTTCGTGCAGCCTTTGCAGTGCCGTCAACCTGAAGTTTTGTATCAGGGTTGAAGTTGGCTGACGTCCAGATCAGGCCGCCACTCTGCAGGTATGCCGTGTACTTGCCCACGACGTTATTGAAAACGAACTGGTTTCCCTCCTTATAGAGGTAGCTATCATCTCCACCAAAGTAGACCACGCCACTGTTCGCGGTGCCGCCCCAGTTCTTCACTCGGATCGAGCTTCCATCAACCACAACAGCACCAGTGAAGGTTGAGCCAGCGAGGCTCGCTTTACTGTCCAACAGGCTCTGAAGATTATCTACATCAGAAACCGGGTGCGTGTGTGGGGCAGCGCTGAAGCGAGTTGGAACGCCGGTGAGGCTATCCCATCGGCGGTAGTAGTCGCCATGCTGGCCATCCAGCAGGTCCGCATCCAGACCGCCACCCGTGCCGCTGTTCTTGGTCGCCGCGGAGCCCAGCTCCAACGCAGCACGCATCAGCCCGGCTGTCGCAACGGACAGCAGGGTCTTGGCGAACGCGGTGGGTGCGCCATTGCCCAAGCGGCTGTTGAGGTAGGCCACCATGCCATAGGGCGTCAATGCGACGTTCCTGAGCGCGCCCTCCACCGCCTCGCCATCGGTGGCAAAGCGCGCCACACCCATCTGTGTGGTGGTGGCGGGGGGATTGATGAAATCCACATCGCCCACGTCGATGCTGGTGGCATTGATGTTGGCGAAGCGAATGTCGGTGGCCAGCAGCAGCATGGCCGCAGCTGCCTTTTCCATGATGGGCGTGGCCTGCGAGTAGACAGCGAACAGCGTGCCGTCCTGCAGGTACAGCCCGAAGCCACGCAGCGTGTACGTGTCCTGGCTGTCATCGCGGATGTTCACGTGCAGCGTGTCGGCCGCAACAGCCTTGCCGCCGATGGTTCCGATGCGCTTGCGCTCGCCCGGCAGCGCGGCGCCGACGCTGGCGACATTGAATGCCTGGTCGGTGAGACCGATCTGCGCTACCCGTACCGGCGCGGTACCGGTGTGCTCGGCGTTGATGATGGCGGCAAAGCCGGCCTTAGTGATGGTGATGGTGGGGACGGTCATGGGGCGGTTCCTACGGCTCGACGGCCGCCAGCTGCAGGCGGGTGGCGGAGTAAAGGCGTGCGACACCGAGCGCAGCGATTGCGCCGGCGGTGGTGATGCCTTGGGTGAATGTGAAGTGCGAGCGAACCGGCTTGGCGCGGTTCACTGCTGCAATGACCTGGTTCACGTATTCGGCCGTGACAGGGATGCCGTTCTGGCCGCTGAGGGTCAGCTGCAGTTCGAAGGTGTGGGGTTTGCCCTTTGGCTCGGTCTGCCACCACTCAACGATGGCCACCTGGCCCCCGAAGCTGGCCACCACGTCAGCGATGCTCTGCGCGGTGCCCTTGTGTCGCTGGATGGTGAAGGCGCTGGCAATCTGCGCCCGCTTGATGTGCTCAGGCCACCCGCTGCTCCATGTGTCCACAGAGACTGACCAAGCCAGGTAGGGCAGGAACTTGGGCAGGCACAGCCACGGATTCCACAGGTGCTGGTGTGCCATGGGAATGGCACCGAGTCCGGCGTTCACCTGCTCAACCGCGCGCTCCAGGGGCGTGGCGTTGGGTGGCAGAAGGGTGGGCACGTCAGACATTGCTGCCCCGATGCTCCACAACCACGGACGTACAGAACGCCGCGCCCTGATCGGACACCACGATGTCGGTTGTGGGGCTCTCCAGCACCACACGCTGGACGCCTTCGGCATGCAGGGCCGAATACAGCGCAGAAAGCGGTACATCGCGGCCGAGGCGCTGCGCTTGGCTCAGGTACTCCTGCAAGCGGCGGTTGGCCTCAGCGATCACCAGCGCGGCGTCAGGGCCGTTGTAGGTGTACAGCCCCGCGCGGATCCCATAGTCGGTGATCTGGGCGCCCTGCACGGTGACGTGGTCGGTGAGTGGCCGGACGTTGCCGTCCATCAGCACTGCCTCGACCTGGCTCAGCAACGTGGGATTGGGTACGCCGGTGCCCTCGCGGGACAGCACCGTCACCAGCACCTCGCCAGGGCTGGGGCTGGAAACACTGGCGTCAAGAACATTGGGGTCGGCAGACAGGGCGTGGAAGATGTAGGCACCTTCCGGGCCGGCCACGGACAGACCTTCGGGCGCCAGCTGGATGCGGCGGCGGAAGTCCGTGTCGCTCTCGTACTTCGCCGCAGTCCCTGCATCCGGGTCGGCCGGCGTCAGCAGCTTTCGGGCAACGCCGAACGGGATGGCCAGGTTGTCCAAGTCAGCACCGCGCGAATACGGCAGCAGCAAGCCCTTGGCGCGCTCGTTGAACTGCTCGCGCAGCAGCAGCTCGCGGTAAGCGTTCTCCTGGAGCAGCTTGGTGACCGGGTCGGATTCGTACAGCGCGCCGTAATCAGGCGCCAGCCGGTGCCAAGCGGCGACGCGCTCGGCATAGATCTGCTCGAACGTCAGCTGCTCGAACACATCCGGTGCCGGCAGCTTATCGACTTCGATTGCGGTGAAGGTGGACATGACTGCCTCATGAAAATCATGAGGCTATCGTCAGACTACAATCGCCATTTTTCCCGGGGCGCGAGTGAATCGCCCAGGATTCCGTAGACACCTCGCAGCCATAAACTATGGCTTAAGCGGAGGTGGTTATGAGCATGAAGCGGTACACCGATGAGTTCAAGATCGAGGCGGTCCGGCAGATCGTTGAGTACGGCCGCCCGGTAGTGGAGGTTGCCGAGCGACTGGGCGTGTCGATCCACAGTCTTTACGGCTGGAAGCGG
>ENA-UOXB01001570-UOXB01001570.1-bioreactor-metagenome-genome-assembly--contig:-NODE-1570-length-10643-cov-14.399698_pt1 | contig 10643 bp, 6 predicted proteins | sample MGYA00238158_ERZ761615 | MGnify/ENA primary metagenome ERZ761615 (study PRJEB28904, sample SAMN06267902) | bioreactor metagenome | isolation source: Joint BioEnergy Institute, California, USA... | reverse complement strand
TATCCCACTTATTGGACCTTTAGTCTGTCAGCAGGTAGCTAAATAATGAAATTATTTCTTAAGAATTTTGCTCTTTTTTTAGTTCTATTTACTACATTATTATTTATTAAAAATGCCAATGCTGCTGATGCTACATGCACCGTGAGTGTGAATGCGGGCATAGTAAATTTTGGGAATTTAACTCTTATTAATATAGAAAATATTAATATACCGGCTATATTAAATTATACTTGTACCAATAATGACTTAACACCAAGGTACATAACCGTTTGCCTTTCAGTGGGTGATGGAGATGGAGGCAATGGTTCTGGAAATATCCTACCTCGTTATATGAAACATACGAATGATTCTTCTGCACGTTTAGCCTTTACTATGACCTTACCGGGAAATCGTTTATGGGGATCACGTTTTATAAGTAATAGTAATGAATATAAATCTCAAGAGTATCGTGTAAATGGCAGGAGTTCTTTTACTGATAGTGTGGAAATTAATATCAGCATACTTCCAAACTATAATAATCATTTAGCAAAGCCGGGTACATATATAAATAATTTTAATAGTGGCCATACCTTAATGACGGTTCAAGATCGACTTCTATCTATCTCTTCGGACTGTTCATCGGGAGGTTCAACAACCGGTCAGTTCCCTTTTAAAGTCCAAGCGACTGTTATTCCTAGTTGCGAAATTACAAGTACTTCAGATATTAATTTAGGAATTTTTTCAGCAGGAAATCAGAATATCTCAGGAACTAATAATTTTGATGTAAGATGCACAAATAGTGTGCCCTATTATATAGGATTAGCGCCGTCGAATAAAAATAATTTGGGCTCAGGCATTATGCACGGTACTAGCAGCACAGATAAAATACCTTATCAATTACGTTCAACAAATGGGTTAGAAGGTAAAATCTGGGGTAATACTGCTACCTCAACTAATGTAGGAAATGGAGTATCAGGTATCGGTACAGGGTCTACTAATACACATCCTATATATGTAACTGTCCCTCAGACTGATGTTCGACCTGATAATTATTCTGATACAGTAGATATTCGGATTAATTATTAACTTTTTTGAATTTTAGACGGTTTAAAGCACCTCAAATTCGATCCTACGATTTTTCTTGCGACCTTCCACAGTTGTGTTATCAGCAACTGGTTTATTCGAACCAAGGCCTTCAGTGCTTAAAGATTCTGCCGGAATATTCTTATGAATTAGATAAGTTTTAACCGCATCTGCACGTTGCTGACTCAAGATGATATTTTTATCAGCATCTCCAGAACTGTCTGTATGCCCTAAAATCTTGACCTTTTTTCCACGCACACGTTTCAATACAACTGCCATCTCATCTAAAATCTGCACCCCTGAGGCGGCTAAAATTGCACTACCAGATTCAAATTCAATAATACGATTTTTTAATGCAGCATCAATGATTTGCTGTTCTGCCTGATTCAATGAAAGCTGGGTATTTAAGCGAAAATTTACTGGTGTCAAACTTTGAAATCTAACTTGAGTTGTTTGTATATCTTCAGGATTGGACAATTTTCCTGTCAGCTTAATCTCTGTTCCGTTTACCGTTAAATTGCCCTGTTTCACCTTTTTAAGATCATCATTAATCACTTTCGTTACTGTATTTATCCAGTTACTCGGTGTTGTAACCTGGCGAACCTGAATCTGATCCACCACATTTTGCTGTCCATAGATGCTATAAGCTTTAGCCAAAATCTCAGCCTTTATTTTTTCATTTGGCACTGCCCCTTCAATCAAAATCGGTTGAGCAAAAATCATAAAGCTTGTACTTAGCCCTAAGACACCTATTAGTATTTTTATTGGGTCGATATAGTTCTTTTTTTGCATCTTATTCTTCAATAAATGTTTGTTTAAAAATTTGGATAATATTAGTCAGGCTCATCCGTTGTTGATTCAGTATTTGTTCTAACACTGCTAGTCCTGCATTTTGTTCTAAATAAGGATCAATCCAAGCCGTGTGCACCAAGGACACCCAATGCTGACTCTGCATATTTTGATTAAAAATATCGCCTAAAGCCGTACTGTCAGTACCTTGGAAGCCACATAATAAAACCGGTTGATCTGCATGCAACAACCCAATAAATAAATGACTAGACTGTTTCTGTATAAACAGGCTGATCAGATTGATCCAAAATGCAGCGATTTCATAGCTATAGCGCACGTTATGAATAGGTAAAATCAGAATTTTATTTAAACGGGCTGTACCCTGCTGAATAATGGGTTGCAGCAATAATCCGAGTGCAATCAGTGTTTGTACCAGTTCATATACTGAACCCCCCATAAGCCTAGACAGCGAATTCAATGTCTGCGTATCATAAAATTGCTGAACATCTTCAGTACTATATACCGAACTTTGATCGGTTAATTTGCTTAATTTATCCAATAAAATATCCGGATTCTGAATCGAGCGTATCACCCGATTACGCTGATAAAGCTCGATCAGCGTCGGTTTAAATCGGTAAGTTAAATACATCAGGTTTTCATAAAGCTGATGTGTTTCAATAACTTGTCCTAAAACCATTGGAAAATGACGGCCTGAATAATCTTCACTGCTGATCAGATTTGCCACCAAAAACTGACCTACCTGAAGATTGACTAGGAAAAAATCTAAAGATGGCAATTTGGTATAATGCTGCTTGAAATTGTTAGACTGCATCGCATATTCAAGCGCTTTACTGATCCAACGGTCTATAGATTGAATCAGCCCATGCTGGCCTTGGGATTTTAAGAAGTCACCATGAGCTGGGCATTTTCCATAATAAAAAGGCTGGGTCGATAATTTATACATCGCCACTCACCTCAAAATTCTGCTCCCATAAATTGATCCACATCATGGTGCAGTTGCCTCTAACTTTTGCTGGCTAGTCGCCGTCGTTAAAGATGACGTTAACTGACCATTGTTAGTTGCCGATTGTGCAGCAACCACTCGAACTGCCTTGTTTGACATGACCTGATCAACCAGCTGTAAATTGTGATAACCCGCACCTCCTGCAATCGAACTAGAAGTATCTCCACTGACCAGACGGAAATTAACTTTTACTGCTAGGCTCGGCTGCGCTTTGCTCTGCCAAACCATTTCAAAAATATTCCCTTTTTGCTGCCGCTGCGCTGAATCAATCAACCGATTAATACCATATTCACCTGGCTCATCAAAAATGGTATGGGTCTTCCCTTCAAGATCGACTACGCTAATCCGTGCACCCGGAATCGTTCCGGGATTTGGCCAGATAAAATTCACCCATTGTTGAATGCCATTTTCAAACTGCATATGCTGTCCATCAATCTCAATGCTATAGGACAATACATTCGGATTTTCCAAAGGATAGAACTGGAAATTTGACTGATTTGAAGAGATTGCTCTATTCGAACTTTGGTTTAATTCACCTGTAGCGACTCCATGTACAGGCGCAACATAATTTTGAAAATTTGACACAAAAGCAGGATTCAAACCGACGCCTAAATCCTGCCAGGTTTTAGAAGTCAGCTGATAGCCACGACGAATTACTAAAGGATCCAGATATTCTTTTACAAAGCGGGCAATACTGCCATTTTCACCAAAAATCTGGTTAATCTCGGCCGTTGTTGCCTGAAGGCTGGCTTGGCTGCTAAATGGGTATTTATGTGCAAGACTATTGTTAAATGGCTGATAAGCGTGAATCTGCCATAACTTATTGATTTCAGCCTGTGCTGGTGGCATCAGACTCGAAAAGGCCTGTGTCAGTGGTGCGACTAAAATCTTTTGCAGGATTTGTTGATCGAGTTCCTGGCTTCCTGTAGACATTTTTTCAGTGACAAATTTCTGGCTTAAATTAAAGATAGAATTCTGCTCATGAATCGTTTGTCGCAGTAAAGCCATACTCGCTGGACCAATATCTCCTGAACTTTTCAGGTCATTAAACTGACTACGCATCTTGCCCAGTAACACAAGATATTCATCCAGTAATGATTTGTTTTGCAGGTCATCTCGCTGGCGGACAATTTGGTATAGCACCTGAAAATCTTGGGCAATTATGCCTTGAGACAAATGAGCAGCTGTATTTTGTGCCAGACTGGCCTCATCACGTCTTAAAATTTTGCGTTTAAACCAGGCCATGAAACCTTTTTGTGGCATCGCTAATTCCGCTTGAATCATTGGATTATCCCAACTGGTTTCTTTGGCAACACGTTGCAATAAGATTCGGATTGGAGAATGTTCTGTTTCTCCCAGAATATCCATCCGGCGGATCTGCTGATCCATATCGGTAGCTTTAATATAATGAATGCCATTCAAGAACTTACGCCATTCAGCAATATATTCTTTTTTATACATCTCTGTGAGCTGTTTACGGATTTGTTCCGGACTGCCACTAAAACTGAGATCATCAGATTTTGAGACATTCAGTACCCAGTCTTTACTCTCGGTCGGATTTTGTGCCGCCTTTTCAATCGCAGGTTGTACATACTCGTTCCAGGCTTGATAGCTAAAAAAACCCGGTATGGCATAACTACCTAACATCGTGGATTGAGTATCTTGTTCTAGTATCTGCTTTAATGTCAAAGTGGGGTAACGCACCGAAGCACGCATTTTTATCTCGTTATAGACGCGATCTCGTGCCGAAACGCCTGTTGTAATCGCGGTTAAAATCTGACGGCTTTGCTCGACCAACACCGCATCAGAATTTAATTGAGGAAAATGCTGGTGATTGGTTAAGGTCATGGCATAACTTAATAGCTGTTCAGCTTTCTGAATCATCTCGGCACGAGGCATCTCACCACGATGAATATCCAACCAGGAACGCCAGAAACGGGTGACCTGATCACTCAGATGTCCCGCCTCTATATACTGCCGATTACTTAGCATCAAGTAAGTTTTCAAGGCATTATAAGCATCTTGCGGATTCTGCTCAGACGGTTCTGATATCACTTGTTGCACTTGAACAGTCTGCTGTACAGGTACATTGATATAATTGGCTTTCAGATGAGCTTCATTTAATTTGAGCTGTTGTAAGTATTGGGCAATATTTTGTTGTGTGGGTTGCAGTACTAGCAGCTCTATCCCTTTTAAATATTCAGTTTCTAGCTGTTTCCGAATTTGATCACCTTGATAGAGTCCAAAACTGTATTTGTATGGAAGCTGCTGTTCATATTGATCCAATTGTTGTAAATGATCTTGCAAAATCAATAAAGAATCCAGCTGGGTCGAGAGTTCATGACCAGATTGCTGATGCAGCTGCACAACTTTATTTAAATCAGTCTGGATTTCGCTCATTAGTTGCTGGTTATTACGATATGACCAGATCCATAAACTGAGTACAATTGCAACTGTCAGCAGAGTGCCTATAAACCCGATAAAACGCTGACGTTTACGCAGCGGGTTAATCTGTTGTTTAACCAGATTTTTATCTTTTAAAATCACTTCTGAAAACAGGTTTTTTAGAAAATATCCATGATCTTGAGATATCGATCGTGTAGGTAGACCAAATTCACCATCTTCATTTTGAATCAGGTGAAAATCTTCAGCAATCTGTTCGGTTTTTGGGCTTTCAATGGTTCCTTCCTGCAGGGCACTGGTAAAGTAAAAGCCACGAAAGACCGGTTTAAACTGGTAAGGATTTTCCTGAAATAGGGCTGAAATAAAGGTTCTTAATACCGGTTTTAAACTTTTAAACTCAAGCGGAAAAGTCATTACACTTGGTGAAATATATTGAGAATGACGACGAGACAAATGGGTATGACTGACATTTTTTAGACCGTCATATAAAATATTATAATGCTTTTCAAAGAGCTGAACCGCATTCTCACTGGACTGAGGATCGTAGGCTAAGGTAGCACCCCAGGTCTGATTGAACTCATGCTCGCTATAACAATCAAAAAATTCAGTAAAGCCGGCAATCAGATCCATTTTAGAAAAGATCAGATACACGGGTGTCACAACTTCTAAACGTTCAGTCAAGTCCTGAATCCGGGCACGCAATTTTTTTGCCAGTTGAATTGATTTATCTGGGCTCTGGCTCACCAGTTCAGCAATGCTGACAATGACAATTAGCCCATTAATTGGTGCTTTGGAACGACTCTTTTTTAGAATATTGAGAAAACCCAGCCATTCGGAATGATCTTCGCTATATACTGAATAACGTCCGGCTGTATCCAGTAAAACACCGTCTGTAGAGAAAAACCAGTCACAGTTTCGTGTACCACTTAAACCAGCAGACACCGTTTTACGATGGGTTTCTTCAAACGGGAAATTTAATCCAGAATGATAAATCGCTGAACTTTTTCCTGCTGCCGGATTGCCAATGACCATATACCAAGGCAACTCATAAAGGGCCGCATTGCCTTTACGATCCCCCAATTTAGATTTTCGGAGAAGTTGGATTGACTGCTTCATTTGCTGATTAATCAGTTGCAGTTCTTCCTTATTTTTATATTTATTTTCTGCTTCAGCATTTTTGGACATGGCCTCAGCTAGCGCCTTACCCTTTTTGCCATGGCGATAGCGTTGAATCAACTCGTAAATTCCCCAGCCAACCAGAACAGTAATATAAACAGCTGCCAGACTCCAGAAGACCCGATCAGATACGGTATTCTTCATCGAAATCAGAACAACTAAGAAAGATAGGGCCATGATCACTTTAGGATGAGTGACATATTGCCAGACATAACCTAGGACCGTATAAATTAATGTATTCACTATAATCTCTAATTATTCTATTTTTTTTAGTTATTTATGCGACTAAAGCTGTTGCTTCAATTTTTTCTAAATCTTTATTTTCACAATAAATATATGTGTTTTCCTGTTCCAGGCTATAGGTCATCGTAATGATATTGTTTCGCATTTGTGTCACTAGCATCATCCCAAAAATATGTCCTAAACATTGCGTATTTCCTATAAAAGATTGGATATAAATAAAAAATTCTGGATGAACTCCAATCGGAATAAAAGTTTGCTGTAATTGATTAAGATTTTTGGATTTTTTTGTTTCATCTAAGAGCAATACAAAGGCCTGTTCTTTTTCGATCTGGCCAGCTAAATCTAACTGCTGCTCAGTTAAATAATTTTTTAACTCTTTCATCTGAGTGCTTATTCTTATTTTTTGTAATACAGGAACTACCTCAAGAACGACTTGTTCAGCAGTTAAGCACCAACTGGCTGCATATTCTGAAGCAATATATTGCTCATTTTGCCAAAGTTGTTCATCCAGCCAGTCCTGATCGATTTCAGAATCCACCATAATAATCAGGTTTGCTTGTTCAGGCTGCTGAGCAATCTCTTGTAAAAGTTCAATATAAGAAGCATAAGCCTTGGGTTGGCTGAAATAATAGAATTCAATATGCAGATGATCTGCCCGGAATGAGTAATCATCTTCTAACTGCTGTAAAAGTTGAGTTTGAAAAACCTGATCATCCCAAGTGTGAATCAGATTTTCTGCTAATAAGATATAAACATTGAGACGATTTAAACGTACTACAGTTTCTATCTCTTTATGAGAAATATCCTCTTTCTCATTGAAATTTTCATGAAGATTTTCTGGATTCCATCCGGGATGTATACGGTATTGGTAGGCAAAGTCACTCTCATAAAAAAGTGCAGACCGTTTTAATTGCTGGGAAATCCCTTGTAAACTATGTTCATGCTGTTGCAGTTGCTGCCGAATTAACTGCTGTATTCGCCGTTCACGTGTAGTCAAAATTAAAAATTGATCTTCATCATCGTCTTGAGTTTTTTCCAGCCACTGATCGAGTGCTGTAATACGATAAGATAAAAGAGGCAAGCCATAATTATTGCTCAGTTGGAAATCCAGTTCAGGGCTTCTAAACTGCTGCATAAACTGTATGATTTCTTCATTTTCTCCAAAACAATGCCAAGCAGCACTGGATAAAATGTTCAAAGTGTAATGCTGGGCTGTTTGCTGAGCTAAATTCACAGCTTGTTTTTCTTTTTGCTGTACTAAAATAGATAATTCCTGATCTTTTTGTTGCTGCAGTTTTTTGTTTCGGAAATTTTGAATAGTTTTATAAATAAAATAAGGGCTTAAAATTAGCAGACAAAGTGAAACTGGTAGCAAGATAAAAGACCAGATCAGATCCATTTGGGATGGATCATAGTTGCTATCTCGCCAGTAATAGATCGCTAAAGTGCCAACTAAAATAGTAAAAATCAGAAAAGCAGAAATGATAAATTTGATCATGCCATGCTCCCCTTTAAGCAATAACACGTTTCATTATTATGTTCATCCTGTTCAGGCAGGATTAATGCCCCTTGACCCAATGTCATTGAATTGTTTTTGCCAAGCTGTACAGATGAAAGATCTTGTTTATCCAGAATCAGTCGAATATCGACTTGCATAGTTGGACTGCACCAAGTATTGATAATTTTTTGTAATTTAAGGTTGTATGTCCCTTGGGCTAAGAAATTTAGATAATCCTTTCGGCGTAAAGGACCAATCATAATTTCGATTCTTTCATCTATTTGAGTAATATTTTCACCACAAAAGCTATTTATGCCGAGTGCAACTGGTCGAGCTTCACTCAAAGAACTTTTCTGCTGATCATCTAAATGGAATTGCTCTGGCATCAGCTGCTTGATTTCAAAATCAAATTGAAAAATACAGGACAGAATGGTTTTCAAAGCATATTCACTATTATTTTGTCCCTGCATTAAACCTGCAAATTCAGCAAAATAATCATCTATGTACTGTTGGTCTTGTTGCTCTTCCACATAACCATTTAAGGCATGTAAAATTTTTAAGTAGTGATTATCCTGTTCAATTTCATACCGCACAGGCAAGTTGTAGTTCAGGCAGGCATCTATATATTGCACAGTGAGTTTGTTATTAAACAGCCCTAAAAAATACAGACTTTGTTCACGCTGTTGGCGTACTGCATGTCTGACTTTATGGGTGTAGGTATAAGGTAATACCCCCTGAATCCCCGTCAGCCCCACCATCAGATTAGTGATTTGTACCCGTTCATCGTCTAGCTGAAGTGATTCAATTTCAGATACCGGAAAATTCAGATTCAATGAACTTAAAAAATAAAAAGTATTATTCCATTTTTGCTGATTTTGCTGCTGAGGATCGTGTCGTAGTAACCGCGTTGCCTGAACCAGTTCAAATGCAGTCGGTCGCTGATAGAGCTGATCAATTACAGAAGTCTCTTGCCACCAACGTTCTGCACGCATTGGTATAACTCCTGTTTTGATTCTGAGTCCAGCACAGTCATCTCCACATAACTATTCATCTGAACTTTTAAATTAAAAATATGATTTAGAATCTGGGCAAAAATATAAATACTTGTACCTCGGAAAACTTGGGTATCCAGCTGGATCTCGACTTTAACCCCTCGAACAAACAGTGGAAATGGATGATGATCAATCAGCTTTTGCCCCAAAGAAAACTCAATCGCCTGAATTGAATTAATAATGAGCTGATTTTCTTTCGTTTGCGGTAAGTTATAAAGCTCAAGCAGCTCTTTCATATGACTAACTGAATCCCCTTTCATCAGAGACAAATTATTTAAAGACAGATGAGAAATAATTCGCCATTGTTCTAGCTGTTTTTGCTGAAAACGATAAGGTAAGTTCGGCCGTTTTAATAATTTGCCTTTCCGTACCAGATGATTTTCATTGAGAGATAAGCTGTTTTGATCTTGGTGATAACTTTGATAAGGCAGATCCCTATTAGTACATAGTAAGCGTACACTAATAAAATCAGAAGTCGTCGTTCCCGGTTTTAAATTCTTGGAAATAATCGAGTATTTAAAATCAATACTGTTATTTTTATTCGCTGCTGGTAAAAGCTGATAGAAAAACTGTTCGTTCTCCTGATGAGAATGACTCATGGCAAAAAATGGCAACACTTTATAAATCAGTTGATTCTTGTCACTCTTTTCTCTTAAGAGATTCATCTCAGTAATGCCGTAAACCTGAAAATATTCAGGATGATGAGCATCACTGATTAAAGGATATTCGAGTTGTTGATGATCAATTTTTTGAGGTTCAGCCTGTTTTTCAAACAAATTGACGATTGGTGTGCTAAACAGCTTGAAGTTTGCACTATTTAACTCTGCATAATTTCGGATGACCGCTTGATCATTCAGGTCTACCTTAAAATGAATCTGCAATTCGAAATCTGTAATATCTTCCATCACAGATTTTAAAAAATTTAAATTGAGATTTAAAAAATTAAATTTTTCTGGAAAACAGAAATATTCAGTCAGCAGACGATAAGCTTGATGTGTATGTTGATCAATCGGAAGAATACTTTCCTCTTCAGTAAAACCTATCCCTTCAAATGGACGAGCAATATCAACTTTGTGATTCTGATATTTTAAAGAAAAATGGGTGTCAGACTTAAAAATCGTATCGAGAACCTGTAAGGGAAAATTAGAAATCGCATCCAGATACAAAGGTAATTTCTGTCGGGCTAATAGTTCAATTTGCTGATCAAATATTTCAAATTTAAGAATGAGTGTGGCATTACGATTTAAATGAGTATAGGCAGAAGGATGCGCTTTAAAACTCACTTCTTTCAATTGAATCGGTAACAGCGTAACAGTGTTGACAGTTCGATATTCACATTGCACACCACGAATACTACGCGCCTTTAAGACTGTATTTTTCGGAATTATATGGTCTT
>ENA-UOXB01001567-UOXB01001567.1-bioreactor-metagenome-genome-assembly--contig:-NODE-1567-length-10658-cov-14.188720_pt1 | contig 10658 bp, 13 predicted proteins | sample MGYA00238158_ERZ761615 | MGnify/ENA primary metagenome ERZ761615 (study PRJEB28904, sample SAMN06267902) | bioreactor metagenome | isolation source: Joint BioEnergy Institute, California, USA... | reverse complement strand
TTCCCCTTGCAAGTGAGGATTGATGTGCTAACAACAAGTCTGGCAGCCTTTCACCCCCGAAACCCCTTACGTGGAGAAGGACGGCTACGCTTGGTGCCTCCGCTGCCATTCGCGCCGCACGGCCTCCCGTTGCATGGGCTGCAAACAACCCGTGCTCGACGACGTCGTCGTCACGGCCCTGGGGGGACAGTGGCACGACAAGTGCTTCGTGTGCCACGAGTGCGGCGGGGGATTCGGGCCCGAGGGTCGATTCTTTGTCCGGCAGGGTGAGCCTAAGAAAACGGCCAAGGGGCGCATCATTGGAGGCCCGGTCCAGCTGGCCGTGTGTGAGAAATGCGAAGCGATAAGGTTGAAGAATCAAGTTTGATTCGGTGCTTTTCGCATGGTCCAGTTGGCATCAATAGAAGGCCATGCTTAGAAACTCACAGTAGCCAAACAGTCCATCGTTGGACTGGTCAGCTCTCGAGTGCCTCTCCATCGATCCATCGCGTGATTATATCCTGACTGGCTGCTTGTAACTCATATTGTGTGCTGTCTATTTTGCATTCCTGGAACTCAGCAGAGTCTGTCTGTTGCATGTCTCTTCTTGTCAAACGAAATATGCATGTGATTTTGTTTTCTTCGACATGGAGGATGAAATGACCCGATAGATTGACGATCTGTCCTTTCTTCATCTATGCATGTGCATTAGCATGTCCTGTCATGTCTATTATGGAGTTTGAGCGATATGATACGTGTTTCAATATGACAATTGGTGGTTTATCTTTTTCTCCTCTCTTTACTGTACGTTGTCCTTAAAAGTTGTCCTCGGTCCTTTTCATCCCCCCCCTGGGGCCACCGGGACCGTCCCGCTCACGTATGTCCTTCCCCGCTGATTTTCCTTTATCATATCGGATATCTGTTAAGGTATATGTATATATCACAGCTGAAATGGCAGCAACTCTTCAGTCCGAGCTTGCGGGCGGAGTGATCATCCAGATAGATGCCTCGTGCCAGCCAGCTAGTATGGAGCAGCAAACTCGTTGCCGTAATCTAAACAAGACCAGACACAGACAGCATTAGGTACTATCAAGCACCCACAGCAGCACCAGCACCAGCAGCCGGCCACTCCGGATCCGGCAGCCGCCTGAACACCGCGACATACTTGTTCCCGTTATGCCGGGCGACCTTCTTCCCTTCCTCCGTCTCCTCCCTCATGACGCGTACGCAGGGGTCCTTCTCCAGCTCCTCGTCCGACACCCGCTCCCACAGCTCCTTGACCCCGGCGTCTTCCTCTTCCTCCTCCTCCTCTTCATTCCCTTCTTCTTCTTTACCAGCATTTTCGCCGCCAGCGGCATCCTCGCTACTCCCCTCGCGCCGAGCTGATCGCCTAACGAAATGCCTCAATATCCACCGATGATACTCCTCCACGTCCGTGATAGTGTACAGCAGCCCACCGGGCCTCAGCACGAACGCATACTCGGCGTTCAGCGCCGCGGAGACGATGCGCGCCTTGTGCTTGCGCGCCTTGAAGTGCGGATCTGGAAAACAGATGAAGATCTTGGAGAGCTGGTGCCGCGCGAAGAAGTTGGGAAGGAATTTCATCGTGTTGGTCCGCAGGGCGGAGATGTTTTGGTACCCGCCTGGTATTATTTGTGTTCCTGTTGGTGTGGTGGTGGTTGAGGAGAGGGATGGGGAGGGAGAGGATGGGGTGGTGGTTTCGGTTGGTTGTTGTTGTGGTGGTTCAGAGGGCGTAGTGTCTTGCTGTGAGGTGGATGATGGAACAACAACAGTTTGAGGAGGAGGGGGGAAGTTTGCGGATGGTGAGGCGGAGGATGTTGCTTTCTGTTGTAGTAGTTGCTGCTGCTTTCGGAGGGCGTCGATGCGTGTGGTTAGGTACTCGAGGACCTGGGCGCGGATTTCCATGCCTGGTTATCATTTAAATCGTCAGATCTGCCATTAACACATTTCTCGATATTCCATTCAGAGTCCTGTTTGTTCTGACTGTGTATGTATGTACTCACCAACCATCAAGGTATCCGGCATCAGCGGCGCCAGCCCGACGAGCAGCCCGCCATACCCACACCCGATATCCACCACCTCGACGTCCTTGACGAGGTTCCGGTGCCCGGCGATGTTCGTGTTGTTGGGATCGGGGTCCACGAAGGCGGGGAAGTGCGTTGCCCAGTTCATGTGCGCAGGGCTGATGGGACTGTTTTCATCCAGGAAGAGACATTCTGTCAGTTTATTTTCGATTGAAAACTTGTGCAATTGATCAATTCATCTCCCCCATCCAGAGAAAGAAAATAGGTATATAAATGACGGACGTCCCATTTTGGGATATCTATCCACACAGGGATATACTTAGGTATGGATGGACGTACTAATCCAAGTTATGATCCGAGAACGGGTTCGCGTGCGCCCGCTGCCGGTAGAACTTCTTCCTGGGCATCTTGATCGTTTCCCCTCCAGCGACGGCGCCGCCCTCGCTCTGCTGCTGCGCCTGCGCCTGCTGGCGGTACTCCTCGCGCTTCTGGCGCTTGGCCGGAGGAGGAGGCGGCATGGTGGTTGCTGTTGAACTCGAGGAACTTGGACCTAGCGGTGGTAGTGGTAGTGGTGGTGGTCCGGGATTGGGGAAGAAGGGTGGGATGCGGAGGAGGAGATGGCTGTGTCGGAGTCGGAGGAAGCTGGGTATGACTCTCGGGCGGGGCAGAGATGAGGGGAGGGGTAATACCATAGAAGAGGGGGAGGGGGGAAGAGAGAGTGTGAGTGAAGATTTTTTGCGAGGATCTCTTCGCGGTCAGAGCGTGTTGCGAGTCGCGGACTAAAATTAAGCTTAACCCCGCGGGTGTCAGAGCCGCACGTTGGCAGAGGCGTTTACACATGTCAATTGCCCGGTTTAGCGTACATGATGTCTAAGTGGGTTTATCTAAGAGCCAATAAGCAAGCCTTCTACATGCATGGATATAAATAAACAGCGTGCTTTGCAGGTACTGGCGCTGGTGTACTCAATGTGGGCGGTACCCAGAAGAGCCCGGAGCTTAGCTCGCCAGTGCTCCGACCCGTGCCCACGCCTCTCTATCTTATCTGTTCTCATCCCATCTCCGCCAGCCATCTCTCCACGTCCAGAGCACGGCACCGTCGTGCATCGATTGCTGGCTCCTACTTCTCCAGCTTGAGCTCCATACGGAGCACCTCAAACCGCTCGAGTACGGTATATATAACCTCATACACTGCGGATCGGCCAACTCCATACCCCTCCTTCGCTCCCCGTTTCGCCCCTCACGACCACACACGACGATGATATCCTCACCATCCCTCTCTAACACGAACATATCTGGCGCTGCCATGTCTTCCTCCTCCGCCGCGGCCGCATCGTCCTCACAAACATCAACCGCAGACACATCGTTCAAATTCCCCGCAACCTACTCCTTCCCGCCCTTCTTCACCCCGCAACCCAACGCCTCCACGCGCCACTCCCAGCTGCAGAAGTGGTCCGCCCTGATCCAGTCCTGGTGCCGGCACCACCGCATCTGGAAGCTCTCGCTGATCGAGGCGGTCGAGACGCCGCTGTTCCACAACGTGGCGCTGCGCAAGCGCGTGAGTCTCAGCGAGGCGCGGAACATAATAGACTGGATGGCCAAGAGCGAGGAGGAAGGCGGTGGGGGGAGGAGGGCGGAGTGGGTTTCCTCCGGCGGTGGGAAGGGGGAGAAGAATGAGGCGTGGATCTGGTGGAGGAGGCCGGAGGAGTGGGCGGCAGTGGTTGCGGATTGGGTGAGTGGACTTTCTCTTCTTTTTTTTTGGATTGCTTATACTGGTTTGAATTTGGATTGGGTTGCGGATATAGTAGATTTTAGTGTCGGGATGTACGTGTGGCTAACGCTTCGGTTGATAGGTTGAAGAGACGGGGCAGAAAAATACCGTGCTTACGGTGTACGAGTTGGTGCAGGGGGAAGCGACCATCTCGCAAGGTGAGCCTGATGAGATAAGGCCGTTTTCTGATTCAATACTAACTGCTTTAGAATTCCACGGCATGGATCCGGAGGTGATGCTCCGATCCCTCAACGTGCTCGTGAAACGCGGCAAGGCACAGGTCTTCGGCAGCGAAGGCCAGGAAGGTGTCAAGTTCTTCTAAGAGCTACCCCTGAGCAGGATATCACGGTCTAGATACGTACAGTACAGTACAACGCTTCGAATTGCTATGGGTATTCCCTACCAGATGCTATGACCACATCAAACCGACACCGGAGAGATTATGAAATGGATGACATATACAGTCGTGAACATGATATTCCCAAAGAGCCAAGCCGACCAGACCCGACTTCCCTTCCAATAGACTCAGACAGCATTCCTCTGCATGTCCCACGGTTCTACGTGTCGGTCTTTTCAAGCATGTCCTCGCTCAGCTCGTACTCGTCCTTCCACCGCAGCTGTTGAGACATGGCAATGTCCAGCAGCCAGTCCACCCGGACGATCTTGGGTACTTTGCCAACGTCCCGCACCATCTGGCGGAACCGCGGCCACAGCTTGACTTGGTCGGGAAGCGTCCCGCTGAGGAGATACACCTCATTTTTCCCAGGCCTGTCTTCACCATCACCACTGTCGCCGCTATTCTTGTCCTTAACCATTGAAACTCGTGCACGGAAGAGTGCGCAGTCTCCCCCGTTCGTTTCGACGATCGACTTAAAGGCATCGAAGCCGCCACGGATTGATTCGACACAGCACACTTGAAAACCCTGGAGGAGCATGTTCTTGTTCTCCTTGGCTCTCTGCCTCGCCTCGGCGAGCGTGAACCCGTATTTCTCCTCGGCCGCTTTGTCCTCCAGGAGGAAGTCCTCCGGGTTAAGGAGTTGGTTTTTCTCGATGCATTGTGTGATAAATTCGACATTTATGATCACCGGCGCATATGCCAGGGCATTCACGAACTTGTGAGTCCGCAGGATAGAGGGGGCGGCAAGATGGGTGCATTTTCGCGCATCTTGGACAACAGAGATACCCAGCTCTCGAAGTTGTCGCTAGTTTATCATTAGCTTGAGTTTCAGAATCGTATGTAAGCGCAAACAAACCTTGTCCGCATCCTCTCTCTTTTGGTCCCCGACCCATCTCTGATACCCGGTAATCAACACCTGCATCCTAGCAGCCGGCCTTGACTTCTTCTGCCTCTTTGCCTCGGTCGCATCGTCGGCGTCACTTGCATCCTGGGCTTCCATTGATCTTCTCTTCTTAGTATAAGTGATTCTGTCCTCGTCATCTTTTCGTCTGCCACCATAAATGACACCGCCCACTCTCTTCTTCTCCTTCTCGTATAGCGCAATGTCGGGCGCAAGGTCCTGCAGCCGCGCGGCGGCAGCTTCCTTGGACTTCCGGCTGCTGGTAGTTGATGGCGTCGCATTTTCTTTCCCGTCTGCCACGAACCGTGACAGCGCGGGCGTCTGTAGCTTTCCACCGTCCGTTGCCTTGCGTTTGTTTGCAGGCCGCGGTGTCGTATCCTTCGCGTCAGAAGCAGCTTCTACCTGCTTCGTCGCTTTCGACTTGACCGGCTCCTCTGTAGAGCCGTTTGCTGGACCGGCCGTGGCATTCTGGTCCTTCTGCTGCATCACCCTCGACTGCTGCGCACTGGCAGCATCCTCAGACGGATCATCTGCCGGAAAGAAGAGCTTTTCAAGAACGGCTCTGTCCAGCTTCGTCTGGCCGACGACCTCTCCGAGGTTGGTTCTCTTGGGGAAGTGGGTATACCGGGGGTCGGTGACGGGCTGCAGCTTCCACTTCGCATAACTCTCCTCCAGCCAGAGGTGATTGACAACTTGGAGACCCCACTCCTTGGCTGCGGTGCACTTCTCGCTGTTGCCATGCGCCGTAATGAGGTGGGTGTTCTCCTGTCTCAGGGTCTTGGTACACTCCGCACCAGTTGCCGTAATCAAGTTTTCCAAGTAGGACCGTGCTTCACCGGTGTAGTTCGACAGACTGATCTTGAGACCCTTGAAGCCTGGGATCCCGGTACGCGACACGGGGTAGTGTAGCAGCCGACGTAGTGGGGATGTCCACGTGTTGTGTGTAATGAGATGGTAGAGCCAAGATAGGTTTCCGACGTCCTTGTTCAACCGCGACGCGATCCTGTATTCAATTCCCTCCCTGTAGCGGCAGATGAACATGTCCGCCTTGTACACGTCCGACGTGATGGTCCCTCCTCCATGCTCGATGATATCTTCAATAGAAGCACGCAAGTGAGAGCCGATGCTGAGATCGGAGGAAAGCATCACCTTCTTCCCCTCGAAGACGTTCAAATTGCGCCGAGCGCTGGGTAGCCCGGAAGGGTCTGGCGTGGAGGCACCGATGATATCCTTATTTTCCGAAGACCGCACCGGCGCGTCCGGCGCAGCGCGGAGGATCTCAGCGTCTGGAAGGGTATATGGACGCTCGTCGATCCTCCTTCCCAGTTTCAGGCAGTCATCAAACCAGTGCGGCAGCACTATCTTGGTATTCAGCTTCTTGGCCGCGACGATCTTGGCCTTGTCGGACTCCGTGGTGAGGTCCACCAGATGGGTGACTAGCGAGGTGATCCTGGGGCTGTAAAGACCACCCATCGCTAGCACACCTCCGACAATGGCATCCTTGTCGCCTTCTGGGATGTCACCGCAGGTGACGACGACATCGTTCATGAAGAGTCTCGGGTCCGGGTTGTACTGTCGAGGATTGGCAAGTTTCGACTTTGCGATTGACGCCTGCACCCACTGCGGCTTGACGACGGGTATTAGCGAGTCGCAGGCGCTCTGGTAAGCAGGGAAATCGACGGTCGTAGAGAGGAGGTGCGTGAATTCCAGGACCGGGGGAAATGTCGAGGGCGGTTGGTAAATCACTACTTCGCCGCCATGCTCCTTGATCGTGGCCGCAAGCTAACGTCAATTTTAGTATGCAAAAGAACAGAACCAAAGATCAGCAATATCGTCAGGTATGTATATACATACCTTATCTGCCGCGCTCTCATCCAGGTCCTTGGAGCAGACAATACAGATCTTGCATTGCCCGAAGAGCTGGACCCCGTCATCTTGGTCCGCCATGGCCGCCCGACGCCAATTATGAGATCAGTATGCGGAGACCGTCCTCCAGTCGCTAGCCTCCAAAAAGCCCCGGCACGCAGCAAACATGAAGGGCTCCAAGTGGAGAGGCACAAAGGGCGACGTTGTGGAGAGTCGATAGCTCGATCTGTGACGCGGGCGGCAGACGCGAGCCGACGCGCGGCGCACGACGCCGAGTCACGTGCTCTATATATGGATTACTTGCAGCAAGGCAGGGAAGACCCGTCTACAGTAATAATAGTTGAAGTTCCGAGCGTTTGATGGACCGTATCGGCGGGACATAAGCACTGAGGGCTACCCAATTGAATTACAAGCCACGGCGCGCCGTGCCAGCCGACCCCCAGTTCGGCCCATGTGCGGCTTCTCCGCATCCCCAGCCCCGACCAAGCGCCCAGCAGCGTGGAGAAGAAAGCAGATCTTGCCCCCGGGTCTCAAGCCTCAAGAGGCGAGGCTTGCAGATCTAGATCTCTTCGGTCATGGTTGACACCTCCCATCCGCCCCGAGTGAGGTAACCAGCAGTGTCTAGTGGCCAGCCGGCACTAGGCCCTCGGTCGCCGGTTTCGAGAGCCTCGGCACGTCGCAAAAGTCGGCAACAGCGGCGGGAGGTTAGAACGGCTGCGTGCAAGACAACGACGCAGTCCGGATCGCGGACCGCGAAGCAGATTGCCTTAAAGGAGCATTGTGGAAGGAATCGGTCGCCGGAAGCAATTTACATTTATGCTACTAATAAGGATCGTGTGACACTGTGACCATGTCTTCTTCCGGCCCCTTTCGTATCGTCGAGCATACGGTTCCCTGCCAGCATATCAGGGAGTATCCCCATGCGACGTCCGACAGCCAGGAGGACACGCTGTACCTGGCTGTTAAGCAGTACATTCCGCTCGACAATCCGGACCCGCAGCCTGGAGATGTGACCATCATCGGTGCGCATGCCAACGGCTTCCCGAAGGTAGGGACCTGCCTATCTACATACTACCTTATCTCCGCCATCCAAGTTGGTCTTCTCGATGCTGATACCATTACCAGGAGCTATATGAACCACTATGGGAAGAGATCCACGCGCGCGCGAAAAACAATGGCTTCCGGATCCGAAGCATCTGGATGGCAGATGTTGCGCATCAAGGACAGAGCGGAGTGCTCAATGAGAACCGCCTGGGTAACGATCGTATGTCTGCGTCTTTCCTCGAATCCCCAACTCTTCTGGTCCTTGAGATGAATTATGTGACTGACTGACTATCTTGTACAGCCAGCTGGTTCGACCACGCCCGCGATCTTCTGCATCTGATCAATCTGAAGCGTGATGAGATGCCGCGCCCGATAGTAGGGCTCGGGCATAGCATGGGCGGTGCGCAACTGTTCGTATACATCCAGCCCCCTGACTTCTATATACATCTTTCTAACAAAGATAACCAGAGTAACCCTCGCTCTCATGCACCCTCGCCTCCTCCATTCTCTCGTCCTGCTAGACCCCGTCATCCAGCGCCAGGCCACGCTACCCGGATCTCGCAGCTTCCACACCGCAGGACGGAACATCCCCACGACGACCCAGCTCTCGACTTACAGACGAGACATCTGGCCCTCGCGCGAAGCCGCCGCGGAGAGCTTCAAGCGGAACCCGTTCTACAAGGCCTGGGACCCGCGCGTCCTCGACCGCTGGGTGAAATACGGCCTGCGCGATCTGCCCACGGCGATTCACCCTCTTGACGACGACAAAAACAGCGACAAGAACGGTAAAGACCGGCCAGTAACCCTCACGACAACCCTCCACCAGGAAGTCTTCACCTTCTCCCGCCCCAACTACGACGGCGACCCGGCCAAGAACCTCCCCGTCAACAGACTCACCCACCCGGACCTGGACCCTAGCAGCAGTACAAGCCGAGGAGGCTCCTCCTCCTACCCCTTCTACCGCCCCGAACCCGCGCGTCTCTTCTCCCAACTGCCCCACCTCCGCCCCAGCGTGCTCTACATCTTCGCCGGCAAATCCGACATGTGCGTGCCTGAGATGCGCGCCGACAAGCTCAACAACACGGGCACCGGCGTGGGGGGCAGCGGCGGCGTCGCGGCGGGCCGCGTGCGGGAGGTTTTCCTCGAGGACTTCGGGCATCTGCTGGCGCAGGAGGCGGTCAACGAGTGCGCCGAGGCCGCGGCGGAGTGGTTCGGGCGGGAGCTGCGGCGGTGGCGGGGGGAGGAGCGGGAGTTGGGGGAGTGGAGGGGGTGGAGTCGGAGGTCGCAGGTCGAGAAGATGACGGTGGATGAGGAGTGGAGGAGGCATGTTCCGCCGCCGGTGAGGGGCGGGAGTGGTGGTAATGGTAATAATAATGGCGATAATAATATGCGCGAGAAGGGGAAAGACGTGAAGAGGTCGTCGAAGTTGTGAGTGCTATATATATATATATATATATATATATATACTGTGTATACGTACATACCCCATACCCCATATCTCTTGTTCCTGCTTTGATTTTGGCAGATAAATAGACAGGTTAATCTAGCTACCAGCATTTATTCCGTAAGGTTGTTTTGTTGCTTAATATACGTACAGTATCTGCTTGCTCAGTCCTTGTTGAGCGCCGCTAGGCAGGTAGACCTGATCAATCAAATCATTAATACCTTCGAAACCCGTACTAGAAAGAACGGGGTTAAGGTAAGAAAACGTGGGTAGATCCATTATTTTATTATAGATTATCGTAGTGAATCATCGCAGCAAAGTTTCTCATTCTCCTCTGCTAGCAAGCTAGGTATCACAAAAAATCGGCCCCAAAGCCAGCCGATTCCACACCGCAATACTCCAAAAAGACAGAAGACACAGCTTTCACCTCGCTTCCACAGGAGAAAAACCTGTTCCGCTCCATTTGCTCCATCGGTTCATGGTATCCTGAACAGGAACAACGTTACATTACGAACAGAATCCAAATCCAAAAGCAAGAGTACAGCGCCAAGGTAGGTATAAAGACGGGATTTCGTCCTCTAGGCTTGGCGGATCTTCTCTCTAATCCAAGCAAGTAGACGAAAAAAAAACAATGAAACGGGAAACGTGACACATGTCTACAATGCAAAAACCGGATCGACCTGCAACAACCCGGAAACCGTGAACCATTTCCATTTCAGTCTCCATTTTTAATCTCCACAAGGGCTTAAAAGAATACATGTAACGTAATCCACCACCGAGCGAGCCCCACCACCGAGCGAGCGGCTATCCGAGCGAGCCACCCCCTATTCAACCACATCACCTAATACATCTATTTCTACATCAAATATGCCACCAAAAACCGCAGAATTGAAGGCGCAAATAGAAGGCCGTATGCTGCTTGCAATTAAAGCAGTTAAAGAGGGTCAAATCTCTTCTGCAAAAGCAGCAGCTGATGCATATGATGTCCCATATTCTACATTAAAACACCGCATTCAGGGGCGTACTGCTCGCGTTGATACTGCAGCAAATAGCCAAAAGCTTACCAAGCTGGAGGAATCTTCACTAAAGCAATGGATTCTTGATATGGATGAGCGAGGCCTGCCACCATCTCATGATATGGTGCGCAAAATGGCAACTATATTGCTATCTGATCGCAAAGGCAATATATCAATTGGTCCAAATTGGGTGACCCG
>ENA-UOXB01001566-UOXB01001566.1-bioreactor-metagenome-genome-assembly--contig:-NODE-1566-length-10669-cov-9.349067_pt1 | contig 10669 bp, 9 predicted proteins | sample MGYA00238158_ERZ761615 | MGnify/ENA primary metagenome ERZ761615 (study PRJEB28904, sample SAMN06267902) | bioreactor metagenome | isolation source: Joint BioEnergy Institute, California, USA | place... | reverse complement strand
CATCGATACGGCCCTTGGCGACGTTATGCGCCCAGGTTTCCTCGGCCATCGCCAGGCCCTGCTCGACCATCTGCGGGTTGTTGTCCAGCCACAGCACGCGCAGGCCGGCATTGGCCAGGCTGATGACGATGCCGCGGCCCATGGTGCCGGCGCCGATCACGGCGGCACAGCGAAGCGGCGAGACGACTTGAGTCATTGTTGTTCCTCTCGAGCACCAATAGAAAAGCTTGGGTCACGATAAGCAAGCCGCTACTATTTTTGAAATTTAGTCTTGTGATACGACGTATTCAGCAGATGAATTTCAGCAACTTCGACCTCAACCTGCTGCGCGTACTCGATGCCCTGCTGCGCGAACAGAACGTCTCGCGCGCCGCCGAACGCCTGGCCTTGAGCCAGCCGGCGGTGAGCAATGCGCTGAATCGCCTGCGAGAACTGCTCGACGATCCGCTGCTGGTGCGCGTGGGTCGGCGCATGCAGCCGACCCCTCGGGCGCTGGCGCTGGAGGCGCCGATCCGCAGCGCGCTGCGCCAACTGGAGCAGAGCCTCAGCGCCGGCGAGGCCTTCGAGCCAGGCGAAAGCAGCCAGCGCTTTCGTATCGCCGTTACCGATTACGTCGAGCTGGTGTGCATGCCGCGCCTGCTCGACCGCCTCAGCCAGAAGGCGCCGGGCATCGGCATCGACATTCGCCACCTCAGCCCCAGCCTGCCGATGGAGGCGCTGGACAAGAGCGAGCTGGATCTGGTGCTGGGCCGCTTCGACGAGCTGCCCGCGCGCTTCGCCCGCCGGCACTGGATGAGCGAGACGCTCAAGCTGGCCGTACGCCGCGAGCATCCGCTGCTGCGTCGGGGTAGCCTGGATCTGGAGATCTTCCTGCGCCTGCGTCACCTTTGGGTGCACGGCGGGCAGACCCGCGGCATGGTCGATCAGTGGCTGGGCGAACAGGGCCTGTCGCGGCAGATCTTCTACACCACGCCGAACTACCTGCAAGCCGCGCATATCGTCGCCGGCAGCGAGCTGGCGGCGGTGCTGCCCACCGCCCTGGCCCGGCATTTCGCCACGCTGCTGCCACTGCAATTGTTCGATCTGCCCTTCACCCTCGGCCCTTTCCATCTGGAGGTGGTCAGCCTGGCGCAACGTCAGCGCGACGCCGCACTGCAATGGCTGATCGAGGAAATCGTCGCTGTACCCGGATAAGTGCGCAGCGCCCCCACGCTACCTCTCTGCCTGCCTGTCCGCGCGCCCGCCCAGATACCAGCCGAGCACACCCCACAGCGCGGCGCACAGCGCACCGACCATGGCCACCAGCCAGGCACCGTGGCCGAGCATGTCCAGGCCGGCCTTGGCCCAGCCGCTGAGGGCATCGCCGCCGCGGTAGACCACGGTGTCGATGAAGTTCTTCGCCTTGTATTTGCTTTCAGCATCCAGCGGGGCGAAGAGCATTTCCCGGCCCGGCCGAACGAAGGCGTATTCACCGATACGGCGCACGACCATCAGGCCCGCCAGCATGGCGAAGGTCGGCGCCAGGGCCAGGCCGATAAAACCCAGACAGACCAACGCCGGCACGGCGGATAACAGCACGCGCACGCCGAGCTTCTGCGCCACCCGGCCGGTGATGAACAACTGAGTCGTCAGGGCGCCGGCCTGCACGACGAAATCGATGACGCCGAACACCCGTACCTGCGCGGCGCGATCCGGGAACAGTTCGGCCACCAGGCGCGCCTGCTCGAAGTAGAGGAAGGTGCTGACCGAGGTCAGCAGCAGGATGAACGCACCAATGCCCAGCAGATAACGCGAGCCGAGGATGCGCGTCAGGCCGCTGAAAGGATTGCCCGGCACCGGCCTGCGCGGGCTTTCGCTGGGCAGCGCTCCCGGCCGCCCGGCGCCCTGGCGTTCACGCCAGACCATCAGATAGCGCTTGAGCCCCATGGCCACCCCGAGCAGCACGGCGGCGATCAGCATCAACCCGGACTCCCCCACCACGCCAATCAGCAGCGCGCTCAACAGCGGCCCACAGAGCCCACCGACACTGGCACCTGCGGCGATGAAAGCGAACAACCGGCGTGCCTGGGCGCCGTCGAACACGTCGGCCATCAGGCTCCAGGCCACCGAGACGACGAACAGGTTGTAGACCGAGATCCACACGTAGAACACCCGCGCCAGCCAGATGCTGTCGTGATCCAGGCGAAACAGCAGAACGAAGGCCAGCAGGTTGAGGCAGAAAAAGCCGTATACCCAGTCAATGAAATGGATGCGCGGGACTCTCGAGTTGAGCCAGGCGAATAGCGGCACAGCCAGCAGCATGACAACGAAGGTGGCGGTGAACAGCCACTGGAGGTTATGCACTCCACCCGTGATACCCATCGCCTCACGGATCGGCCGCAGCATGAAGTAACCGGCGAACAGGCAGAAGAACAGGGCGAAGCCAGCCAGCACCGCTGCCAGTTCCTCAGTCTCGGCATTGATTGCCCGCGCCAGGCGCCGCGAGAGCGCCTGCATATCAGGCAAACAGCTCGATGATGCGCTTGCGCTGCGCCGCGTCAGGCAAGCGACCCTGCCCGGCGAGAATGTTGTCGGCCATGTAACGCGGGTTGGAGGTGGCCGGAATCACGGCGGTTACCGCCGGGTTGGCGAGGATGAACTTGAGCATCAGTTGCGCCCAGGAGGTGACATCCAGCTCAACCGCGGCCCAGTCAGGCAGGTTCTTCCCCTTTACCCGATCGAACAGCGCCGAACGTTGGAAGGGCCTGTTGATGAGCACCGCGATGCCCTTGTCGGCGCAATAGGGCAACAGCTCGCGCTCGGCGTTGCGTTCGCCGATGGAATAGTTGAACTGGACGAAATCCACCGGCTCCTGGCGCAGCACCTCGAGCAGTCGCTCGTGAGCGGAATCCAGATAATGGGTAACGCCGATGTAACGCACCCGCCCCTGCTCTTTCAGCTCGCGCAGCAGACCTAGCTGGGTGCTGGTGTCCTGCAGGTTGTGCACCTGCATCAGGTCGATGGTGTCGGTGCGCAGGGCGGCGAAACTGGCCTCGACCTGACGCTCACCCGCGGCACGCCCGGAAGAGGAAACCTTGCTGGCCAGGAACAGGCGTTTGCGCATGCCGTCCTCCGCAGCCAACGCCCCGCATACCGCCTCGGCACGCCCGTAACTGGGCGCGGTATCCACCAGGCTGGCGCCGCCGTTGACCAATGCTTGCAACACCTCGCGCAGAGGTTGCAGGGCTTCGTCACTCATCGCCACGTCATGGGTACGCGAGGTGCCCAGGCCAATCACCGGCAGTTGCTCGCCGCTGCTGGGAATAGCCCGGCTCAGCAGGGTGCCGGAGGCGAAGGCCGACGATGGCAACCAAGGCATCAGGGCAGCGAGCGCAGCCAGGCTGGCGCCACCTTGCAGGACTCGACGACGACTGGGCATGACGTGGTTCCTCTCACAGTGACCGGTTGGTTATAGGCACTGACCACGCGCTGACCAAGGCGTTACATCAACAAAGGGTTCTGCTAAGAGAAGCGGTGAGAGACCGGCGATACGGCCGCAGCCCGCTTGTAACGGGACGAAGAGGAGATATGAGGCGGGGTTCGGACGCAATATCCGGTAACCAAAAACGCCACTGCGCCGGACGAGGTCGAAGCGCAGCGTTCGAGAAACGCTCAGGCCGCGTGCGAGGCAGACTCGCTGATCAACATGCCGTGGGAAACGAGGTAACAGCGATGGCCGTTCTGCAGCATCAGAGGACTGCGACTGGAAATGATCCAGCCCTTGCTCAGCAGGTGCTCGATATGAGCACGCAGTGCGGGTAGATGGCGCTGTTCCTTCATGGCCGACCTCTGGTTGATTGGGCGCTTGGCATCTTGTTGTTCTTCCGTGACACAGCTCGCAAAAGTGTAGTGGCGCTATGCCAGGAAAGTAAGCGGCGCGATTGTGTAATATTTTGTAGGACATTCGCTATAGCCCCCGCCACACAAGGGCTACGCCAACTCCGCCTGCGCCTCTTCCCGAGGTGTAGAGAACTCCAAGTAGTCATCTTCCAGCTTGCCGTAGCGCAGCAGCGCCAGATCGAGCAGATAGTTCTGATGCAGCTTCCACGGCACCCGGTCGCCCTGCGCCGGTAACAGGTGCGAGGCTCGCTCGATATAGCCTGACTGCAGGTCGAGAAAAGGCTCCGGGTGGACGCTGCCGGTGCTGTCACGCGGGGTCACCTGGCGCATGCCGATGGTGTCCAGATGATTGATCAGACGGCAGAAATACTCGCTGGAAAGATCGGCTTTGAGTGTCCAGCTGGCGTTGGTATAACCCATCACCACCGCCAGGTTGGGCAGGTCGCGCAGCATGATGCCGCGATAGCCCATGCTCTTCGGCGCCTCGAAGGGCACCCCATCGACCTGCACAGCGATGCCGCCGAACAGCTGCAATTGCAGGCCGGTGGCGCTGACGATGACATCGGCAGCCAGCTCTTCGCCACCCTTGAGCCGAACGCCCTGGGTAGTGAAAGACTCGATCTCGGCGGTAACCACTTGCGCCTTGCCCTGGCGCAGCACGCGGAACAGGTCGCCATCCGGCACAGCGCAGACGCGCTGATCCCAGGGTTTGTAGCGGGGGCTGAAGTGGCGCAGGTCAACTCTATCGCCCAGTTGGCGCCGCACCAGCCCCAGCAATATCCGCCGCACCAGACTGGGGAAGCGCTTGGCCAGCTTGTAGAAAGCCAGTTGCAGGGTCACGTTGCGCCCGCGTGCCAGACGATACACCCAGGTCTCCGGCAGTACCCGCCGCAGTGCATTGGATAGCCCGTCACGCTGCGGCAAGTTGATCACATAGCTGGGCGAACGCTGCAGCATGGTCACCTGTGCGGCGCGCTCGGCCAAGGCCGGTACCAGGGTCACCGCAGTGGCGCCACTGCCGATCACCAACACGCGTTTGCCGCTGTAGTCGAAGCCCTCGGGCCACAACTGCGGATGGATGAAGACACCCTGATAGTCCTCCCGCCCAGCGAACTCGGGCGTGTAGCCGGCCTCGTAGCGGTAGTAGCCGGTGCACATCATCAGGAACTGGCAGCTCATGCGCAGCAGCTCGCCCTCCTCGCCGCGCTGTACCAGCAGCTGCCAGGTGGCGCTGGCACTGCACCAATTGGCCTCGATCACCCTGTGCCGATAGCGAATCAAGCGGTCGACGCCATGCTCGGCGGCCGTCTCCTGGATGTAACGGCGAATAGACGGACCATCGGCAATGGCCTGCGGATCGCTCCAGGGTTTGAAGTTGTAGCCGAGGGTGTACATGTCCGAGTCGGAGCGGATACCCGGATAACGGAACAGGTCCCAGGTGCCGCCCATGGCCTCGCGCCCTTCGAGAATGGCGAAACGCCTGGACGGGCACAGCCGCTTGAGGTGGCAGGCGGCACCCACGCCGGACAGGCCGGCACCAATGATCAGGACATCCAGATGTTCAAAGGACATGGCTCAGCCTCGCTCGCCTCGGGACAATGAGCATCACCCTAGTCCATGCGCCTGTCATCCGATCTTTGGTGCAGCCTGGTGGCTGATTCGTCACTCCATTCACATCTGCTACAAGTCGTGACTGGCTTGAGACGCTCGTGCAGCGCTAAGCTGTGGCGATGACCACTCCCTACCTGACCTCGCAGCAGACCAGCAGCACGGACGCCGCCAGCGGCCTGCGGCTGGGTGGCGACTGGACATTGGCCCACTACAGCCAGCTCGAACCCCAGGTGCTGGCCCTGCGTGAACGCCTGCACGGCAAGGAAAGCGTCGATCTCGGCGACCTGGCCGCGCTGGACACCGCTGGCGCGGCGCTGCTGGTGGAGCTGTTCGGCAGTGAGCGCCTGCGCCAGCTGATACAGCAGGCCGAACTCGACGAACGACGCCGCGCCCTGCTGCTGACAGTGGCCGATGCCATGGCAGGCAGCGCCCCGGCGCAGGCCGCAGCGGAGCCTTCGGTACTGCGAGAAGTGCTTGGCCACATCGGCGAAGTGGTCGAAGGCATGTGGCACCAGGGCCGTGCACTGCTCGGTTTCATGGGCCTGACCCTGACCAGCATGCTGGCGATCCTGGTGCGCCCGATGCGCTGGCGCCTGACCTCGCTGGCCGCGCACCTGGAACAATGCGGGCTCAACGCCGTACCCATCGTCGCCCTGCTGACCTTTCTGGTGGGCGCCGTGGTGGCTTTTCTCGGCGCCACCATCCTTGCCGACTTCGGCGCCACCATCTACACGGTGAATCTGGTGGCCTTCTCCTTCCTGCGCGAGTTCGGCGTACTGCTGACCGCGATCCTGATGGCCGGGCGTACCGCCAGCGCCTTCACCGCGCAGATCGGCTCGATGAAGGCCAACGAGGAAATCGACGCCATCCGCACCCTTGGCCTAAGCCCCATCGAACTGTTGGTACTGCCGCGTGTGTTCGCCATGCTCATCGCGCTGCCGATCCTGACTTTCATCGCCATGCTCAGCGGCATAGTCGGCGGCGGCTTGGTCTGCGCCGTGTCGCTGGACATTCCGGTGACGATGTACCTGTCGATCCTGCAGGACAGCGACCTGCTGCGGCACTTCCTGGTCGGCCTGCTCAAGGCGCCGATCTTCGCCTTCCTGATCGCCCTGATCGGCTGCCTGGAAGGTTTCAAGGTCAGCGGCAGCGCACAATCGGTGGGTGAACACACTACCTCGGCAGTGGTGCAGTCGATCTTCGTGGTCATCCTGCTCGACGCCCTGGCCGCGCTGTTCCTGATGGAGATGGGCTGGTGAGCCGGGACAAGGTCATCGAGGTGCGCGACCTGAGCAACCGCTTCGGCAGCCAGGTGGTGCACGAACATCTGGATTTCGACCTGTATCGCGGCGAGATACTAGGCGTGGTCGGCGGCTCCGGCACCGGCAAGTCGGTGCTGCTGCGCAGCATCGTCGGCCTGCGCCAGCCCAACGCCGGCACGGTGCGGGTATTCGGCGAAGAGCTGCTGAGCCTGCCGGCCGAGCGGCGCTCGCAACTGGAGCGGCGCTTCGGCGTGCTCTATCAGCGCGGCGCACTGTTCTCCTCGCTGACCGTCAGCGAGAACGTCGCCCTGCCACTGATCGAGCATGCCGGCCTGTCACGCGCCGAGGCCGAACGCCTGGCTCGGGTCAAGATCGCCCTGGCCGGTCTGCCCCAGGATGCCGGCAGCAAATACCCCAGCTCCCTGTCCGGTGGCATGGTCAAGCGCGCCGCCCTGGCCCGTGCCCTGGCGCTCGACCCGGAAATCCTGTTCCTCGACGAGCCCACCGCCGGCCTCGACCCGATTGGTGCGGCGGCCTTCGACCAGTTGATCCGCACCCTCAGTGACAGCCTGGGTCTGAGTGTATTTCTGGTGACCCACGACCTGGACACGCTCTACAGCATCTGCGACCGGGTCGCGGTATTGGCGCAGAAGAAGGTGCTGGTAGCCGACCGCCTGGACGTGGTGGCCGCTACCAACGATCCCTGGATTCAGGAATATTTTCACGGCCCGCGTGGACGCGCGGCCGCAAAGGCCGCTGCGGCGGCAGGGAGGCAATGAATGGAACCCAAAGCCCATCATGTGCTGATCGGTCTGTTCACCGTGCTCACGGTAGGCGCGGCGCTGCTGTTCGGCCTGTGGCTGAACAAGGCCGGGGCGGATCGTGCATTCACCGACTACGAGGTGATCTTCAACGAAGCGGTCACCGGCCTATCGCAGGGTAGCGCCGTGCAGTACAGCGGGATCAAGGTTGGCGACGTGGTCAGCCTCGGGCTCGATCCAGATGATCCGCGCACGGTGCGCGCACGCATCCGTATCGTCGGCAATACCCCAATCAAGCAGGACACCCGTGCCCGCCTGGCTATCACCGGCATCACCGGCCTGGCAGTCATACAGCTGCACGGTGGCAGCCCCGAGAGCCCACCACTGGAGGGCAAGGACGGCCAACCCGGCATCATCATCGCCGACCGATCGCCGTTATCACGGCTGATGGCCAACGGCGAGGACCTGGTCAGCAACATCACCCGCCTGCTCAACCGCGCCAACCGCATGCTCTCGCGCGAGAACGCCGAGCGTGTGTCACGCACCCTGGAAAACCTCGAGCAGGCCACCGCCGGCATCGCCGACCAGCGTGAAGAACTGGGCGAAGCCCTGCGCCAGACCAGCGCCGCCACACGTGAAGCCGCCGCACTGATGAAGAACGCCAATCAGTTGCTCGACAGCCAGGGCAGCCAGGTGCTGGAAAGCGCCGAACGCCTGATGGCCTCGCTGGAACGCAGCAGCCAAACCATCGAGCAGTTGCTGCAGAACAATCGCGGCGCACTGGACAGCGGCATGCAGGGCCTGAGCGATCTGGGCCCGACGATCAGCGAGCTGCGCGAAACCCTCGGCGCCCTGCGCGGTTTCTCTCGCCGCCTGGAGCAGGACCCCAGCGGCTACCTGCTGCGCAGCGACAGCATCAAGGAGTTCCAACCATGAAGCGTCTTACCCTGTTGCTGGCGGCCGCCCTGCTCGGCGCCTGCTCGATCTTGCCGCAGAGCGAACCGCTGGATATCTACCTGCTACCGGCCACGACGCTGCCGGCACAGACACAGCGTGTCGACTGGTCGCTGCGGGTCAACAGCCCGGTCAGCAACCAGTTGCTAGACGGTACACGTATCGTCGTGCTGCCCGAACCCGGACGAGTCAACACCTATCAGGGCGTGCGCTGGAGCGAGCGCACGCCACAGTTGTTGCGTGCGCGACTGCTCGATGCATTTCAGGATGATGGCCGGATTCAGGCGCTGAGCAACGAGGACCAGCGCCTGCAGGCCGACCTGGAACTGGTCAGCGATCTGCGCAGCTTCCATAGCGAATACCGTGACGGCATCCCTTCCGCGCTGATCCGCCTCGAGGTCAACCTGGTGGATACGCGCAGCCAGAAGATCATCGCCAGCCGCCGCTTCAGCGTCAGCCAGGCAGCAGGCGATACCTCGATTACCGCAGTAGTGACTGCGTTCGGCAAGGCTGCCGATCAATTGTCCCGCGAACTGGTGGACTGGACACTGGCCGAAGGCCAACGCGTCGCCCAGTAGGGTGCGCCGTGCGCACCAGGCATTTCACAGGCGATCATCCCTACGATAGCCAGTTGCGCACTTCGGCATAGGGGTAATCCTCAAGCGCAGCGAAGCCGGCCAGCTGGCGTGCCTTGAGCTTGGTGAACAAGGGCGTGGTCACGCCGCAGAGAAAACGCGTCAGGCACTCGGGGCTCGGTTCGTGTCCGGCGTACTGCAGGTGCTTCTCGACGAAGGCGGCGCACAGCGCCTTCGCATCCCGACCGCTCAGCGACGGCAGTTCCGATGGCGAAGGCAATGTGGCGACCTGGCCCCGGCACACCGAACAGTGCCCACAATGCTCGGGCGCCTGCCCGTCACCGAAGTACAGCGCCAGACGGCGACTGAGGCACTCGTTGCTTTCGAATAGCGCGAGCATGGCCTGGATACGGGCGATCTCGCTGGCCTCGTGGCTGCGAAAATGTGCGTGCAGATCATTGGCCAGGGCATCGACATCGAAGTCGCCATCGAGCACGGCATAGACCTCGGTCATCTGCTTGCTTTCCAGCTCCAGCCAACCCCTTTCCTGGAAGTAATCCAGCGCCTTGACCACCCGCGCGCGCTCGGCGCCGTACTGTTGATACAGTGCGTCGAAGTCCAGCGTCGACCAGGTGCGCGCCCGTTTCGAGCAGGCCAGTATCGCCTCGACGAACTGGCGCCGCTCGCCCTCGAACTGTCCCAGCAAGGCCTCGTCGTCCAGCAACAGCTTGAAGCGATACTCGGCGAAGTAGGCATAGCGTGGCGCGATGATGCCGCGCAGCTCCAGCTGCACCAGCAGGGTCTTGAGCGGCAGCGCACGGATATTGCTCAGCTCGGACAGCTGATTGAGCATCAGCTCCCATTGCCCGCCCGTGCCGACCACACGCAAGTCGTCGAGCACGGCGCGAATGCCGGAGAGCTCTGGCGTATCGCCATAGACGAAGTTCTCCAGCACGCTGAGGCCATCGCGGCTGGCCAGCACCAGGCAGTCCGAAGCCTGACCATCGCGCCCGGCGCGGCCTATCTCCTGGCTGTAGTTCTCCACCGACTTGGGTAGGTCGAAGTGCACCACGTTGCGGATGTCACGCTTGTCGATGCCCATGCCGAAGGCGATGGTGGCGACAATGCATTCCAGCTCACCGGCCATGAAACGGCGCTGGATCGACTCGCGTACCTCATGGGCCATACCGGCGTGGTAGGCGCTGACCGCCAGACCATCGCGCGCCAGGTGCTCGGCCACCTGCTCGGCGGTCTTCTGCTGGGTGACGTAGACGATGCTCGCCTGGCCGCGTCGCGGCGCCAGCCATTGCTGCAGACGCTGCATCTTGGCGCCGCCAGGCACCGGCTCGACCAGCAGGTTGAGGTTGGGCCGGTAAAAACCGGTGGTGACCACGTCCGCCTCGGCGATGGCGAACTTCTCGCGCATATCGGCGATCACCTTAGGCGTGGCCGTGGCGGTCAGCAGCAGCACCTGCGCGATACCGAACTGGCGCTGATAGTCGGGCAGCTTGAGGTAATCCGGGCGGAAGTTGTGACCCCATTCGGAGATACAGTGCGCCTCGTCGACCACCAGCAGGGAAATCGGCACCTGGGCGATGAAGTTGCGAAAGCGCTCGTTCTTCAGGCG
>ENA-UOXB01001564-UOXB01001564.1-bioreactor-metagenome-genome-assembly--contig:-NODE-1564-length-10680-cov-7.681600_pt1 | contig 10680 bp, 8 predicted proteins | sample MGYA00238158_ERZ761615 | MGnify/ENA primary metagenome ERZ761615 (study PRJEB28904, sample SAMN06267902) | bioreactor metagenome | isolation source: Joint BioEnergy Institute, California, USA | place... | reverse complement strand
AATTAACAGCGCTAAGATTGGGTGAAGAGAGAGCGTCAGCACTTGGTGTTAATCTTACTCGTTTGCGCATCAAAACCCTGATTTTAGTGGCGATGATGACGGCAACCGCGATTAGCTTTGTTGGGGTAATTGGCTTTATCGGTTTGGTTGCGCCGCATGTCGCAAGGCTGCTCGTTGGTGAAGATCAACGCTACTTTTTGCCTGCGACCATGCTTGCTGGCGCAGCGTTTTTATCATTTTCATCAGTGTTATCAAAAGTGATTATCCCAGGAGCCTTGTTTCCGGTTGGGATTGTCACGTCGTTTGTGGGTGTGCCTTTTCTATTTTGGATTATTTGGAGTAAGCGGTGAAAAACTGGATTCGTGGGACAGCAGCGTTAAGTTTGATGTTAACAGCTTTAACCGCTCAAGCAGAAGTCAAAACCATCAACGATGTGCTAGGGCGTGACGTACAAGTCGATGTACCTGCTAAGCGGGTCGTGTTGGGTTTTTATTATCCTGACTATATTGCCGCCACAGGGGCCGAAAACTTCGAGCAAGTGGTCGGTATTTCACGAGAATTTTGGGAAAAATTCAATCCTGGTAGCTGGAATTTATACAACCAAAAACTACCCAATCTAAATGGCATGGGCGATATCGGGAACGTGAATACCGGTACGTTTTCTTTTGAAAAGACCTTGGCGATGAAGCCTGACGTGGTGGTGTTAGCCAAATGGCAATATGACACGCTAAAGGCTGAAATGCCGCGTTTTGAAGCGGCAAACATCCCAGTAGTAGTAGTCGATTACAATGACCAGACTGTGCAGAACCATACCAAAAGTACCCAGATTTTTGGAGAATTGGCGGGTACTGAGCAACGTGCCAACCAAGCGGCTCAAGAATATGCTGAAGGTATTGCAGACATCCAAAAACGGGTAAAAGCAGCTCAAAGTGCCAAGCCTAAGATTTACATTGAATTTGGTGATAAAGGCCCGCAAGAGTACAGCTTTACCTTTGGTAAGAACATGTGGGGCGCGATTGCCGATACGGTAGGCGGTGATAACATCAGCAGACCCTTTGTAGAAGACTGGGGCCCAATTAATCCTGAACAAGTCTTGGTGAGTAAACCTGAGGTTATTATTATTTCAGGCACTGAAGTGGGCATGAATCAGCCTGATGCTATGGCAATGGGGATTGATATCCCAGTCGAAGAAGCCCAACGCCGCTTAAAAGGCTTCACCACCCGTAATGGTTGGGAGAACCTACCAGCGGTGAAAGATAACCGTGTATATGGTATTTATCATGTCGCTTCTCGCTCGCTATCAGACTTAGCATCAGCGCAATTCATGGCAAAAGCCTTGTATCCTCAGGCTTTTGCTGATGTTGACCCTAACAAAACGTATGCAGCCTTTCACGAAAAATATCTACCGATTCAGCCCAAAGGCACATTTTTTATTCAATTAGGCTGTAAGGCAAGCGTTTGTGATGACACCGCTAAAGACAATGTCAAAGCAGCGACAGCAACGACCGAAGCTGATTCTACAGCCATTGCGTCTGAAAATATGACGTCTGAAAATGTGTCTTGGTTCACGAAGCTCATGAACTGGTTCAAAGGTTTGTTTGCTTAATTGGTTTTTGAAAATTTGATAGAAGAAGTCGCTATGCTCAAGCTTGACTGTTTAACCATCCAATATGGTTCGTTCACCGTTGCCCATGCCATTGATGCCCAGTTTGAAGCGGGCAACATTTATACCATTTTGGGGGCAAATGGGGCAGGTAAGTCGAGCTTGCTCAAGGCGATTTTTGGTGAGTTGGCATTTTCTGGCGCTGTCGCTTATCAAGGTAATACGCAGCGCAAGGCCCATCTGAACGCATGGCGAAAACCCATTGCTTATATGCCGCAAGACAGTCACACCGACGCCGAGCTTAATACCCTTGAAGTGGTACTACTCGGCCGTATGGATGCCTTGACCCGTCATATCAGTGATGAATTGTTGCACGAAGCAGTAGGGTTATTGGAAGAGCTAAATATCTCCCATTTGGCCCATCGCCCGATCCGCTTGTTGAGTGGCGGACAACGACAGCTGGCTATGTTTGCCCAAGCCTTACTTCGCCGTCCTAAGATTTTATTGCTGGATGAGCCAGTTTCAGCGCTTGATATGGCCCATCAAATTAACCTATTGGACAAGGTTAGCCATTACACTAGGCAGCATCAACTGATTTGTATTATGGTGTTGCACGACTTGAGCCTAGCCGCGCAATTTTCAGATGAAGTCATATTATTGTCTGAGGGTAAAATTCAAGCTCAAGGTACGCCAAGGGCAGTATTGCAACCTGAGATTTTACGCCAAGTGTATCACGTAGATATTGAGATTTTAACGAGCCATCAAGGCTCACCAGTGATTCATCCATATCGCAAGCGGCAAGCTAGCCTTTAACGGTTTTTAGCTTTTAACGGTTTTTCGGTCAGGCACGCTACTAACGATTCCTGCCAAAATGACCGCAACAATCCCTAAAATCTCTAGCCAGCCGATGCGTTCGCCTGCAAAAATGACGCCATAAATTGCCGAAAACACGACGGTTAAATACGACAATGCCGCGACCGTGAATTTTTGCCCCACGTGATAAGCATGTGTCATCGTCAATTGAGCGAGCAGTCCTGTCGCACCAATGCCTAAGATGTAAAGTAAGCTCTCACTCGTCAAATGACTCCAACCAAACCAAGTCGCCGCTATGGCTGAGACAATGGTTGCCACTGCCGAAAAGTAAAATACAATCCGCCACGCAGGTTCTCCCCTTAAGGACAATTCTCGCACTTGCAGCAACGCAAAAGCAGTAAAAATACCGCCACTTAAAGTAATCAAAGTATCTAACAATCTATCGCTGGCGAAGGCCGGTTGTAACATCAAACAAATACCACCCAGACCCATCAGCAGAGCGATCCACGTTTTTAACGGCGGTTTTTCTTTGAGCCAAAAGATGGATAACAAGGCAATAAAAACGACAGAGGTATAGTTCAGCGTCACAGACGTTGCTAGTGGCAAATGACTTAAGCCATAAAATGCCAATAGCAATGCCATGGTGCCCGCTATACTGCGCTGCATATGACTCCAAAAAAACGGCGTCTTAAGGGTTTGTTTGCGCACAAGTGTCGCGCCAAAAATAGTCAGAGCAGGGAGCAAGGAGCGCCAAAAGGCCAACTCATACTCATTCATGTACAAGTGAGCAGCAGCATTTTTGACCAAAATGCTCATCATGGCAAATAAGAATGCCGCAATAATCATCCAAGCTGAACCCAAAGGGAATCTTTTTATCATAAGTAGTGACAAGCAAAAAGAGGCAATTGTAACACTCCAAGCCCTATACTTTTGGCTAATTTAGGAAACGAATGGTAATGATATTTGGCAATGGTTTGATTACCAAAAGGCGCACACAAATAGGTCGATTGCGGTAAAATAGCGACCTGTTAAGACAATTCACATTATTTAGTAATCAAGGCAGTTTATGAGTATTCACGGTATTTTAGGGGAACAAACCACGGACTATCCCACTGAGTATAGCCCAGAGACGTTATATCCGATTGCGCGCAGTATGGGACGTGATGTCATTGGTTGGCACACAGAACAATTGACGCTCGGCGTCGATTGGTGGCAGGCTTTTGAGATGTCGTGGCTCAACACGCAAGGTATCTCGCAAGTCGCTATCGCACGCTTTGGCATTCCTGCCAGCTCGCCATGTATCGTCGAATCAAAATCGCTCAAGCTATATCTAAACAGCATCAATTTTACTGAGTTTGCCACTTGGGAAGATGTCAGAGTATTGATTGCCAAAGACCTATCAGCGTGTGTGCAAGCGGATGTGACGGTTGAGCTGTTTGGCTTAGAGAATGATATATCAAGCCTATTGATTGCCCAGCCTGAGGGTATATGCATTGATAATGCCCTAGCAGACAGCACAGACAAAGTTGCGTTATGCGAGCATCCGGATGCATCCTTGTTGCAGGAGCAAACGCAGGTAGATGATAGTAATTTAGAAGGTGGTAAGCCTCAGCCTTATACGTTTTACTCCAATTTGCTACGCAGTAATTGTCCGGTGACCAATCAACCAGATTGGGGGACGCTGGCTGTTTCGATAACGACTGACAAGCCCTTTAATAACGCCAATATGCTGCGTTATATATTAAGCTTTCGTCAGCACAATGGCTTTCATGAGCAATGCGTGGAGCAGATATTTGCTGATTTGAGTCAATACTACGAGCCAAGTAAGCTTATGGTACGTGCTTGGTATACGCGCCGCGGTGGTATTGATATCAATCCGTGCCGCGTGAGTGACATTGGTTTGATGCCGAAGCCAACTCGCTTGATTCGTCAGTAGATGACTATAGTAAGGTCAATATAGTCAATCCAACATAAAAAAAGCACAGCGAGAACGGAACTAATTTTTTGTCGCATCTGTCGGCGTAGGCACAGCAAGCAAGAAAAATTGGTTCCAGTCTCGCCCTACCATTTCATGTATCCATTTTATTTAGGATCAACTATATAAAAAAGCGCCTATCTCATTTAATAAGATAGGCGCTTTTTGTTATACGGTTTTTAGTAATAGAACTATTTACCGCATACTTTTGCCATGACTTCTTCACGGCTTAGCATTTGCTTCTCTGTCTCACGGCGATTGACGTATTCGTACTTGTCTTCAGCAAGGTTGCGATCAGAGACGACGATACGATGCGGAATACCGATCAATTCTAAATCGGCAAACTTCACGCCTGGACGCTCGTTACGATCATCAAGTAATACATTGATGCCTTGAGCTTTTAATTCTTCATAAAGCGCTGTCGCCGTTTGCATGACAGTCTCTTCTTTTGACTTCATTGGGATGATAGCCACTTCAAAGGGCGCGATTGAGTCATCGACAGTAGGCGTTTTTGGCCACATGATGCCGTTTTCATCGTTGTTCTGCTCGATGGCAGCGGCAATAATACGGCTAACCCCAATACCATAACAGCCCATCATTAACGTGACTGGCTTACCGTCTTCACCTGAAACCGTACAGTTTAGCGCTTTTGAGTACTTATCGCCCAATTGGAAGATGTGACCGACTTCGATACCGCGTTTGATTTTTAGGCTACCTTTACCATCTGGAGAAGGGTCACCTTCTTGCACATTACGCACGTCTACCACGCGAGTGATGCGAGCGTCACGCTCCCAGTTCAGGCCAGTAGTGTGTTTGTTCACTTCATTGGCACCAGCCACAAAGTCAGACAAGGCAGCAGCCGAACGATCGACGAATACTGGCATATCTAAGTCAACGCCGATATAACCTTTATGCAAACCAGCAACCTTTAGCTCGTCATCAGAAGCTAACGTCAGTGGCACATTGGCTTCTTCAATTTTTTCGGCTTTGATGGTGTTCAGCTGATGGTCACCGCGTAACACGATGGCAATCAATTGCGGCTCACCGTCTTCTGTATGACCATGTACGATCAAGGTTTTAACCGTTTGCTCTAAAGGAATGTCTAGATGCTCAGCGACCATCTTACAAGTGGGCATGTTTTCTGTTAATACGTCTGTACGCTCTTGACTTGGCGCTTGACGTTCAGCAGTGCTCACCGATTCAGCCAACTCGACGTTTGCTGCATAGTCAGAGGTGTCTGAGAAGGCAATGTCGTCTTCGCCGCTGTCTGCCAATACATGGAACTCATGAGAGGCAAAGCCGCCGATAGAACCAGTATCAGCCTGTACCGCACGGAAGTCTAGACCCAAGCGCGTAAAGATACGCGTATAGGCTTCATACATGTCGTGGTAAGTCTGCGCCAGCGATGTTTGGTCAACGTGGAATGAGTAGGCATCTTTCATCGTAAATTCACGCGCACGCATCACACCAAAGCGCGGACGAATCTCATCACGGAACTTGCTTTGAATTTGGAAAAAGCTAATCGGTAGCTGTTTATAACTACGTAGCTCGCCTTGAGCAAGATTGGTGATAACTTCTTCGTGAGTAGGACCCAATACGAAGTCACGATCATGACGATCTTTAAAGCGTAATAGCTCAGGACCATAATCGTCAAAACGCCCCGTCGTTTGCCAAAGCTCTGCTGGCTGAGTCATCGGCATGAGCACTTCTTGCGCGCCCACATTTTGCATCTCTTCACGAACAATACGCTCGACTTTTTGTAAGACGCGTAGCCCCATGGGCAGCCAAATATATAACCCAGAAGCAATTTTGCGAATCAGGCCGGCACGCACCATCAATTGACTTGAGGCGATATCGGCATCACTTGGGGTTTCTTTGAGTGTGGCAAATAAAAATTGACTGGCTTTCATAAATAAAGCGTAACCTTATCAACGATAAAAAATAAGAAATAGGAAGGTGTTGAGCGTATGGCTGATCGTTTCGTTACCGCCGCAAACTTACCCTTATTAATAAGAATCACTTAGCAATAATCTGGGATATATCATAGCGACTAAAACGCTTATAAAAAAGCACATGAACAAAACCGCTCTATTAAAAGAGGGGTGGACTCTGATTGATGTATCAATATATCTAACGGTTAAAAGAGTAACTTTCAGATCAAAACCTGATGACCCCATCTATGCCGACATTTTATTAACACAATCTTACTATGTTAGGTAAAGTTCGCCTAAGACGCAATGACTTTTTGTTTTTTCAAAGCCAACCTAGCCTAAAGCGTCAGATAAGAGACTTTTCACCAGATTTTTGCTTAGTTTAACTATTTTGTTTAGATTAACTATAAAAGAGCCTGCTATAAAAGTCTTGGTCAAAGAAAGCACTGCATAATTATGTAAAATATTGCTAGCCATTACTTGAAGTTGAGACGCAAAAACGGCATTAATCCTTTAAATCGTTGTTTTTCCTGTATTTTATAAAAATAAACGTCAAATTTTAAGGTAGCTTATATGAAAAAACCGGATAATCGATCTTCTATTGATCGCAGTGCAAGTAATGCTCAGGCAAAAAGACCCATTGCAATGATGTCGTGGGTGGTATTGCTGATTGGATTAGCAGCGATTGCCTTTGCTATTTATAGTGTTCAGAATATTACCAAAGAAGAACCCATAGAGACCATTACTCGTGAAGGGGTAATTACACAAATCCAGCAGCTTAACCGCTTGCAGACAGTCGCGTTTAGCGTAGATACCGTAATTACTAGCGAGCGCCCTGGTAGTTGGATGAAGCTTTGGCAAGATGAACAAAAAGGCTTGTTTATCGCTCGTGGTCGCGTAGAGGCGGGGATTGATTTGAGTGCATTGACGCCTGAGATGGTACAGGTAGTGCAGCCTGAACCGATTAGTCGAGATGAGGTTCAAAATACGGAAGCTACCTCTGCATCGATGATGCCGCAAATCAATATTACCTTGCCGCCTTCAGAGATTTTCTCAGTCTATCTGGATGATATTGAAATTTATGATTGGCAGACGGGCGCCTTTGGCCTGATGCAGGTTGACCCTAAAATTTTGACGCAAGCGCAGAACATGGCCAAAAAAGAAGTACTTGAACGCGCTTGTCGCGGTGATGTCATGAATATGGCGTTGCAAAACGCACAGACACAGTTGCAGCAGTTGTTTGCACTCACTGGAGCCACAGTGACGGTCACCACGCAAGGCGCAGGCGCGTGTCAATTGCCTGTAACGACTGCAAGCGCCAGTTAAATTATAGGAGCCTTATTGCTTTTTAAACTCGGCAATCGCAAGCTCGCGTGCCTCCTTGTGCTTGACCATCGGCACAGGGTAGTCAAGTTCAGCAAACTTGCCATCCTTACTCAATGCTTTACGCAGTTTGTCTTCTGAGTGCAAAACACTGGTAGGAACCTCTTTTAATTCAGGTAGCCAAGTCTTGATAAACTCGCCATTGGTATCATGAGTTTTGGCTTGGCTAAAGGGGTTCATAATGCGAAAGTAGGGCGCAGAGTCCGTGCCGGTAGAGGCGCTCCATTGCCAGCCACCATTGTTAGAAGCAAAATCCCCATCGATAAGCTGCTGCATAAAATAGCGCTCACCCAATCGCCAATCAATCAATAAATCTTTGGTCAAAAACATGGCAGTGACCATCCGCAAGCGATTGTGCATAAAGCCAGTCGCATTCATGCATCTCATCGCGGCATCGACTAACGGCACACCAGTTTTGCCTGAGCACCATGCTTCAAAATCCTCATTATGATATGACCAATTGATATTTTTATCTGTCTTGTCTTTATAGGCTTGATGACGAATCAGCTCAGGCTTATCGACTAAGACATGACGATAAAAGTCACGCCACGCAAGCTCACTGATCCAGCGATTGATATCAGTATTGTCGCTATCATTGCCGTGCAATTCTTCTTGAGCCTTGTTTGCTTGTAGATAGCAAAGTCTGGGACTGATTGCCCCAATTGTCAGGTAAGCGGACAGCTGGCTGGTTGCGTGTAGGCTTGGTACATCACGGCTCACATCATAGTTGTGAATGTCATCAGCGACAAACGCTTTTAGACGCTGGCAGGCCGCCGTTTCTCCAGCAGGATAAGCATCGCGTGCGTGTTTAAGCTGCGCATCTCTGTCCACCTGCTGCAGTGAATCATTGTCTTGCAGCGACTGTTGGTATTCGTCAGTTATCTTTTTGCCAAGAGTTTCTATCGCTTTGATGGTACTTGCACTGTCTTTTGATGCCTTTAATTCAAGATTGTTGTTTTCGACTGTTGGCGCTTCATGAGCTTGAATGGTACTGACATCCAAGGTATGACGCCACTTTTTATAAAATGGCGTAAACACTTGATACATGGTGTCGTCGTTGGTGGTAATGCTATTTGGTGGTAAGACACATTGGTCGTGCCAGCGGACAAACTCAATGTCGTTGTCCGCAAGCTGTTTGGTGAGTTGTTCATCACGTCCAATCTCATTGCCCTCGTATTCATGATTGGCCATGACACAGCTGATGCCATTTGCCGTACAGAATTCGCTTAGCGCATCAATACAGTCAGAAAAAGTGGGTGCAACCTGCACGGTTAATTGGATGTTCAATTGCGTCTGTAAGGTTTGCGCGAGGACGGGTAAGGTACGCGCGATATGATCCATCTGTGCCAAAGACATATCATGCGCTTGCCACTGCTCAGGCGTGAGAAAAAATAGAGCACTGACGTGAGCATTGTCTTCGTTTGCCCGTTCACAAAGAGCGGTCAGAGCAGTATTATCATGGACTCGTAGATCACGGCGGAACCACATCAAATAATGCGGCGGGCTTACGTGAGTGTGCTTATTGTTGTTATTCGTTTGGTCAGCCGTTGCCGTCTTAGACATTCAAGTACCCTTATCTCAATCATAAACAAAATTAGGAATAAAAGTATGCTAGGATAAGTTTTTTGATGCAATTGATTTGCCCCTCAATTAACAAATTGTCATCATAACCACTTTGTTATAGCTACTTTGTCGCATTTGGCATTATTTCGCTTGGCACTGTCATACTAAGTGCCGTATTCAAGGTTTCAACATGCACGTTAAGTTCTGCGGTTTTACTCAGCTTAGTGATATTCATACTGCTATCCGGTTAGGTGTGGATGCGGTGGGTTTGGTGTTTTATCCACCAAGCCCGCGTGCGGTGACGCCTATGCAAGCGAAGACACTCAGCGCGGCTGTGCCTGCTTTTATGAGTGTGGTAGCGCTGGTTGTAAATATGCCAAAAGATGAGCTGGTTGAGCTGGCAAATACAGTGCCTTTTGACATTATCCAGTTTCATGGTGATGAGACGCCAGAAGAATGTGAGCAGCTGGCAAGCGCTGTCAAAAAGCGCTGGATTAAGGCGCTGCGTATTAATGCCGAACAGCATACGCTCGATAGCGTGCGCGCTCAGATCGACAATTTTGCCGCAGCAGGGGCGAGCAGTATTTTATTAGATGCTTATCATCAGCATAAATATGGTGGCACTGGTGCACGTTTTGATTGGAGCTTGATACCAGAGGACAGTGCGCTACCTGTTATTTTAGCGGGCGGGCTAGATGCGGACAATGTCGCTACGACATCAGCACTGCCTATTTATGCGGTCGATGTCAGTGGTGGTATCGAGCAAGACAAAGGCAAAAAAGATGCTGCCAAAATGCGCGCCTTTATGAAAGCGGTAAAACGTGATCGATGGCAAAACGAGACGCTTAGCGAACCTTCGAATAAGAGTAGTCAGTCCATATTAGCCAAGTGACCCACTACTCGCACTTTTTTATAAAACAACTACTAAAAAATACCTCTTATTATAATAGGAATACTCATGAATCACGTCGTTAATAAAGATTTATCTGAAGCCGCAAAATCTGTCAATAGCTTTACCAATCCTGACAATGTACCTGACTTTAATCAATATCCAGATATGAGCGGACATTTTGGTGTGCATGGTGGGCGCTTTGTGTCTGAAACCTTGATGGCGGCGCTTGAAGAGCTAGAGACACTCTATACCAAAGTCAAAGCTGACCCAGCATTTTGGGAAGAGTACCACAATGATTTGGTCAATTATGTCGGTCGTCCAACACCGCTATATCATGCCAAGCGTTTGAGCGATGAGATTGGTGGCGCGCAGATTTATTTTAAACGTGAAGATTTGAACCATACTGGCGCGCACAAAGTCAATAACACCATTGGTCAAGCACTGCTTGCCAAAATGTGTGGCAAAAAACGCATTATCGCTGAAACGGGCGCAGGACAGCATGGCGTTGCTACTGCCACGA
>ENA-UOXB01001562-UOXB01001562.1-bioreactor-metagenome-genome-assembly--contig:-NODE-1562-length-10699-cov-6.759865_pt1 | contig 10699 bp, 13 predicted proteins | sample MGYA00238158_ERZ761615 | MGnify/ENA primary metagenome ERZ761615 (study PRJEB28904, sample SAMN06267902) | bioreactor metagenome | isolation source: Joint BioEnergy Institute, California, USA... | reverse complement strand
AAGGTATCGTTAAGTGGTTTAATGACTCAAAAGGCTTTGGTTTCATTCAACGTGAGAGCGGAGAAGATATTTTTGTCCATTTCCGTGCGATTCAAGGCGATGGTTATCGTTCTTTAAAAGACGGTGAAAAGGTTGAATTTAGCGTAGTCGAAGGCGACAAAGGTCTTCAAGCTGAAGAAGTCAGAAAAGTAGAAGAGTAATCTATTCAGCCATTAAAGCGGTTTAGCTATAATGTCTGTATACACTACTGATATACTATCGAGTCAAACCCGTCTTGTCTTACCTATGTTGAGTAAAACCAACGTCCTTGGTAAGACCAGATATCGGGTTTGACTTTTTTTATGCTCGTACGTCTATTGATGGCATAAAGACGCAATAACGAGTAGCAGTTTATTTAAAAGGATATTTTTTTGAGTAATTTTACGGCTTTTACTGATCTACCGCTGTCAGCATCTACATTACGTGCCGTCAATGATTTAGGTTTTACTGCGTTAACTCCCATTCAAGCAAAAATACTGCCCCATACATTGGCAAATCAAGATGCGATAGGACAGGCGCAGACAGGTACTGGCAAGACGGCAACGTTTTTATTGACGATTATGGAGGCCTTACTCAAGCGCCCCTTTACTAGCGATGAAGAGCGTTATTTGGGTGAGCCGCGTGCGGTCGTCATGGCACCCACTCGTGAGCTTGCTCAGCAAATATTTGAAGATTGTCTTGCCTTAACCAAATATACCTCGCTACATAGCGTCTGTATTATGGGCGGCACCAATTACGAGACGCAGCAGCATGAGCTTGACCGTCAATATGTTGATATTTTGGTGGCCACTCCTGGTCGACTGATTGATCTTGCAAATAAAGGCATGGTCTTTTTGGATCGAGTCGAAGTACTGGTACTAGATGAAGCAGATCGTATGCTCGATATGGGTTTTATCCCTGATATCAAACGCCTGGTAGGTCGAATGCCCGCCAATACTGATCGTCAAAGCTTGCTGTTTTCTGCGACCTTCAACCAAGATGTGATGAATCTGGCTTATCGCTGGTTGCATGAACCACAGTTTATTGAGATTGAGCCTGAGCACAAAACGAGTGAGCTGGTTGATCAGCATTTTTATTTACTGACCGAAGATCAAAAGTTGGCGGCTTTGCAGCGTATTATCAGCGATACTGCGGTAGAAAAAGTGATCGTATTTGCCAATCGCAAGGACCAAGTCAAGCGTCTCTATCATAAGCTGCGACAAGGCCACAAAATTGTTATGTTATCAGGTGATGTCATCCAGCAAAAACGTGAAAAATACTTACAGCGTTTTAAAGACGGTCACGCCTCTATTTTGGTAGCGACAGACGTAGCAGGACGCGGTATCCACGTTGATGATATCAGTCATGTGGTCAATTATACTTTGCCAGATCAGCCAGATGATTACGTGCATCGCATTGGTCGTACTGGCCGCGCTGGACAGACGGGCATTAGCATCAGTTTTGTGAGTGAAGACGATGCCTTTAATATACCAGCGTTAGAAGATCATTTAGAGACCAAGTTTACACTTGAGCAGTGGCAAGAGTAATCGCTAAAAATGAGAGCCTGCTGTAAAAAATCCCTACTATCAGAAATGATGTAGGGATTTTTTATGTTTTTAAGAGCTGAAAATGCAGGCAACGACAATAGAATTAATGAGAATGATGCATAGGCGCGGTATCGTCGGCTGTATTGTGATCCATCTCTGGCATCGTGTCATGGTTCATTTGACTCATATCATGATGAGTTGAGTCCGTATCAGACATCATTGTAGAATGGCTACCGTGGTCCATATGTTCGTGTCCACCGCTGTGCCCGCCATGCATACTAGTCATCGCTATGGGTACAAACATCACTGCTAAGCCGGATACAACCATAATTGCGCCATTTAATTGTCTTAAACGAAAACGTCCAATTTTATCACGCAACCAGCCAACCGTTTCGTGCGTGGCGACTAGCATCGGTACGGTTCCTAAGCCAAAGATGAACATAAGGGCCGCCCCGCTTAGTGGATTATGAGCGACCACAGCGATAAGTAGGGCACCATAAACCAAACCGCACGGCAAAAACCCCCAAAGTAAACCAGCAGTCAGAGCGCGTGGGAATGTATTTAGGGGAAATACCTTTTGGCGAAGCGGACTTAGGTATTGCCAAAAGCGCATGCCAAAACGCTCAAGTTTGTTTAAAAAGGGCGCACCAAGCATGGTCACACCGACGAAAGCCAGCACCAGACCCAGTAAGATCCGCGGCATATTGCTACCCGTCATAAAAGGCGCTAGGACAGTCGTACCAATGAGCCCTGCAATCAGGCCAAGGAATGCGTAACTGGTTAAACGGCCTATATGATAAGTAACCACAAGCGCCCGACGCTTCGCTGGACTGATGTCCTTCATCGACAACCCAAATGCTGTCACAAGACCGCCGCACATACCCAAACAATGAGGTGAACCAAAAAATCCCATCAATAATGCCGCAACAAGTAAAGCTGTGGTCATAAAGTGCGTCTCCTAAATAAGGCGAATCGGTTGATGTTTTTTAGAATGGGTGAAAGGTACGATCAGCTGATCAATTAAAGACAAAGCAGATTAAAGCTAAAGTTTTGAGCTTTGATCTATTTTAGAGGAATTGGTGGTTTCTTTGCAGGCAAGGTCAGATTTTTCGTGAGGTATATCAGTCACAGTTGAGTCAGTCGTCTGCTCTGATAGCGTATGAGCTTGTATGGTTTGGCGACGTTCTTGACGATCATCTAATATGATACGCTGTGATGCATTGTCTAAATCTTCAAATTGGTTTGATTTTACCGCATACCGTACCGCCCAAATAGCAACCACAAACAGCATGAGACTTAAAGGGATTAACAAAAATATACTGAGCATGGTAATTCTCTTAAATAGCCGTTTCTTGCGCTATTATACACCTATTGTAATCGCGGTAGGGCTTGTCGAGATAAAAGTGGGGTGCAAGAGATTTGTCAAATAATTTTAGCGTACCAGTATTTACTCTTGCTCATTCGGGGTTTTGACGGCGTTACCTCTTGGTGTCAATAACTGCTGTGATGTCACATCGCGAGCTTGACGACAATTGCCTTGCGGACGTATTACATCACGCAAATAAGCCGCCACCTCATAAACCGCACGCCTTGAGTGACTCAAGTTTTGAGCAGGTTTCATCCAATCACGATTGACGGGCAAAGGCGCATTAATCGGTGTGCTATTGATCCCATTTAAGGCAAATTGTCGGCGCGCACGTGCCATATGGTATCTATCGGTAATAAGATAAACGTGGCGCAGAGGGATGCGTTTGGCAGTGAACCGCGCGTTTTCACAAGTATTCATACTGGCGTTTTCGCTGATTAATCCATCGATACCGTGTTCAATGAGCCATTGGCCTAGCCACGGCGCTTCAGCACCGCTTAGTACAATAGGCAAGGGTAAATCGTGATAGGCACTGGCGGCAGTACGAGCACGATTGAGACTATATTCATTGAGTATGATTTGATTGTCGTTGTCATTGGTAAGTCCACCGCCCAAGACTACATAGGCGGTAGGCGGTGAACTCATGGCCGCCCCAGGCACTGCCGGTAGTGGCAGTAGGGTAAACAGGTAAACAATCGCTTGCGAGAATAAAGGGGTGAACAAACTGATAAGAATTAAAATAACAGTCGTTGAGCCAAGCAAAAAAGTAATATTCAGAATACGAAATAGCTTCAACAGCCGCTCAGCTGAACGCAAATAATACTGCCACAGTCGTTTAGACAACGGCCGCCGCTTAGAGGACTGAGACGCGCGCCGTTTAGGTTTAGACCCCAACGGTTTACGCGACATGCTCATCATATCCAATAGAGCTGTCAGCATTTACCCAAACTGGCTCACGTGACAACTGAATTGCAAATTTTTTGTAGACGGTATTGGCAATATAGCTTTGCGCAGTGGCAACGTCGTCTTGAGTGGCTTGATAAGGGGTGTGATTGGTCAGTACCAGTGCTTGCTGCTGGTGAGTGACGATTGGTGCTATACCGCCACCTTTTAAACCCGCTTGTTCGATCAGCCAGCCTGCTGCTACCTTTATTCTCTCATTGGGCATTGGGTAGCCAACGATAGTAGGATAGGTTGCTTGTAGAGTCGTAAACTGTGCTTGAGGAATGATAGGGTTTTGAAAAAAGCTACCGCAGTTGGGCAACTGCTTAGGATCAGGCAGTTTTTGCTGACGAATATCTATGATTGCTTGCATGACATCAGCGGGGACCGCTTGCGTGCGTCCTTGCTGTTCAGCATAGCGCTGGGCCACGGTCTGCACATCACCATAACTGGCTAGGATTTTGTTTGCGTCAGTATGTAACCGAAAGCCCACGCAGCTGATCAACCAAGTATTGGGCGCTTGCTTAAAGATACTGTCCCGGTAGCCAAACTCGCAGTCCGCTTTTGTCAGATGATGCCATGTTCTGGTTGGCAGATGATAGGCGCGTACATATTGTAAGCAGTCTTCTAACTGGACACCATAAGCACCGATATTTTGTACTGGTGCCGCCCCTGTAAGTCCCGGTATTAATGCAAGGTTTTCAAGACCATACCAGCCTTGATTCACCGTATATACCACCAACTCATGCCAGTTTTCACCCGCCATAACCTCGATGTCAACATGGTCATCCGTTTGAGCTGTCATAGTAATGCCGCGCATTTTTGGCTGCAATACAATCGCTTTTAACTGCGTTGGCAACAACACATTACTACCGCCAGATAGCACGAACAATGGTAAATCAACCCCGGTTTCGGTATAGTTTGTCATAAATGCATCAAGCTGTGCTTCATCTGTCAAGGTTACGACAGAGTCAGCGACACAGGCCAATGCCATAGTGTTCTCATGTGATAAATTCACCATTTGATTGGGCGATAATCTATCTGACACATCATTTGCCATAGTAGGTTGAACGTTAGAATCAAGGCGTAAAGTGGAAGTCATAACAAAGCCTATGTGGCAAATAAATAGCAAATTGTACGTCGTTCATTATAAAGGATACAAGACATAAAAGTAGTGCAAATATATCGTCTGGCCCTAGCAGGCCTTCCAGCTCTCAATCCACGCTTGGGCACTTGATTCAATACGCTCGATTACTTCTTCAAAATCATCGCCATCGCCTTTATAAGGGTCTGGCACGTCATCACCGCCGTAAGTAGGGTCTTCTTCACTAAATAATGCCAGCTTAGCCAGCGTATTTTCGGTGTCTGACATGGTATCTTTGATAGCTTGCAGATCGGCTAAGTTCTGTGCATCCATTGCCAAAATCAAATCAAAGTCATAAAAATCTTTGGCACTTACTTGACGTGCAATGAGCTTATTGATTTTATAGCCATGCGACTTTGCATGACGCTGTGAGCGCTCATCGGGTGCATGACCTACATGCCAATCACTGGTGCCAGCTGAATCTACTTTAATTGACAACCCAGCAATCGCTGCTTGCTGACGGAAAATCTCTTCGGCAGTGGGAGATCGGCAAATATTTCCTAAGCAAACCAACAGTACAGACGATGGTGTACAAGTTTTTAGCAGCATAATATGACCTTTCATAACAAAAAAAACATGCCATAAGAACCCACATAGTGAGTGAAGCTCTTATTAACATGCAATCGATGGAAAACAGCTATCAGCGTAACGGTTAATGCCTTGAATGGCAAGGGCAGAGGCTGAACAACAAAGTCATCTGATAGCGTGATGTATGTCTATGACTGTTTTAGTCTTGCTTACTCTTGAAGCGTTGAATGTCTCGGCGCTCTTTTTTGTTGGGTTTGTTATCAGGGCGGGCAAGATTGGCAAGTTTACGCTGCTCAGCATAATAAGCACGGCGCACCTCACTTTCCTCAGTCTCTGAATACAGCACTTGAGCTGCTGTAGCATTGCCGCGCTGAGCCGTTAGCGCCTCGACAATGACCGTTTTTTCGGTCATAGCGGTGGCTGAGCCCTGACGAATGGTCAACTCATCTCCGACAGCAATCTCTTTGCTGGTTTTTACGCGGCTACCACCATAGTGTACCCGTCCACTTTCGATGGCCTGCTTGGCAAGCGTGCGCGTCCGATAAAAACGTGCAGCCCACAGCCATTTATCTAAACGAATCCTAGCCAAAGCTTGGTTTTTATCATCCGTATTGTTTTTCATAATAGCCCCTTTATATTCATTTTCATATTTATCTAAAACGAGACAATATCAATAATATTAGGGCAAATTTTGTTTTTGCAAATAGATTTTTCTTATTAATTACAATGAGGTAGCCGCTTTGAGTCAAGGCTTATGATGATTGGCTACCTTTAATGCCATTGTCGTTGCCTGATGCGTATTTAGCTTTTCTAAACCATTTATTACGCCTAGGGTATTTTCTGCTGTTTTGGTTCAATTAGCCGTCTGGGCGACTAATGTCGCTAGAGGGTTCGCCGCTATAAAGTCAATGATACTGTCTATGTTTTCTTCGACGAAAATGGAAGGAATATGCATGGCGTTCTCAGTGTTTGCCCTATATAAAATTAGTTACACCACTGTTGTTCACAAGGTACACCGTCATTGTTGCCATCCATCTTTGTATTAGGACAGTTATTACTAAAGTAAGTGGCTTCTGCACAAGAAGTCATTTGCGAGCAATGTTGTCTACCATCGCATTTAAAGCTTGGCGCTGCTGGCTGCGTAATTACTACTGGGGCAGATACCGTCTCTAGGTCTGAATCAACGTAGGTTGGTGGTATGTCATCAAAGTCCGTAGATGTATATGTAGGTGTGGAGACTGGAGCGGTTGACGTGTTAGTCGCAACATCAGTGGTAGCGTTATTTATCGAGTTTTCAGGTCGAAGAATTATATAACCTATAAGGGCTAAAGTTAGCACCATTATAACTGTTAGTATTTTTTTCATAACTGCTCAGTACCTGTTAATAAATGCTGAAAACCTATAATTGCTAAAAGTGAACAGTTACTATCAATTTAACGTGGCAGTTTTTTAGTTGATTAAAAAACTGCTGCGTTAGATGGTCGTTTATACTTATTCCGACTACTTTAAAAACAATTGATAGCCGATATTGTCATTGAGCATGGTGCAATCATAACCAATATCGAGAAGGGCATCTTGTAACTGGCGCGAGTTGCTTTCTGTGGCTTGTAGACCGACCAACACGCGTCCTTCGGCAGCACCATGATTGCGATAATGGAACAAAGTAATATTAAAATCATCGCCCAATTTTTCTAAGAATGTCAACAAGGCACCTGGTCGCTCTGGGAATGCCACTTTTAATAATTGCTCGTTTTCGATACGAGCATGACCGCCAATCAAATGACGAATGTGGGACTTTGCAATATCATCGTCTGTTAAGTCATGAGCTTCATAACCATCGGCTGCCAATTGGTGACTAATTGTCTGTCGTTCTTTTTCACCTTCTTTTAGAGCAATACCGACAAAGATTGATGCAGGCTCCATTGAGTCTGGCGATTTTTTGCTATCAGCACGGTAATTAAATTCAGTGATGTTACGACCATGTAGGCTGCGGCAGAAGTTTAAAAACGCGCCTGTCTGTTCAGGGATGGTTACACCAAAGATGGCTTCTTTTTTCTCACCAATTTCGGTACGCTCAGCGATATAACGCAGACGATCAAAGTTCATATTGGCACCGCAGATGATACCGACGCAGTTTTTACCTTGTAGATTATTGGCTGCGATATATTTTTTCATGCCAGCCACTGATAGGGCACCAGCAGGCTCAACGATACTCCGGTTTTCTTCAAAGATATCTTTAACAGCGGCACAAACTTCATCATTGGTACAGGTGATGACCTCAGGCTCAACCACAGGCCCTGATTGATCGCTTTTTTGCATGCGCACAACGTCAAAAGGCAACTCACCAATCTGAGCCACAGCCACGCCATCAACGAATAGTCCCACTTGCTCAAGACGAACGCGCTCACCTGTTTCAAGTGCGACTTTTAAGCAGGCGGATTGATCAGCTTCTACCGCGATGACCTTGACATGCGGTGCCACTTCGCCCAAAAAGGCAGCAACGCCAGAGATAAGACCACCGCCGCCCACTGCCACAAAAACATAATCCATGTTGCGCCATTGCTGGGTCAGCTCCAGACCAATAGTGCCTTGACCTGCGATGACCAGCTCATCATCGTAGGGCGGGATAAAGGTCAGACCTTCGCGCTCAGCACGATCAATCGCATAACGGTTGGCTTGATCAAAGCTATCACCATGCAAATCAACATTACCGCCAAGCGCTCGTACCGCATCTACTTTGATATCAGGGGTGGTGGTTGGCATGACAATGATGTTATTTAGTGCCAATTTACGAGCAGAGTAGGCAACGCCTTGCGCATGATTACCAGCTGAGGCGCAAATCACACCGCGCGCTTTTTGCTCGTCACTCAATTGACTGATACGGTTATAAGCACCGCGTAGCTTAAAAGATTTAACGGGCTGTAAATCTTCACGCTTGAATCGAATGTCATTGGCAAAACGCTGGGTCAGTTTGGGTGCAGCTTCTAATGGTGTTTGAATAGCAACGTCATAGACAGTGGCTTGCAAAATGGCTCTTACCCAACGTGACAGCATAGTGATTCCTAAACAAAAAATAGATGAATTTAAAAGGTATGAATGAATATAAAAAATGAAATAGATTAGCCTATGCTGATTTTCAGTGTCTTGCAAGATGCAATTGCATTTTTTGCTATGATTTAACGCTTTGAGAGCGTATTAATAAAAACAAGCTGAGTGTCTTAAAATATGTATTAGACACTTGAGTTATTTTAATATGTCTGTATTATTGGACATATGGAAATAACTACTGCACTCGCAAGCTTTGCTGCGCTCTCTCAAGATACTCGTTTAAATGCCTTCAAGTTACTTGTGACGCAAGAACCTGAGGGTTTACCTGCGGGTGAAATAGCCCGTCAGCTGTCCGTGCCACACAATACGATGTCAGCGCACCTGTCTGTGCTGGCACGAGCGGGATGGGTGGTTTCAAAAAGACACAGTCGTCAGATCATCTATCGCGCCTCACTATCACACATGGAGGCTGTGGTGCAGTTTTTACTACAAGACTGCTGTGCAGGACATCCTGAGTTGTGTTCCTCACTGATAGATAGCTTGAGCGGATGTAAGGCCGTCAAAGCGGACAGTCAAAACGACAACTGATATTTCAATCAATATGATAAATATACTCGTAACACACATGAGGTCGCCATGAAGCCATTAAAACAATCGAAACCTTTAATTTTTCATAACCCTAACTGCGGAACGTCTCGAAATACGTTGGCCATTATGATAGCGTCAGGCGAGCAGCCAGAAGTGGTGGAATATCTAAAAACCCCACCAACACGTGACTATTTGGTTGAGTTACTGGCAAAAATGGAAATCTCTCCACGAGAGTTACTACGAAGCAAAGAGCCAATCAATGATGAGCTGGGCTTAGACAATCCTGACATGTCCGACGATCAAATTATTGACGCAATGATTGCGCATCCTATTTTAATCAATCGTCCTATTGTTGTGACTGAAAAAGGCGCTGCCTTATGCCGACCTTCTGAGCGTGTGTTTGAATTATTAGACAATCCTATCAGCAGCTTCACCAAAGAAGATGGCGAGGTTGTTTATCATGGTAATCGCTAAAGACAAACAAACAGCGACAGACTTTGAATCTAACGCCTTGGATTTTGCAGAGTTACCCAATATTGATCCGAACAATATACAACCGATTGATATTGAATCTCTAGTCGGCACCAATGATCCGCGTCACCCACCTAAGATATTAGTCTTGTACGGCTCCTTACGCTCGCGCTCGTTTTCTAAACTGGCGGCTGTAGAGGCAAGTCGTTTATTGCGCTGGTACGGTTGTGAAGTAAAAATGTTTGACCCATCTGGCTTGCCGTTACCGGATGATGCAGACGCCGAGCATCCCAAAGTACAAGAGTTACGAGAACTGGCACAGTGGTCAGAGGGTATGCTTTGGGTCAGTCCCGAACGTCATGGCAGTATGACCAGTATTATGAAAGCGCAAATCGATTGGATACCACTATCACTTGGTGGTGTGCGTCCGACCCAAGGTAAAACACTGGCTGTAATGCAAGTGAGTGGCGGCAGTCAAAGCTTTAATACGGTCAATCAACTGCGTATTCTCGGTCGTTGGATGCGTATGATTACTATCCCCAACCAGTCTTCTATTCCAAAAGCTTTTTTAGAATTTAACGACGATAATCGCATGGATATGTCTCCTTTATATCTGCGTCTCGTCGATGTTTGCGAAGAATTGGTAAAATTTACTTGGCTCACGCGCGGCCGCTCAGAATATCTAACGGACCGTTACTCAGAACGCGTAGAAAGTGCTGAAGCAGTCTCGCACCGTGTGAATCAAAAATCATTGTAATCTCACTACTAAATTGGCTGCTCTAAGCTGAGTCTGTTTCAATAAGGCTATTCAATGCTCGCACTTATTATTTTTATCGTGACCTTAGGTTTGGTGATCTGGCAACCAAAAGGCTTGGGTATTGGTTGGAGCGCGCTTGGCGGGGCACTGATTGCCTTGGCTTTTGGTGTGGTGCAATGGTCGGATATTGGTATCGTGTGGGACATTGTCTGGGATGCGACTTTCACCTTTGTGGCGCTTATCATCATCTCGCTTATATTAGATAGAGCAGGGTTTTTTGGGTGGGCAGC
>ENA-UOXB01001561-UOXB01001561.1-bioreactor-metagenome-genome-assembly--contig:-NODE-1561-length-10700-cov-7.958854_pt1 | contig 10700 bp, 10 predicted proteins | sample MGYA00238158_ERZ761615 | MGnify/ENA primary metagenome ERZ761615 (study PRJEB28904, sample SAMN06267902) | bioreactor metagenome | isolation source: Joint BioEnergy Institute, California, USA... | reverse complement strand
TAAAACTAAAGCTGATTTCGATCGGCTGCGGTAATTAAAGACCGCTACTAATTCTGTATGGAATTAGTAGCGGTCTTTTTTTGGCGTAAAGTTCATGGTTAATTCAAAATACACTTATACACTATATATAGGAGTGGAAATTTGACTTTTATTCGAGTCATGAATAAATAAATTAATGATATGTATTGGGAGAGGGCTATGCATCAAAGACAAATAGGAGCGATTCTTGCATATATAAATATTTTTATGAAGAATTTAGTCAATTTTATTTACATCCCATTGTTGTTACGATTTGTGGGAGGCGAAAATTATGGCTTATATCAGATGACAAATCAAGTTGTAGGTGCGCTATCACTTTTAGCAATGGGACTATCTGCGTCATATATTCGTTTCTTTTGGAAAACAAAAAAATCAGATGGCGATGCTGGTGTGGCTAAGCTGAATGGAATATATTTATCGTACTTTATATTTATAGGTGTAATTTCTTTGTTGGTAGGTGGTGTTTTAACGATAAATATTGATGAATTATTTAATCAAACGTTTACTATAGATCAATTAAAGACCATGCGAGTTTTAATGATAATTCTTGTTATAAATATTTCTATTACGTTTATTTCGTCTATTTTTGATTCATATATTGTCGCAAATGAAAGATACATAGTTGAACAATCCAGGTTGTTATTATCGACTTTAGTTCAACCGATTGGAACGGTGTTACTTCTTTTCTTGGGCTTTGGCGTGATAGGGATAAGTATAATACAACTTATAACAACGGTCGTTTTTATCATTTGGAATATAATTTATGCATTTAAGAAGTTAGAAATGAAAATAGAGTTTATTCATTTGAGAGATACCCTAACCAAGGGAAGAGAAATATTTGCATTTTCAGGATTTATCCTTTTAAATCAAGTTGTGGATACTATTAATAATAATTTTTCTTCTGTTATGGTAGGAAGCATAGTTGGTCCTATGGGGGTAGCCATTTTTGCAGTTGCAAATCAAATCAAAAACATGTTTTATCAAATTACATTTACGATATCACGAATGTATGTGTCAAAAATTAATCGCATGGTGTCGTCTGATGCTACAAATGAAGAATTAACAACGATAATGATTAAAATCGGGCGAATGCAGCTATTTTTACTCTCGACGGTATTCGGATTGTTCGTTCTAATAGGGAAAATGTTTATTGATTTATGGGCAGGGCACAACTATGGTGAAGCGTATTGGATTGTAATAATTATGATGGTCCCACTTATTGTACCTTTATCACAAAATATTGGACTCGAAATACAGAAAGCAAAAAACCTACATAAATTCAGAATTATGTTAATGTGTGTCTCGGCGATATTCAACCTTGTAATATCATATTTTGCTATAAAAAAAACAGGTGTTTTGGGAGCGAGTCTTGGGTTCTCTATAAGTACGCTGATTGTTAACGTGATCATTGTTAATGTTTATAACCATAACATTGTGGAGCTAGATATGGTTAGATACTGGCGTGAAACAGGTGGTGTAATTATAGGCCCGTTAACTGGATTAGTAGTCGCAACTGTTCTTCACAACATAGTACCTATGCAAACGGAAATAATAAAGACTGTTTTATCCGTTATATTATATGGTTTCCTTGTCCTTCTTTTACAATGGTATGTTACAGGGACCACATCGGAAAAAAAGACTTTAAAAAAGATGGTTAAAGGTATAAGTATGAGAAAACCGAGACATAAAATTGGGGTGGGAAGTTAATGGAAAAACAAATTTTAGTATATCAATGGATGATGCCTAATGCGGGGAAAAATTTCGGTGACTTGCTTTCAAAGACAATTATGGAGGGGGTATTAGGTAAATCCATTGTTGTGTCGAATGCAGCCGATGCAGAAATATTAGCTATAGGTTCGGTGTTAGATTCTATGCTTACTAATGGGTACCCTAATGTAAAAGTTATTTGGGGAAGTGGATTTATCAGAGACGGACAAAAAATTGATGTAAGCGAAGAAATAGATGTTTTAGCAGTTCGAGGCGAACTTACGGCTAAAAGGCTTGGATTTAAAGGAACTTTAGGTGATCCGGGTATTCTTGCGTCGAGGTATTTTAATCCTTCTAAAATCGTCAAACATAAAATAGGTGTTGTAACGCACTTTTTGGACACTGATAATGAAATTTTCGACGCGTGGAAAGAAAACGAAAAATTTGTTTTTATTGATGTACAACGAAATCCGGAGAAGGTTATTGAAGATATTACGGGAGTAGAGGTAATTGTTTCAACTAGCTTACACGGTTTAATTATTGCCGAATCTTTCGGAATACCGAATTATTTAATCTCGTTGTCTGAACTAGTGGGAACTTATAAATTTTTAGATTATTGTTCCGGCATTTCAAAGTCATACGATGAGTTAATTGTACCGGATATTTTTAATAAAACAGCTGCCGAAATATTTGAAATGTCTAATGAGTGGCGTCCGGTCGGAAATTTAGAGGATAAACAAAATAAATTAGAAGAATCTCTGAGGCAATATCATCCTGAGGTTTCCGATTCAGAAAATACATATTATGTAAATGTGGATGATTTGTCTAGGTTGACTGGTTCAATGGAATCATTTAGATATATCAGACTGTATACAAATAGAAAGCCGATTCGTGATTACAGGATGCACGAACTAAATAGGTTTAGAACCCATCTATTTAAATTAGGATATGTAGAGATTTCGAGTAGTGATGAGTGTACGACGTGGCAGAAAGCAGACTCGTTTAAAGAGAGAATTTTTTTCTTTGCAAAGGGAAGATTTAGAGATGTAAGATGGATGGCGCATGTTTTTAAGAATATTATGAAAAGACGAAGCATTGTATAGAGTGAGGGGGAATATGACAGGAAAATTATCTATCGTCATTCCAGCCTATAATTGTGGAAAGTATATAGAGGAATGTATTGAGTCGTTGAGAGAGATTAATTACGACTCAATAATTGTTGTCGATGATGGATCAACTGATGACACTAATCAAACAGTGCGAAGTATGACGAATCTAAAAATACATTATGTATATACGAAGAGAGTAGGAATTTCTGAAGCACGAAACGTGGGATTAAAGTGGGTAGATACTGAGTATGTAATGTTTGTAGATGCTGATGACACATTAGACGAGAATGGCGTTCAAATTATTAACGAATACCTTTTAAAAAAATTCGACGTGGTGGCCTTTGGAAAGGGGTTGGAAACAAAGACGTTCACTACACGAAGTTTTTTACCTGAACAGGATATTTATTTTAGTCTGTGTGGGTATAAACAATATCCGGGCTTAATAACGGCTGTGTACTCAAAATTATATCGAGTTGAATTTCTTAAAGTAAAAAGCATAGAGTTTAATAAGAATGTTTCAAAGGGTGAAGATGCTGTTTTTAATGTTCAAGTTTTTGGTAATGCCACTACGATCATGATGGTAAATGCACCACTCTATAGGTACAGAATAAATCAAGATTCAATGACGAGAGGTTTTCATTATGATGTAGCGGAAAATTATAAGTATTCAAGCTTAGACTTATATTTGAATTGCTTTCCGCATATAACGAAAAAAATCAAAATTCGGTAGCAGTTAACTGGTTACTTAGAGAGTTTAAGAGCTTGATTAGTAGTAAACAAGATCTAAAAAAAGGGTCTTTAAAAATGATGAAACATTTCTATGGACAAATTTACTGTCCTTTATATATAGATTGGACGTATTATAAGCTAAAACAGAAGCTTATATATGTGCTACTGCTGTGTGGATTATATAACATTGCAGCATTAGTTCAACGGTTTGAAAAGAAAAAGCAACCGGCTAAAAATTATAAACCAGACTTTGAGCTACTTTGAATTAGTTAGTCACAAGAGAATGAAGTTTGAATTGGAGATGTAAATGAGAAGAGAAGAAAATTTTCAAGCGGATATCATTCTACCGTGGGTTGATGGAAACGATCCTAGATGGAATGAAAAAAAAGCCCAGTATGTTGAAGAGGCGAATAAAAGTTTGAATGATAATGACCGTTATAAAGAGATGGGGACGTTAGAGTTTGCACTGTTAGGTATTGAAAAATACGCAAAGTGGGCACGAAAGGTTTTTTTAGTGACTGATAATCAGATGCCAGACTTTGAATTATCTGATGATAGAATTCAAATAGTCGATCATAAAGATTTTATTCCGTCAGAATTTTTACCAACTTTTAATTCGAATACAATAGAAATGAATTTTGATTTGATAGAAGATTTGGCTGAAAGATTTGTTATTTTTAATGATGATACCATTTTAATAAAGCCAACATATATTTCAGACTTTTTTGGTGTGGACGGTGTGCCGAAAGATATGGGAGCATTGGATATTTTTCGACCTAGAGAGCAGTTTGATCATATTACTTTAAACAATTTGATTTTGATAAACAATCTTTTGCCTAAGAAAACTCTTATCAAGAAAAATATAAAAAAATATTTTTCTTGTGTCTACGGGAAGCAAGGGTTAATGGGACTTGCTGTAGTGTCGGGTAATACCTGGACGGGATGGCGAAATACACATTTGCCAATGGCATATACAAAATCGTTATTTTCGAAAGTATATAATAGGGTACCTAACTTAAGGGAGAATCAAAGTCGACGTAAATTCAGAACAAATGAAGATGTTAGTCATTGGCTCATGAGATACTATAGGTTGGCATTAGGCGATTTTTGGCCGACTAATCATAACAAGCTAGGGTTATTTGCTACTACTGAACTAGCAACGCTTGAGACGACTATTACTAATGCAATTAATGGAGAGGCAAAACTGCTTGTATTAAATGATGTGCCAATGGATGAAAGTGAAGCAAGTCAGGCGCGTATTAAAATACAACGTTTATTTAAACCGGTATATAATGGGTGATTCTTGAATCCAGGTTCAAAGTCAAATGGTACTGATGACCGGTAAAATTTAATATTTTGAACCTTGCTTAGGCAGCTGATTTCACATTGTTGAGATCAGCTGCCTTTTGCTTATAGTTCATTGAGTAGAAACTATTCTTGAATGAGATAAGAATACGTAGACGGAAGTTTTTGAAACTACGGAAGCCGTATGCCGTGCGCTTAATTGCTTTGATTTTATTGTTTGAACCTTCAATTGGTCCATTTGAGAATCCGTAGATAAAGCTGTTTATTATTTCGTCGAAGTGCTTGCGGATAGTGCGACGAGCCTTCTTCATTGCCTTTGGCAATGAGCGGTATTGGGCATCATTTTTCGTGGGGTATAGAACAGACTTGAGTTCAGCTTCATCACGAGTTTCGATGGCGTAAAGAATCCCTTGGTAGAAAGCGTATGCGTCACGCAGTTCATCAGAGAGCGCCAGTAGGCGGTCGATAACTTCTTTATCAGTTAAATAGGCCTGCTTAAAATTGACCCGACTTTTTCGGGTCGTGTAATCGAGTGCGGCTTCGTGCTTCATAAGTAGTTTCCAGAAGCGCTTTATTTGGCGATACTCTTTGTTATCTGATCCAAATTGCTTCATAACGCTGATTCGAACCGTGTTGAGTTCATGGTATGCTTGAGTTACAATGTGAAATTTGTCAGCCACGATGTTTGCGTTGATACGCTGTTGTCTAAGACGATGTGCTTTTCACTTAGTTCCATTGCTACGACTTGTTTAACCTTATCGATGATATGGTTGTTTGGTTTAATGTCACTGAGTTGCGCAATAGACGTGTGTCCACACTTCTTGCATAGAAACTTTTGCTTTCAGATTCTAAGTTTTGGAACTTGAAGGCGTTACGTGGTCCTTTGTGAATGACTGTTTTGGTACTGTTATTAACCATTGGATTGCCACATTTTTAACGGCTAGTAGCAAACGTTAGAAGAGGGTTCCAAGTGACCGTATCAGTGTCATTGTGGTTCGTTTCACTGAAATGTTGTTCTGCATTTGTATCAAACGTTAGATTTAAATCTGTTAATCCAAGTAAAATTCTGATATCGTTATTCATGTTGGGATATCCTTTCGAGGGTATTTTTGGACAGACTGGTTGCAGCCGGGCTGTCCTTTTTTATTTTTACACCAAGAAACCCCAAAAAGGTACCAACAACCAATCGCGTGAGCGAGTAGTTATCAGTACCAAATATTTTAGAACCTGAATCCAAAATCCGCTTTTCAATGAAGCGGATTTTTAATTTGCGCGGGTGTTTTAAAAATTCACACATTATACCCAATTAATATAAGACCATACCGTTTTGTGGTCGAAATTACTTGAAATAATTAATAAAGAGACTGAAATAGGAGAAAAAGAATGAACAAACAAATAACAGCAATTGAAGTCATTAAATTAGTAATCAAACGTTGGAAACTTAGCGTAGTTATACCACTTTTAGCAACTTTAGTGGCATTTGGGGTGTTGCAACATCATTATTCATCAGACAAAGAGTATAAATCAACAACATCAATTATTTTAACATCCGGTGGCGATGGTGAAAATTTTCAGGAACGATTGGTTGCTAGAACATACGATTCCGATTCAATAGAAACCTTGAAAGATTTAATCAAGAATCCGTCAGTGTTGTCGGAAGCGGTTAAGTCAGTAAAAGGTAATCAATATTATTCAAAGCAAAACCTTATGTTAAACGTGGTACCGGGCGTTCAGCGTAATATCACGTTAACCAACAATAAAGGAAGTATGATTGTTGCGATAGGGTATGTTGCTTCAAGCGCTCTTGAGTCTAAACAGATGGTAAATGCCATAGCAAATGAGACTAAAAAGATGGAACAAGAGATATATGGCACAAATTCTGTGAAAATTTTGAAAAAGGCAGTAACGCCATTGCATCCGGATAGTAAACGATTACTTGTAATCCAATTAAGTATTATAGTTTTTGTTTTGACCCTATTGGCAATGGTGTATTACATCGTAAAGGCTGGAATTAAAAATGGACAGCTATGATAAAAAAGTATCTGTAATTATTGCGGCATACAACGTGGAAAACTATATAAAAGAAGCGATATATTCGGTTTTAACGCAAACATATCGAAATGTTGAAGTAGTAGTTGTTGATGATGGATCAGGTGACAGTACGGTTGAAATTTGTCGTGATATTGCAAGGAAAGATTCAAGGGTGGTATTACAACACCAAGAGAATAGAGGATTGGGTGCTGCACGAAATGCAGGTGTCCAAGTTGTTTCAGGTGATTATGTCATGTTCTTGGATGGAGATGACTATATCTATTCGTGTGACGTAATAGAATGCTTAGTAGCTAATGCAATAAAAGAGAATGCTGATTGGGTTGTGTGTGATTACGCACTTGTGTTTGAAAATAGTCGAGAAAAAATTTGTCACACAAATAAATCTTTGCTGGAAATGTATTCCGCGGTATGGAATAAATTATATGGTATTGACTTGATTAAAAGTGTTTCTCACCCTGTAAATGTGTATTATGAGGACGTGGTTATTTCTTTGGAAATATATCTTAAGGCGAGAAATAGGGTGTCTATCAATATTATTGGATATGCATATAGGCAACGTTCGAACACGATAATGAGATTAAAAAAATATAATACTCATACTGATGTTGTAAATCTAATTATGAATTATATGAATTCTCAAAAAATGAAAGTGACTAATCAAGACATCAACGTTTATTTTGGGAAGCAAATAATCAACCATTTTTATATGGCATTGTATGATTCGTACACTAGTCAAGAAAGAATTACGGAAAGTTTTATTGATGATTTTCGCAATGCATATACAAGAGTTAACAGAACGTACTCAAAAAATAAAATAGTAAATGTTTTTCACAAATTGTCTTTTTTAATTGGAAGCAACAATGCGAATAATTGGATTGGTAAAGTTTATACATCAATTTAGAATGAAAATTAGAAGAGGATCATAAAATGGACGTTTATTTGTGCGCGGCAGTATTTCTAGCGATACCATTTTTATTTCGTTTAGTAATAGTTGAAAGACTGATAGCCAAAAATTCAGTTGCGAAACTCAAAGCCGGAAGTAGTATTACTTTTGCTATCGGAGCGGGAATGATGACGCTGCTAGTTGGACTTAGAGGGGCAACAACAACAGATACTATTTTATACCGGCGGTACTTTGAATTAAACAGTTATCCATCGGATATGGAATCGGGTTTTATATGGCTTTCTAGTCAGATGTTTAATTGGGGATTTTCATATAATAATTTTCAATTCTTAATAGCAACAGCAACGTTGGGGATGATTTTTTTTGTGGTGTATCAAATGTCTTCAAATTATTCTTTTAATTTGCTAGCCATATATTTCCTTGCAATTCCCTTGTGTGCAATGAATACTTTTCGCCAATATATTGCTGTCGCTTTGTTTACGTTAGTAGCTTATGCTGCGTGTGAGAAAAAAGGGATTGTAACTAAAGCATTTGTTTTGGCCAGCATTGCTGTAGGATCTTTTATACACTTAACTATTCTTATTGCAGGCGCATTTTTTATTATCATTTACCTGATTATGGAAAGATTCCGTTATTCTGGAAAAACACTTTTTTTAATGGGGATAATGATTTTAATTTGGTCAGTTTATGCTTATTCAACAGACGTTGCATATGATTTAATGTCTTGGATGACTGAAACTGAAGGGCTTGAGAAATATTCGGGCTTTTTGGTTGCGAAGGACTACATGGTTGAAAAGTCGAAGCCGATGTTTGTTCTCAGTATTTTGTATGCACTTGCTATCATTGTTCTTTCGAAAATAGTGACAGTTAAAGAGGCGCTCAGAGCCAAAGACAAATTACTGATTTGTTCAATAATTTGCTTAGGAATTCTACTAGGAACGCAGGCTAGTTGGGTGGGAGATAGAATTGGACAGTATTTCATGCCGCTAGTTTCGATAGGAGTGACTAATTTTATTGATTTTAGAAAATTAGACAAATATAATTTCTACTTAATTTTAGTTGTAGCGGGAATACTATACCTAAGTTTCCAGCGGGTGTATGTCGGGAATTTTGGGAATATTTTACCTTATATTGGAGTTAGATGATGAAAACCTGTGTAAGCTTGATTATGCCAGTGTATAACTCAGAAAAGTATTTACAAGATATGTTACGGAGTATAGATTATCAAACTTTTGATGACTTTGAAGTTGTGGTTGTTAACGATGGGTCTACTGACGAATCGGATACAATTTTACAGACATGGCAGCAAATGACAAGGGCTACCGTGAAATATGTTACTCAAGAAAACAGAGGAGTATCAAGCGCCAGAAACACTGGGATATCTCTTGCATCGGGTGAATACTTAATATTTATTGACTGTGATGATGTTTTAGGAAGAGACTTTGTTGAGAAGTATGCTAATGAAATTCAGAAAACAGAAAGTGATTTTGTTTTTTTTAATGCATATATAATGCAAGAAAATGAAAACATTAGCAGTATTCAAAATAATAAAGTATACCAGGGAAAGATTACACCGAAAGAAATGCTTTGTGGTTTAGCACAACAACAATTGTTTGCGTATCCGTTTTCGTTTATTTCACGAAAAATGCTTTGGGATGCTCTGCTATGGGATGAGAGACAAATGATTCATGAAGATTTATATGTATTATTCAGAATGGCGTTAACTAACCCAAACTTAAAAGTTTGGGTTAGTTCCGATTCGGCATATCAGTATAGACAACATGAATTTAGCGCTTTGGGACGGGATTTTGATACGGTACTAAATAATATTCGAAAGGTTAGCTTTCAAATACTGGACTTGGCTATTAGAAATGAAGATAAAGCGATACTTAGAGGTCACATCTTATGGATTGGTCTTTTAATGATGCAATATGGGGTACGTTCAAATCAAGAAATGATGTTTAAAGAAGGAAGAAGGCTATATTTGAGCACTTTACCGACAGTGCGATTCAATGATCGAAAGATATGGCTGCGCAGATGGATTCAAGGTGCGTGTGCTGCTATACAAATTAAGATGGTTTTTAGGGGGTGAATTAATATGAAACATGCCATCCTTATTCTAATGCATAAAATCGAAAATAATATCCAAAGCATAATCAATATATTAGATGATGATAATATATCGTTTTTTGTACACGCGGATTTGAAAGATGCACCTAGATTTGTTTCTCAAAAATCTAAAATAACTTATGTATCGACTGGGAAAACGGCTTGGGGAACTTCGTCACTTGTCGATGCGGAAATCCAACTAATGAGAGTAGCTAAAAGTTCGAATAATTTTGATTATTATCATCTTATATCTGGAGATGATTTTCTTATGATGAATAAAAAATTCTTTTTACAATTTTTTGAGGATAACGTTGGTCGAAATTTTATTGGAGTGTCTCCGACTGATGACGAAAAGCTGAATAATCGCGTGAAATTTTGGTATCCATTCGCAAATATAAAAATGAATCGACGGGTTAGAATGAGGCTTATAAAGATATTCGAAATAGTGCAAAGCCTATTTCGTGTTAATCGTATTAAGAATGTAACCTTTAAATTTTATAAGGGGCCTCAATGGTTTTCGATTACTGATCAAGCTGTGGAGAAAGTATTGGCTAGTGATTTGTCAATATACAAAAATACTGTTTTAACAGACGAAGTGTTTGTTCAAACGGTTTTACTAAATGACTACGAGCTAAGTGACAGCATAATGAAACAAAAGTCTGACGGCGCAGAGGCTGCAAGATACATTGACTGGTTAAGAGGTTCACCATATGTCTTTACAAGGCAGAATGAGGCAGAATTAAAAA
>ENA-UOXB01001555-UOXB01001555.1-bioreactor-metagenome-genome-assembly--contig:-NODE-1555-length-10726-cov-8.777996_pt1 | contig 10726 bp, 8 predicted proteins | sample MGYA00238158_ERZ761615 | MGnify/ENA primary metagenome ERZ761615 (study PRJEB28904, sample SAMN06267902) | bioreactor metagenome | isolation source: Joint BioEnergy Institute, California, USA | place... | reverse complement strand
GAAATGACGTGATCTACTCGTTCCAGGGCAACCGCAACCCGTTCATCGACCACCCGGAATGGGCCACCCCGGCCCTGTTCACCTCGGCCAGGCCGACCAGTTGCCAACTGGCCAACTGACGCTTTTCCGATCTGTCTGATGCCCCGGCCCGGCCTTCTGTCCGGGCCGGGGCCCTATACTCGGCGGCGATGTCGACCGTCGATCCCGTCCTGCTGCTGTTCACCACCTGTCCCGATCCGGCCAGCGCCGAGCGCATCGCGCACGCGCTGGTGGACGAACGTCTGGCGGCCTGCGTCACCCGCATGGATGGCGCCCGGTCCACCTACCGCTGGGACGGCGAAGTCACCACCGACAGCGAGCTGCAGCTGATGATAAAAACCACCGGCGCCCGGCTGGATGCCGCGATCGCGCGCGTGGTCGAACTGCATCCGTATGAACTCCCCGAGTGCATCGCGGTCGAAACACGCGCCGGCTTGCCGGCCTATCTGGATTGGATCCGGGCGCAGACCCGGGAGGAACACATTTGATGAAGCCTGGTTTCATGAAGGGGATGGTGCGGCCGCTCGCGCTGCTTGCCCTGCTTGCCCTGACCCTGCCCGCCTGGGCGCTCAGCGAGAAGGACCTGCTGCCGGTGGACGAAGCGTTCGCGCTGACGGCCAGCGCCGCCTCACGCGACCAGATCCAGCTGCAGTGGAAGATCGCGCCGGGCTACTACCTGTATCGCCACCGCACCAGTGTCAAGGCCGACCCGTCCTTCCACGCCGGTACGCTGAAAATGCCGGCCGGCGAACGCCACCACGATGATTTCTTCGGCGAGGTGGAAACCTACCGCCAGCGGCTGGCCGCGACCCTGCCGGGGACGCCGGACCCCGCGATCGGCACGGTCAGCGTGGAAGTGCGTTTCCAGGGATGTGCGGATGCGGGGGTGTGCTATCCGCCACAGAAGCGCGTCATCCAGGTCGCCCTGCCTGGAGCGCAGGGCGCCGCCGGCAAGGCGACGTCACCCCTGTCCGGCGCAGCGGGCGGCCTGCCGCCGTCGCCGTTGACCGGTGCACTCGGCGCCTCCGGTGGCCTGCGCCTGCCCGGCGCGGCAGCCGCGACCGAAGGTCTGCCGCTGCCATCAGAGCGGGCCTTCGGCTTCGAGGCCATCGTTGATGATGGCAACACCCTGCTGCTGCGCTTTACGCCGGCCAAGGGCTATTACCTGTATCGCGACCGCACCTCGCTGAAGCTGGAGGGCGCCAACGGCATCCGCGTGGACAACCTGCGCTGGCCAGCGGCGCGTTCGCATCGTGACGAGCATTTCGGCGACGTCGCGGTCTACTTCGACCAGACCGATGCCACGTTGCCGCTGCACCGCAGCCATGCCGACGCGGTCGATGCCACGCTGGTGGTGACCTTCCAGGGTTGCCAGACCGATGGCATCTGCTATCCGCCGATGACCCGCCGGGTGAAGCTTGAAATTCCAGCGGGCCGGGTCGACGCGCGCTCCGTTGCCACCGGCAGCGGAGACGCGCTGCCGGCTGCGTTGCCACGCGAGGCACAGCGCGCCGACGGAAACGGGGCGGAGGCCCGCGGCGATACCCGCCGTATCGTGCCGATCGTGCCGGACAGCGCGCCGGACACCTCCGCCAACGACCGCGCCGCGGCGGCCATCGCCGCAGCACCCGGGCCCGACGCCAGCGCCGGCAACGCACAGCGGACCCGTCCGCCGGAGCCGTCGCGCGTGACCGGCCTGCTGGTCGTGCTGCTGCTGGCACTCGCAGGTGGGCTGGTACTCAACCTGATGCCCTGCGTGCTGCCGATCCTCTCGCTGAAAGTGCTGGGGCTGGCGCAGAGCGGCGAAAGCCGCCAGCGCGCGCGGGCCCATGCGCTGTGGTACACCGCCGGCGTGCTGGTGGCCTTCGCGGTGATCGGTGGGCTGGTGCTGGCGCTGCGTGCCGCAGGCCAGGCCGCCGGTTGGGGTTTCCAGCTGCAGCATCCGTGGTTCATCGCGGCGCTGGTGTATCTGATGTTCGCCGTGGGCCTGAGCCTCTCCGGCGTGTTCACCCTGGGCGGCAACGTTGGCGGCATCGGCCAGTCGCTGGCCTCGCGCAGCGGCCCGGTAGGCGATTTCTTCACCGGCGTGCTGGCCTGCGTGGTGGCCAGTCCATGCGTGGCCCCGTTCATGGGCCCGGCACTGGCCTACGCGTTCGCGGCGCCGGCCGTCCAGTCGATGCTGGTATTCCTGGCCCTGGGACTGGGCCTGGCGTTGCCGTTCCTGCTGGTCGGCTTCGTCCCCACACTTGCGCGGCGCTTGCCACGTCCCGGGGCGTGGATGGAAACGCTCAAGCATGTGCTGGCGTTCCCGATGTACGGCACGGCGTTGTGGCTGCTGTGGGTGCTCGGCAAGCAGCGTGGCGTGGATGCGATGGCGCTGGTACTGGGCGGACTGGTGCTGTTGGCGCTGGGTCTGTGGTGGTTCGAGCGCAGTCGCTGGCGCAGCCAGCGTCTTGGCGCGCTCCTGGCCGGCATGGTCATTCTGGCGGCGCTGGTGCCGGTCTGGGGTGTGGCGCGCCTGGCCACCCCGTCGCCCAGCGCGTCGGCCGAGAATGAGAACGTCGTGGCTTACTCGCCGGAAATGCTTGACCGGCTGCGCGCGGACAACCGCGTGGTGTTCGTCAACATGACCGCCGACTGGTGCGTGACCTGCAAGGCCAATGAGCGCGCAGTCCTGTCACGCCCCGACTTCCAGGACCTGCTGCGCCGGACCAACGCGGTCTACATGCGCGGCGACTACACCAACGTCGATCCGCAGATCACCGCCTTCCTGGACGAACACAAAGCCGTCGGCGTGCCGTTGTACGTGGTGTACGGGCCTGGCGCGCCGCCCATCGTGCTGCCCACCGTGCTGACCCAGGCACTGGCGGAAGAAGCACTGCTGCGTACTGCACGGTGACGCGCCTGCGGCCAGCACTGCTGTGGACAGCGGTGCTGGCCGGCGCCCTCGGCCTGTGGGCGGGCACCCACCTGGACCGCGCCCCTGTTGCGGATGCGGCGCCGCCGAGCGTCGACGTTGCCGAGGTCGGCGACCTGATGCCTGCGCTGCGCCTTCCCGACCTGTCTGGCGCGATGCTGGACCTTGCGCGGTTCCGCGGTCGCCCCCTGCTGATCAACGTCTGGGCAAGCTGGTGCGGGCCATGCGTGGAGGAAATGCCCGAGCTCGCCCGGTTTGCGGCCTCACAGGACAGCAACGGCGTGCAGGTGCTGGGACTGGCACTGGATACGCCCGAGGGCGTACACGGCTTCCTTCAGCGGGTTCCTGTCGACTACCCGATAGTGCTGGATACACCGGGACCCGGGGACGCCAGCGTGCGGCTGGGCAACACCCGCGGCCTGCTGCCCTACAGCGTGCTGGTGGATGCGAACGGTCGCATCATGCGGCAGAAACTGGGGCCGTTCGCGCCCGGCGAGATGGATCGCTGGGCCACGGCGGACTGACGCGTCTACAGGATCAGGGCGCTGTCGCAGGTCTGCATGTCCAGCCCGATGAGCCCGGCGACACAGGACCAGAGGCCTGCATCATCCGCGCGGCAGCAGATGCGGCGCCAGCAGTCCGGCAACCCAGTCCATGAACATGCTGACCCGCGCAGGCAGGTGGCGACGCTGTGCGTACAGCAGGGTGACCGGCATCGGCTCGGAGGGCAGCTGCGGCAGGATCTCCACCAGCTGCCCCTCCTCCAGGGCCTGGCTCACGCCGAGCCTTGGTGCCTGGATGATGCCAAGTCCGGCCAAGGCTGCGGCACCGTAACCATCACCACTGTTCACCGTCACCGCGCCGGCCATCGGCAGGGTCTGGTACTGCAGGCCATCGAAATATTCGAAGCCCATCGGCCTCTGCCCCAGCATGCTCACGTAATGCACCAGCCGGTGGCCCTGCAGATCTTCCAGCGACTCCGGCGTACCGTGCGCGGCAAGGTAGGCGGGGCTCGCGCAGTTCACCACCTCCATGCAGCCCAGACACCGCGCGACCAGGGTGTTGTCGTCCAACGGCCCGACCCGCAGCACGCAATCGAACCCCTCGCGCACCAGGTCGACGCGGCGGTCGGTGCCGCTGAGCTCGATTTCCAGACCGGGATGCGCGCCCAGAAACGCGGCCAGCTGGGGTATCACCAGATGCCGCGCCAGGCCGCTGGACATGTCCACCCGCAGGCGACCGCGCAGCAGTGCGGTGTCGCGCCGGAACATGCCCTGCAGGTCTTCCACGTCGTCAAGCAGGTCACGTGCCCGCTGGACCAGCTGGGCACCGTCCGCGGTCAGCTGCACCCGTCGCGTGGTCCGGTGCAGCAGCTGCGTGCCCATCGCGGCCTCAAGCTGCTGCACGGCGAGCGAAACGCTGGCCTTGGGCAGGCCCAGCCCCTCTGCCGCACGGGTGAACGAGCCCCGCTCGGCGACATGCAGGAAGGTGCGCAGCTGCGCCAGCGTGTCCACGCATTGTTCATCCAGATCAAACAGTCATATCAGAATTGCGCGCTTTATGCGCAGGTGCAAGCCCAATAGTCTGGGCCCCTACCCCTCTGCTGGAATTCCACATGGCCATGACCCGCACCCTCCTCATCACCGGCGGCAGCCGCGGCCTGGGTCGCAGTGCCGCACTCGCCCTGGCCGCTGACGGCGCCGACATCGTGCTCACCTACCGCAGCCGCCCGGATGCCGCAGACGAGGTCGTCGCGCAGATTGAAGCCCAGGGCGGCCGCGCCGCCGCCCTGCCGCTGGACGTGGCCGACCATGCGTCGTTCCCGGCCTTCGTCGACGCACTGCAGGCGCAGCTGCGCGACTGGGGCCGCGAGCAGCTGGACGGGCTGGTCAACAACGCCGGCGAAGGCCACCTCGCGCGGATCGCAGACACCACGCCGGAAGCGTTCGATCATCTCGTCGACGTGCACCTGAAGGGACCCTACTTCCTCACCCAGGCACTGCTCCCCCTGCTGGCCGATGGCAGCCGGATCATCAATGTGTCCAGCGGGCTTGCGCGCTTCTCGCTGCCTGGCTACTCGGCCTACGCGATGATGAAGGGTGGCATCGAAGTGTTCACCCGCTACCTGGCCAAGGAGCTTGGCGCGCGGGGCATCAGTGCCAACACGTTGGCGCCGGGCGCCATCGAAACCGACTTCGGCGGCGGCCACGTGCGGGACGATGCGGGCACCAACGCCATGGTTGCCGCGTCGACGGCACTGGGGCGCGCCGGCCAGCCAGAAGACATCGGTCCAGCGGTCGTCGCGCTGATGTCGCCCGCCACGCGCTGGATCAATGCCCAGCGCGTCGAAGCCTCCGGCGGCATGTTCGTCTGAGCCGGGTCAGCCGGGGCTGACCGCCCTGGCACCGAAGCGCGAGGGCCGCGGCCCGTCGTGTCCGCGCGTACGCTGACTGGCCGAAGCGTTCGCACGCTCCGGCCAGGGTGAGGTGTCGCTGGTGAGAGGCGACCCTGCAGGACAAAGACGCGGATCAGCCTCTGGCGAACGCCAACAGGTCGGCGTTGAATTGATCGGCGTGGGTCAAGGTCAAGCCGTGCGGCGCACCCGGATAGATCTTGAGCGTGCCCTGCGGCAGCAGCGCGATGGCTTTCGCCGCCGATGCCGCGAAGGGGACGATCTGGTCGTCGTCGCCGTGGATCACCAGCGTCGGCACGTCGATCTTCTTCAGGTCTTCGCTGTAATCCACTTCGGAGAACTCGTGCACGCAGTCGTACTGGCCCTTCACACCTCCCAGCATGCCCTGCAGCCAGAACGAATCCCGCATGCCCTGGGTGACGGCGTGGCCTTCGCGGTTGGCACCGAAGAACGGCGTCGCCAGGTCCTGGAAGAACTGCGAACGGTCACCGCCGGTGCCTTTGCGGATGCCGTCGAACACCTCCAGCGGCGTGCCTTCCGGGTTGGCGTCGGTCTTCAGCATCAGCGGCGGCACCGCGCCGACCAGCACGACCTTCGCCACGCGGCCGCTGCCGTGGCGGCCCACGTAGTGCGCGACCTCGCCACCGCCGGTGGAATGGCCGACCAGGATGGCATTGCGCGCATCGGCCTGCTCAAGCACGGCGGCCAGGTCATCGGCGTAGGTGTCCATGTTGTTGCCGTCCCAGGTCTGGCTGGAACGCCCATGACTGCGACGGTCATGGGCGATGACGCGGAAACCGTTCTGCGCCATGAACAACATCTGCGGATCCCAGGCATCGGCGCTCAGCGGCCAGCCGTGCGCGAACACGATGGGCTGGCCGGTGCCCCAGTCCTTGTAGAAGATTCGGGCGCCGTCGCGGACGCTAACGTAGTGGCTCATGTGTGGGCTCCTTGGTTCGGGGGTGGGACAGGAAGAACGGGGGGATCAGATGTCGCTGTGCGAATGCGGTATGGCGCTGGCCAGCGCCTCGCTGCCACCGACGAAGTGGCGCACCACCGGGTGGCGTTCGCCGCGATGCAGACGGCGCAGCTGCTCCTGCACGGCCTTGTCATCGGAGGTGATGCGCTCGTGCTGGCGCAGGTGCTCAAGCCAGGACGCGGCGACGAAGTACTCCAGGTGCACGCCCGGGCTGGCCACGTCTTCGGCCACGCCCCACAGCACCGCGCCATCGCGGCGGCGGACGGTACCCAGCAGGCGCATGCACGCGTGGAACGCGGCACGGTCAGCGGCATCGATGCGGTACTCCACCGTGACCAGTACCGGGCCGCGGTCATGTGCGACGGCGACAGAAAGCTCCGGCGCCGGCCAGTGTCCGGCCGGGCGCAGGTCCAGCTCCTCGGTGCCGGCGATGCGCACGCGCCAGACGAGCAGGCCGGCCAGCACCGCGCCGACAGCGGCCACCAGCAGCGCGAGGGTCGGGCTGGTGCGCTGCGCCAGCGCGCCCCAGCACAGGCCACCCGCCGCCATGCCCAGCGAAAACACCATGATGTACAACGCCAGCGCGCGGGCCCGGACCCACGCCGGCACCGCGGTCTGCGCAGCGATCTGCAGCGAGGACAGCACGGTGATCCAGGCGAAACCATTGACCAGCATCGCCAACGGCAGCGTCACCCAGCTGCGCAGCAGCGCCAGCCCGACCAGACTGAGCGCCAGTGCCAGCGTGGCCAGCAGTACCAGCAGGTCACGGTCGAGGCGGGCACGCAGCTTCGGCAGCAGCAGCGCGCCGCTCACCGCGCCGATGCCCACGCAGCCCAGCAGCATGCCGTACTGCCCTGCACCGCCCTGCATCTGCCCGCGCACCACCACCGGCAGCAACGCGGTCAAGGCACTGGCGAAGAAGAAGAAACCGGCCGATTTGATCAGCACTGCCTGCAGCCGTCCGGCCCGGCTTGCATAGCGCAGGCCGGCCCTGAGGCCGGCACCGAAACCTTCCGGCGGCAGGCTGGATGCCTTCGGATCGCGCTTCCAGCGCAGCAGCACGACCAGCATCGCAGCGAAGCTGATCGCGTTGAAGCCGAATGCCCAGGTGGCTCCCAGCTGCGCCACGATGACGCCGCCGATGGCCGGACCGAGCGAACGCGCGATGTTGATGCCGATCGAGTTCAGCGCCACCGCCGAGGCCAGCATGGGTTGCGGCACCAGCTCGGAAACGATCGCCGCCTGGGCCGGCATCGCCATCGCCGCACCGCAGCCCATGCAGAAGGTCAGCACCACCAGCAGGGTCGGGCTGAGCAGGCCCAGGTGGGTCAGCACCGCCATGCAGGCGGCGACGACCAGCATCCAGGCCTGGGTCGCCAGCAGGTAGCGCCGCCGGTCCACGATGTCGGCCAGGGTGCCGGCCACCAGTGCCAGCAGCACGATCGGCACTGTGGTGGCCGATTGCACCAGCGCCACCATCAGCGGCGAACCGGTGCGCTCGGCCATCACCCAGGCCGCGGCCACGTCATTGACCCAGGTGCCGACGTTGCTGCCCATGATGGCCAGCCACAGCGCGCGGAACAGCCCGATCTGCAGCGGCGCCCACGCGCCCGGGGCCGCGCTCGCCCGCGCTGCCGATGTTGAATTCTCTACCATGTCCAGGTGCCTGCAAGGGAAGCAAAAAGGGTGTCGCGGCCACCGGCCTGGCGCAGTGCCGTACCGGCATCCATCCAGGCCAGCTGCCACTGCCATAGCCAGTCATCGCTGGCCTGCCAGCGGGTTTCAGCCTTGTACTGGGTGCCGATGCGGCGCGCGCCTCCTGCGCTGCCGGGCAGCGGCACCAGCGGTGCCGGCGTGGTGTACACCGCATCGGCGCGCTGCTGTTTCCAGGCCAGCTGCACACCGAGCTGCGTGCTGAGCCGTTCGCCGAACTGCAGGTCCACGGTCGGCTGGACGTCCATCAGGTTGGCGGGCGCCAGCAGGCTGGCCTCGCTGAAATAGGATGATTTCGGATACAGCGCGTTGAAGGTCTGCAGCCGACCGTCGCCGGCCCGGCGGTCACCGCTGGCGATGTCCACTTTCAGACCCAGGCGCGGCTGCAGGGGCACCCCCGGCCAGCGCCATCCGGCATCGCTGGCCACGGTCCAGGCGCGGATGCCGGACAGCGCCGTATCGGTCCGGAGGTGGCCCGCCTGCCCGACCGCTTCCACGTTCCAGTCGAGCGTGCCGTCCTGGCCGAACCAGCGGCTGCCCAGCGTCTGGCGTCTTTCGCGCCCGCGGCCTTCGGCGAAGCGTGCCGCGTCGCGCTGGGAGTCCAGCAGGTAGATGTCCCAGTGCCCCGCGTATGCTGGACCTGCGGCAACGGTCGCATAGGCGCCCCACAGGTGCGCGCCGCGCGTGCCGTGGTCATCAAACGCACCGCGGCGGTTTTCCACCGGCTGCAGCGCAAGCAGGTCGACGCGACCCGCAGCCCCACGCCAGCCCAGCCGCACGCCGTCGTACGCCAGCCGGATGTTGGGTCCATCGCGCACGGACAGGATCCGTGAACTGCCATAGCCGGCTTCCTGCCGGCCGGCCTGCACCCACAGCGCGCCGCGCTGCCATCGTCCGTAGGCCTGCTGCACGTCCAGCGCGCCGCGGTCCGTGCCGCCTGGGCCGCCGCGGCGACCCGCTTCGGCGTGCGCGCCCAGCTGCAGGCGCGCCTGCCAGTCACCCCGCAGATAGGCCACAGAGCCCAGCGCGCGCAGCAGGCCGAGGCCATCCTCACCACCGCCCACGCCGAACCGTACAGGATCGTAGTACAACCCGCGAAGGCGAACCGTCGCGTCCCACTGCAGCATGCTCCCGCCGATCGTCGTGCACAGTCCGGACGGGCAGGACAGGGCCTGCGCCGAGGCTGTCGCCGGCAGCGCAGGCAGCAGCAGGAGCAGGCTCAGAAGGCGAAGCACGAACACCCCAGCGCGCCCCAGAAGGCCTGCAGGTCATCGGTCGGCGCGGCATGGCGGGCGGCATGCCCCTCTGCCCCATGGGTGGAGCAGGGGGCGCCGTGATGATGGTGGTGGGCCATCGCAAGCCCGGTTGCGGCGCCGCCGACGTGGTAGCCACCGAACCGGTTGACCGGCGACCAGTCCGGCATCGCAGGCGGCAGCAGCGGGGCCAGGCCATCGTAGTCATCCGCCGCATGCACGATCCGCCCGCCGAGCACGGTCAGCACGCTGGTGATGTCGGCGATGGCGTGGTCGTCGACACGGAAGTAGTCGGCCGAAAGCAGGATGAAGTCGGCCAGCTGACCGGGTTTCAGCGTGCCCTTGTGGTCCTCGTCGCCGGAGAACCACGCACTGCCCTGCGTCCACAGCCGCAGCGCCTGCTCGCGTTCCAGCAGGTTCTCCTCGCCATACAGCGCCAGCCCGCCAACGGTACGGCCGGTCACCAGCCACGACAGGGCGACCCACGGGTTGTAGCTGGCTACGCGGGTGGCGTCGGTACCGGCACCTACCGGCACGCCTTCGGCCAGCATGCGCCTGACCGGCGGGGTATGCCGCGCCGCCTGCACCCCGTAACGCTCCACGAACGCTTCGCCCTGGTAGGCCATGCGGTGCTGGATCGCCAGCCCGCCGCCCAGCGCGCGGATGCGCTCGATGTTGCGGGGCGTGATGGTTTCGGCATGGTCGATGAACCAGTGCAGGCCATCGAACGGCACCTCGCGGTTGACCTGCTCATACACGTCCAGGATCCGCGAAATGCTCTCGTCGTAGGTCGCATGGATGCGGAACGGCCAGCGCTTTTCCACCAGCAGCCGGACCACATCGTGCAGTTCCGGTTCCAGCTCCGGCGGCAGTTCCGGGCGTGGTTCGTTGAACAGCTCGAAGTCTGCGGCAGAGAACACCAGCATTTCGCCGGCACCATTGTGGCGCAGCAGGTCGTCGCCCTGGCGCGGCTGCAGGATCTCGCTCCAGCGCTGGAAATCGCCAACTTCACCGCCCTTGTTCTGGGTGAACAGGTTGTAGGCGATGCGCACGCTCAGCTGGTCGTCGCGATGCAGCTGTTCGATGACCTGATAGTCCTCCGGATAATTCTGGAAGCCGCCGCCGGCGTCGATCACCGAGGTGATGCCGAGCCGGTTCAGCTCGCGCATGAAGTGGCGCGTGGAGTTGGCCTGGTACTCGATCGGAAGCTTCGGTCCCTTGGCCAGGGTGGCGTACAGGATCACTGCGTTGGGCTTGGCCAGCAGCAGGCCGGTCGGGTTGCCCATCTTGTCGCGCACGATCTGTCCGCCCGGCGGATCCGGCGTAGTGCGGTCGTAGCCACAGGCCCGTAGTGCGGCGCGGTTGAGCAGCGCGCGGTCGTACAGGTGCAGCAGGAACACCGGCGTGTCCGG
>ENA-UOXB01001552-UOXB01001552.1-bioreactor-metagenome-genome-assembly--contig:-NODE-1552-length-10736-cov-4.574197_pt1 | contig 10736 bp, 7 predicted proteins | sample MGYA00238158_ERZ761615 | MGnify/ENA primary metagenome ERZ761615 (study PRJEB28904, sample SAMN06267902) | bioreactor metagenome | isolation source: Joint BioEnergy Institute, California, USA | place... | reverse complement strand
CGGCGTGCATGGCGGCGAACGCGCCGGCCGTGGGCAGCGCGTACAGCAATACCGAGCCGCCGAAGCGCCGCGCCACGGAGAAGATGATCGGCAGGAAGATCACGAGACCGGCGTCGAAGAAGATCGGGAAGCCGAAGATCAGTGCCGCGACGCCGAGGGCGAACGGCGCGCGCTTCTCCCCGAATCGCGAGATCAGGGTGTCCGCGAGAACCTGTGCGCCGCCGGTCTTCTCGAGCAGTCGACCCAGCATCACGCCCAGTGCGACGAGCAACGCCACGCTGCCGAGCGTGCCGCCGAACCCGGCCAGCAAGGTGTCCGGGACGTCGGCGAGTGGGATGCCGACGGCGACGGCCGTGACCATGCTGACCAGGACGAGCGCGAGGAACGGGTGCAGCCTCACCTTCATGATGAGGACGAGCAAGACGGCCACGGCGACGGCCGCGACGGTCAGCAGATACGCGGTTCCGTAGGCCGGCTCCATGATGTCCACGCGGTCATGCCTCTCCTCGGTGTGACCCGACCCTAAGGTCCGGTGGTCGACCCCCGAGCCGAACGCACGGGCACCGTGTCCCAATCGTCACGTTCCGATCGCCCAGCGGAACACGGCCCTAGCGTTGCCGCTGCACCCGTGCCTCGTCCCACACCGGCTCGTCCGACTCGGTGACCCGCCCGTCCGATCGGAACACGAGGTATCGGTCGAAGCTGCGGGCGAACCACCGATCGTGGGTCACGGCGATCACGGTGCCGTCGAAGGCGGCGATGGCGTCCTGCAGCGAGTCCGCCGATTCCAGGTCGAGGTTGTCGGTCGGTTCGTCGAGGAGCAGCAGGGTCGCCCCGGACAGCTCCAGCAGCAGGACCTGCAGTCGTGCCTGCTGGCCTCCGGACAGGTCGTCGTACCTCTGCTCGGCCTGCCGCGACAGGCCGTACCGATCGAGCGCCCGTGAGGCCGCTTCCCGTCCCATGCCCGGCCGATGCGCGGTTCCCAGATGCAGGATCTCGAGCAGGGTCGACCCTTCGAGATCCGGGCGTGTGTGGGTCTGCGCGAAGAGGCCCGGCCGTACCCGAGAGCCCAGCACCGCGGTGCCGGTGTGCGGTACGACCGCGAGGTCGAGTTCGTCGACGGGGCGGTGCTCGGGTGCGGGATCGGATCCGCCACCGGCGAGCAGGCGGAGGAAGTGCGACTTGCCCGATCCGTTCGAGCCCAGCACCGCGACGCGGTCGCCGTACCAGATCTCGGTGTCGAACGGCGCCATCAGGCCGGTCAGCTCCAGCCCGGTGCACACGACGGCGCGCTTGGCGGTGCGCCCACCGGTCAGGCGCACGGACACGTTCTGCCGCAACGGAACCGCCTCCGGTGGGCCGGCCTCCTCGAACTTCGCGAGCCTGGTCCGCGCCGCCTGGTAGCGCGAGGCGACACCGTCGTTGAACTTCGCCTTCTCGCGCAGCCGCAGCACCAACGCCTGCAGTTTGGCGCGCTCCTCGTCCCACCGTGCGCGGAGTTCGTCCAACCGCTCGGTCCGCCGTACACGGGCGGCGGCGTACGTGGCGAAGCCGCCACCGTGGACCCACGCCGTGGCCCCGGCCACGCCCGGTTCGAGAGTGACCACCCGAGTCGCCGCGTGCGACAACAGCTCTCGGTCGTGGCTGATGAACAGGATCGACTTGTCCGACGCCGCGATGGTGCGTTCCAGCCACCGCTTGCCCGGCACGTCCAGATAGTTGTCGGGCTCGTCGAGCAACAACAGTCGGTCGGAGCCGGCGAACAGAGCCTCGAGCACGAGACGCTTCTGCTCGCCGCCGCTGAGCGAGGCGGCCGCCCGCCACTTCGCGCGGTCGTACGAGACGCCGAGGGCGGCCGTGGTGACCTCGTCCCAGAACGGCTCGAGGTCGTACCCGCCGACGTCGCCCCAGTCGGACAGGGCTGTGGCATAGGCCATCTGGGTACGTTCGTCGTCGCGCTCGATCATGGCGGTCTCGGCGTCGTCGAGGGCCCGTGCCGCGGTCCGCACCCCCGGCGCGCACGCGGAGAGCAGGAGATCGCGCACCGTCGTCTCGTCCCGGACCTTGCCCACGAACTGGCGCATCACGCCGAGCGAGCCGGATCGGGTCACCGTTCCGGAATCGGGCTCGATCTCACCGGCGACAAGCCTTGTGACGGTGGTCTTTCCGGCCCCGTTGGGGCCGATCAGGGCGGTCTTCGCGCCGTCCCCCACCCGGAACGAGACCCCGTTCAGGAGCGGTCGACCGTCCGGGAGCGCGAGGTCGACGTCGACCAGTTCGAGATGAGCCACGGGCGTTCAGCGTACGGCGGCACCCCGGCAGGAGTCACCCGATATTCGGCCGCGTCGGTGCGGTCGGGCAGACTCGAGCGATGCAGCCCACCCGACCGCGCCTCGTCGCCTCCGACGTCGACGGAACGCTTCTCGACCGGCACGAGCGCGTCAGTGCCCGTACCCGCGCCGCCGTGCACGCGATCGTGGCGGCGGGGGACGTCTTCGTCCTCGCGACCGGTCGGCCGCCGCGGTGGATCACTCCCGTCGTCGATCAGCTCGGCCTGGCGCCGCGCGCGGTGTGCGCGAACGGCGCGGTGCTCTACGACAGTGAGACCGACCGGGTGATCTCCGCGCGCACGCTCGAGGTCACGGCGCTGGCGGAGATCGCCGCCGTGGTCGGTTCCCTCCTGCCCGGGTGCGGTCTCGCCGTCGAGCGCGTGGGCGAATCCGCGCACGATTCCGCGACACCGCAGTTCGTCAGCGAACCCGGCTACGAGCACGCCTGGCTCAACCCCGACAACACCGAGACCTCCGCCGAGGACGTGCTGTCGGCGCCGGCGGTGAAGCTGTTGGTTCGCCAGTCGTCGATGACCAGTGGGGCGATGGCGGCGGCGATCACCGCGCACGTCGAGCATCTGGCCGACGTGACGTTCTCCACCGACAACGGTCTGATCGAGCTCAGCGCGCCCGGCGTGTCGAAGGCGTCGGGCCTGATCGAGGTGGGGCGGACGCTGGGCATCGACGCCGCGGACATGGTGGCGTTCGGCGACATGCCCAACGACGTCCCCATGCTGACGGCCGTCGGCCACGGCGTCGCGATGGGCAATGCCCATCCTGATGCGATCGCCGCGGCCGACGAGGTCACCGCGACCAACGTCGACGACGGGGTGGCCCGCGTCGTCGAACGCTGGTGGAGCTGAGCTACCGACGACGGCCGGGTCAGCCCACCGGGGCGGGCTCGGGGGCCGGGGCCGGCGCGGCAGGGACCGCCTCGGGAGCAGGGGCAGCCTCGGGAGCGGGAGCCGCCGCGGGAGCGCCGGCATTCATCTCCGTCGTGTAGGTGTCGACGAACGTCTTCATCACGGTGGTCACGATGCCGGTGACCTGGTCGAAGATCAGTGAGCCGTTGGTGAAGTCGGTCTGCTTGCCGCCGGGGATGTCGTACTCGTCGGTGACGGGCAGGCCGAGCGAACCGGACTCCGAGCCCTGCGCGATGAACTGCTGGTAGATCTTGCCCAGCACCGAGACCACCTGGCCGGTCGGCGTCGTGTAGATGGAGCCGTTGACGAAGTCCGCCTTCTCGAGTCCGTCGGCGATGGGCAGCAGTCCGGTCAGCGCGGCGCCGAGGCGTCCGCTCTCGCCGCCCTCGGCGACCCACTTCTGCACCACCGGGTTCTGCACGCCCATACGCAGCAGGTCGGACACCAGTCCCCGCAGGGCGGCGCTGCTGTCCCGGCCCGCGGCGTCGGTGCTCGGCGGTGCGGGGACGGTGTCGCCGCCGACCACGGTGTCGGGCGAGGTGACGGGCGACGGTGCGGTGCCGCCGCCGAGATTGGCGGCCGCGATGGTGCGGATGTCGCCGAGGCGGGCGTACGCGGCGTCACCCGGGCACTCGGTGTTGCCGACGTCGCGGTGCGCGAAGATCACCGGCAGATCGATGGCGTTACCCTGCGGCACGAAGGTGTACTGCGTGCCCTCGGAGTACATCGTCGTCCGGCCCATCGGGTCCAGGCCGGCCTTGCCGAGCCGCCAGCCGAGGAAACGCCCGGCCGCGTCGATGGACTCCTGCGTCGGGGCTACGCGGCTGTAGTCGCCCATCAGCGCGAGGCCCATGGTGTTCTCGTTGAATCCGCCCGCGTGAGCACCCTCGACGTTGCGGTCGAGTCCACCGGCACGGCCCTCGAAGATCTGGCCGTACTTGTCGACGAGCACGTTGTAGCCGATGTCGCACCAGCCCAACGTCTTCGCGTGGTAGGCGTAGATCGCGCGGACGATGCCCGCGGACTCCTGGCGGGTGTAGTCGTTGCTGCCGGCGGTGTGATGGACGGTCGCGCCGCCCAACGAATCGTCGTACGTGGGGCTGCCGCAGCGGATCGACTCGTCGGCACCCCACTGGGCGCGGGAGATGACCGCGGGGCCGGAGCCGGCCAGCGGCGCCGCGATGTCCGTCAGCGTGGCGTCGGCCGCCGACGTCCCCGGGGTGATGAGGACCGCTGCCGCGTCCGCGAGGGTCTGGCCGGTCTGCTCGGCCGGCTGCGTGCGCAGGGGGCTCGACGACGACGCGGGGATGTAACCGAGGTCCGCGGCGGGCACGGGGTCGGCGGGCGCGGGCGCGGGCGCGGGGTCGGCGGGGACGGGCTGAGCATCCGCAGGAGCGGGCGGCGCCGGGAACGCGGGGTCGGCCGGATTGACGGCCGGGGTGGGCACCGTCGGGGTGAGCAGGAACTGCACGCGCTTCGTCTCGCCGACGTAGATCGGCTCCGTGCCCGCAGCTGCGGTGGGGACGTCGGAATCGGAGCGGCCGGTGTCGATGGGCTGCGTCTCGTTCCACGGACCCCACGAGCCGTCCTCGAGCTGGGCGCGCACGCGGGCGACGGCATTGCCGAGCTGCTCGGCGGTGAGCGCCACCATGCTGAACGGGGTGTCCTGCGCGACTTCCTTGACCACGGCGCCGTTGGCCGGGATCTCGACGGACTCGGCGACGTCGCCCGGTGCGAGCGGGGCGGGGGCGGCGGGTGCGGTGAGGCCGGGAATGGCCGGGATCTCGAGGTTGTCCGGGATCGGCAGATCGCGCAGCGACCCGAGGTTGATGTCGGGCAGCGCCAGGCCGGTGAGCTCCTCGAGCGGAATCACGATGTCGGGCGCACTGGCCAGGGCGAGCTTGGCGATCTTGGTGGGGACCACGACGGCCGTGTCGGTGGTGGTCTGCACGTCGGCGGGTTGCTGCCCGACGAGATGGACGGCAACCGGGGTGGTCACCGCCAGCGCGGCGACGACACCCATGACGAGTGCGGGCTTCGGGCGACGGTGCACTGATGTACTCCCCTGGTAGGCGTCGTTGCGCACCGGTCATCGCTGTCACGGATGTGACGGAAGTGGCTTCTGATGCGCAACATGCGTCACAGTAACCACAGATGCGTCAACCATCAACCTCTACTAGAGGGTTCGGCCAGGTGTTCGAACGACCGTCCCCACGCGGCCGAACCGCACGTTGCGGTTCCACTACACGGCGTCGGATACCCTGGTCACCCGTGACCGATTCTTCGCACGGCCGGTATGACCTCATCGTCGTCGGGTCCGGCTTCTACGGCCTGACCGTCGCCGAGCGAAGCGCCACCGAACTGGGCAAGCGCGTGCTCGTTCTCGACCGGCGCTCGCACCTCGGCGGCAACGCGTACTCCGAACCCGAACCCGAGACGGGGATCGAGGTGCACAAGTACGGGGCGCACCTGTTCCACACCTCGAACACCAAGGTCTGGGAGTACGTCAACAAGTTCACCGAGTTCACCGGGTACCAGCACCGGGTGTTCGCGCTGCACCAGGGCCAGGCCTACCAGTTCCCCATGGGTCTCGGCCTCGTGTCGCAGTTCTTCGGCCGGTACTTCACGCCGGCGGAGGCGCGAGCGCTGATCGAGGAGCAGTCCAGCGAGATCTCGGTCGACGACGCGTCCAACCTCGAGGAGAAGGCGATCGCGTTGATCGGTCGCCCGCTCTACGAGGCGTTCGTCCGCGACTACACGGCCAAGCAGTGGCAGACGGACCCCAAGGATCTGCCCGCGGGCAACATCACGCGGCTTCCCGTGCGCTACACCTTCGACAACCGGTACTTCAACGACACGTACGAGGGCCTGCCGGTCGACGGCTACACGGCGTGGCTCGAGAACATGGCCTCGCACGAGTTCATCGACGTGCGTCTGGACACGGACTGGTTCGACGTGCGGGACGCGCTGCGCGCGGAGAACCCGGCGGCACCCGTCGTCTACACCGGCCCGCTGGACCGCTACTTCGACTTCGCGGAGGGCGAGCTCGGCTGGCGCACGCTCGATTTCGAGACCGAGGTGCTGCCGACGGGTGACTTCCAGGGCACGCCGGTCATGAACTACAACGACGCGGACGTACCGCTCACCCGCATCCACGAGTTCCGCCACTTCCATCCCGAGCGGTCCTACCCCGCGGACAAGACGGTGATCATGCGTGAGTACTCGCGCTTCGCCGAGTCCGGCGACGAGCCGTACTACCCGATCAACACGCCCGACGATCGCACCAAGCTCACCGCGTACCGCGAGCGGGCCAAGCGCGAGACGGCGGAGAACCGCGTGATCTTCGGTGGTCGCCTGGGCACCTACCAGTACCTCGACATGCACATGGCCATCGCCAGCGCCCTGACCACCTTCGAGAACACGTTGCGGCCGCACCTCGAGTCCGGCGCCCCGCTGGGGGCGACGGCGGACGGCGCATCGTGACCGATCGCGCACTGCTGCACCGGATCCTGTTGCCACGGGCCGGGGAGCCGCTCGACGTGCGCTCGCTCTACACCGACGAGGCGACCACCAATCCCCGTCGGGCACACTCGCTCTCACGGACCTCGGTGGCCATCGGCGCCGAGTCCGAGGTGTCCTTCGGCACCTACTTCAACGCGTTCCCGGCGGGGTACTGGCGCCGGTGGAGCGTGCTCACCTCCGTCGTGCTGCGGGTGGAGCTCGCGGGCGAGTGCCGGATCGACGTCTACCGATCGAAGGCCGACGGCTCCCGCATCCACGTCGACGGCGCCGCCACCGACGGCTCGACCGCCCTCGAGTTCGAGATCGATCTCGGGCCTTTCGAGGACGGCGGATGGATCTGGTTCGACGTCACCACCTACGACGACGTGCGCGTCGACGCCGCCGGGTGGTACGCGACCGTGCCCGCGCCGGGGTCGGGCCGCGTCGCCGTCGGGATCCCGACGTTCAACCGTCCCGCCGACTGCGTCGCCGCCCTGGCCGCGATCGCGTCCGATCCGCTGGTGATGGACGTCGTCGACGCGGTGATCGTGCCGGACCAGGGCACGCGGAAGGTGCGCGATCGGCCCGACTTCGACGAGGTCGCCGCCCACTTCGGCGACCGCCTCCGCATCCACGACCAGGCGAACCTCGGCGGGTCCGGCGGGTACAGCCGCATCATGTACGAGGCGCTGACCACCACCGACGCCGAGCACATCCTGTTCATGGACGACGACATCGAGATCGAGCCCGATTCGATCCTGCGTGCTCTCGCCCTCGCTCGCTTCGCCACCGTGCCGACGCTCGTCGGCGGGCAGATGCTCAATCTGCAGGCGCGCAGCCACCTGCACGTCATGGGCGAACGCATCGACCGGTCCCGCTTCATGTGGGGCGGCGCCGACAACGTCGAGTACGACCACGACTTCGCCGAGAAGCCGCTGCGCGACTCCACGCTCCTGCACCGCCGCATCGACGTGGACTACAACGGCTGGTGGATGTGTCTCATCCCGCGCGTCGTCGCGGAGACCATCGGTCAGCCGCTGCCACTGTTCATCAAGTGGGACGACGCGGAGTACGGCCTGCGCGCCCGCGCCGCCGGGTTCCCCACGGTCACGCTGCCCGGTGCCGCCATCTGGCACATGGCGTGGAGCGACAAGGACGACGCGATCGACTGGCAGGCGTACTTCCACCTGCGCAACCGGCTCGTGGTCGCGGCCCTGCACGCGCCGGAGTCCGCACGCGGACTGGTCCTCGACACGCTCAAGGCGACCACCAAGCACCTGCTGTGCCTGGAGTACTCGACCGTCGCGATCCAGAACATGGCCGTCCGCGACTTCCTCGCCGGCCCCGAGAACCTGGTCGACATCCTGCCCACCGCACTCGGCGACGTGCACCGTGTGCGACGGGAGTACCCGGACGCCGTCGTGCTCTCGTCGTCGACGGCGCTGCCCCCCGCGAGCGGTGCCGACGTGCCCGACGTGAGCACGCCCGTCGGCGCGGTCGCCAAGGTCTCGCGACTGGCCCGGGGCCTGGTGCACAGTCTGCGACCGGCCAAAAAGGGGCACCACGAGACGCCCCAACTGAACGTGCCGACCATGGACTCCCGCTGGTTCCTGCTCTCGCAGGTCGACGGCGTCACGGTCACCACCGCCGACGGCCGCGGGGTGGTCTACCGCAAGCGGGATCGGGCCGTCGCGGCGACGTTGGGCCGCGAGGCACTCGCGCTGCGCCGGGAGCTGCTCCGTCGCTTCCCCGAGGTGTCCGAGCAGTATCGTCGCGCCGTCCCCGAACTGACCAGCAAGGAGCGGTGGGAACGTGTCTTCTCTACCCCGGTCGGCTGACGACACGGTCGGCTCGCCCCCGGTCGCACTGCCGACTCCGAACGCCGATGTCCGCACGCTGCTGGCGGTTCAGCGGACCGTCGGCTCGGTGCCGGGTGCCGTGCGCACCGCTCGGGGCCTGTCGCATCTCGGTGAGCACGCCCTCGGCTGGATCGCCGTCGGCGGCCTCGGTGCCGCATTCGACCCGGCCCGACGCCCGCAGTGGACGACCGTCGTCGTCGGGGCCGTCGGAGCGCACGCGGCCTCGATCGCCGTGAAGCGCGTCGTGCGTCGCCGTCGACCGACCCATCCGGACGTCCGGATCGGCGTCGGCGTCCCCAGCAAGTTCAGCTTCCCGTCGTCGCACGCGACGTCGACGACGGCGGCCGCGCTGCTGATCGGGCGAGCCTCCGGGCTCCCGGTCGCACCGGTTCTGGTGCCCACCATGCTGCTCTCGCGGCTGGTCCTGGGCGTGCACTACCCGTCCGACGTACTCAGCGGTGCCGCTCTCGGCGCCGTGAGTGCAGCGGTCGCGGTTCGACTCGAGAAGGCGGCGTCATGAGCGAGGAACCCACCGAGGTCGGCCGTCCGCCGGCGAATCTGGCGGCCGGCATCGTCAAGGCGGTGCGGCCCCGTCAGTGGGTGAAGAACGTCCTGGTGCTGGCGGCGCCGCTGGCCGCGGGGTCGGTCACCGAGGGGTCGGTGCTGGTGCCGGTCGCCCTCGCGTTCGTGGTGTTCTGCATGGCGGCGTCGGGCATCTACCTGGTCAACGACGCGATGGACGTCGAGGCCGACCGTGCCCACCCCACCAAGCGATTCCGGCCGATCGCGGCCGGGGTCCTGCCGGTGCAGCTGGCCTACGCCATGGCCGTCGTGCTGCTCGGCGGGGCGATCGCGCTGTCGTTCCTGGCGAACTGGAACCTCGCCGTGGTGATGGCCGTCTACATCGGGGTGCAGCTCGCGTACTGCTTCGGGCTCAAGCACCAGGCCGTCCTCGACATCTGCATCGTTTCGTCGGGGTTCCTGCTGCGCGCGATCGCCGGCGGTGTGGCGGCGGACATCCCGCTGTCGCAGTGGTTCCTGCTCATCATGGCGTTCGGTTCGCTGTTCATGGCGGCCGGCAAGCGCTACGCCGAACTCCAGCTCGCGGAGCGCACCGGAGCCAAGATTCGCCGGTCGCTCGAGAACTACACCACCACCTACCTGCGCTTCGTCTGGACTCTGAGCGCCACTGCCGTCGTGATCTGCTACGGCCTGTGGGCTTTCGACCAGGACGCGAAGAACGACAGCACCCTCTTCGCCATCTCGATGGTGCCGTTCACCGTCGCTATTCTTCGATACGCCGTCGATGTCGACGGCGGTGAAGCCGGCGAGCCCGAGGAGATCGCCCTCGGCGATCGAGTGCTCCAACTGCTCGCCATCGCGTGGATCGGAGTGGTGGGTGTCGCTGTCTACCTCGCCTAGGGGGACGACGCGCACGGAAGCAGTCGACCCGACCGAGACCTCGGCCCCTCGCTGGGCCCGCGTCGTCGGCCTGGTGGGCGTGCTGGTGGTCGGCGTCGTGACGTTCCTCGGCGCCTGGGAGCGACGCTGGATCGCCGACGACGGGCTGATCGTGCTGCGCACGGTCCGCAACCTGCTGGCCGGCAACGGGCCGGTCTTCAACGCGGGCGAGCGGGTCGAGGCCAACACCAGTACCGCGTGGACCTACGTGGTGTGGTTCTTCTCCTGGCTCACCGACGTGCGGCTCGAGTACGTGGTGCTCACGATCGCGTTGGTGCTGACGACGGCCGCGGTGGTCGTCGCGATGCTGGGCACGATGCGGCTGTACGGCGGGCGCGCGGTGGGGCTCCTGCCCGCCGGGGCCGGCGTCTACATCGCGATTCCCCCGGCCCGCGACTTCGCGACGTCGGGACTCGAGACCTGCCTGGTGATCTTCTGGATCGCCGTCCTGTGGTGGGCGATGCTGCGGTGGGCCGATCGGTCGACCCGTCCCGGCCTCGGGTCGGTGCTGTTCCTGGCCTTCTGGGGTGGTCTGTCACCGCTGGTGCGTCCGGAGCTCGTGCTGGTCGGTGCGATCGCGCTGCTCATGGTGGTCGCGGTGCCGCAGTCGTGGGCCCGGCGCGCGGCGATCGTGGTGGTCGCCGGCGTGACGCCGGTCGGGT
>ENA-UOXB01001550-UOXB01001550.1-bioreactor-metagenome-genome-assembly--contig:-NODE-1550-length-10740-cov-9.648947_pt1 | contig 10740 bp, 10 predicted proteins | sample MGYA00238158_ERZ761615 | MGnify/ENA primary metagenome ERZ761615 (study PRJEB28904, sample SAMN06267902) | bioreactor metagenome | isolation source: Joint BioEnergy Institute, California, USA... | reverse complement strand
GCTTTTGCCTCACATGTACCACTGAAAATCTTGCTTAATGATGTCATCAAAAAGCACCGGTTAGATGCCAGCCGCGTGCCTGAGTTATTAGAAAAGTTAAAGCTGGATAAACGGATTCTTGAACGTAACGCGCTCAATGTCTCAGGTGGAGAGTTGCAACGGGTAGCTATTTTGCGCGCACTACTTTTCAACCCTGTGTTGTTGTTTGCTGATGAGGTCACCTCTAGACTCGATCCCATCACTCAAAAAGAAACGCTTGATCTGCTGGTGGCACAGTGTCAAGCGCAGCATTGTACGCTGGTGATGGTCAGTCACGATCATCACATCATGCGCCATTACTGCCATCAAGTGATCGATTTGGAGGATTTTGCCAAGTCGTAATGCGGTTAAAATAAAGAGATACCAGTAGAACAATCACACAAAAAAATAAGTCCAAAAAGCGCACGTTTTTTGGACTTATTTTTATGCAGGATAGTGCCGTGCTGGTATAGATTGTCTTCGGTACTTAGTTCAGAGAGTTGAGTTTACGCTGCCGAGATTGATAGCGGCTATAATAAAAAATCGCCAAACCAGGTATATATAGCAGCAGGGACAACAGTAGATTTTCAACGCCTGCTGCATAAATCAGCCAAACACCATAGACACTTGCCCCAAGACCGATGGCCTTGATACTCCAGCGCTCTGACTGGGCAAACGAGACTTTGACCAAATACGCCCCTACCAAAAAATAAGGGATAAGAATCATAGAGGTGGAGATAATCACCAAGGTGTTATACCCTTCGCCCGTCCAAAAAATCATCAATAAGCAAAATTGAACGGTCAAACTGGTGAGCATCAGTGAGGCAGTGGGTGTGCCTTGCTCGTTTTGCTTAGTAAAAATACGCGGAAACGCATTGTACTTCGCTGCGGTAAATGGCACTTCAGCTGAGTAGAGAATCCAGCTCAAATAAGACGCCAGTACCGAGACAATGAGTCCAATACTAATGACCCATTTACCCACACTGCCCGTCATCTGTGCCATGATGCCAGCCATCGAAGGATTGCTTAGAGCCGCCACATCCATGCGGCTCATTACCCCAAGCGAGAGCAAGGTGATAGCAATATACAACACTAAAGCAAAAATCACGCCGATATAGGTGGCGCGACCGATATCAGAGCGCTTCTTTGCGCGCTGTGATAAGACAATCGCACCTTCTATACCTGTAAACACCCAAAGGGTAATCAGCATCGTCCCTTTGACCTGCTCCATAAAAGGTACATTCAAAGTCTCGCCTGCGCGGTCAGCCGTGAAAGTTTGCACATCAAAAGCATAGTAGGCAAACACAATAAAGGCAATGAGTGGCAAGCTTTTGGCTAAGGTTGCCAGCAGGTTAATAAATGCCGCTTGCTTGACACCGCGCAATACCAAATAGTGTACCAGCCATAATATGGCAGATTCACCTATAAGCGCCCATAGTGTATTGCCTTCACCGAACACAATACTATCGGGTGTATCTACAAAGCTACCCAATGCGGCAAAAGCCACCACCAGATAACCCACCACGCCAATGGTAGCGCACAGCCAATAACCCCATGCCGAGAAGAAGCCGGCCAAATCACCAAACCCTGTTTTGGCATAGGTATAGATGCCGCCGTCCAGCTCAGGCTTGAGACGTGATAAATGTAAAAAGCAGCCTGCGAGGAACAAAATACCCACGCCTGTGATGAGCCACGCAGTGATGATGGCATCCACACCGGCGACTTCCGCCATGTTTTGTGGCAAGCTAAAAATGCCTGCACCAACCATCGAGCTGAACACGATGGCAGTGAGCATGGTTAACCCAATTTTTTGTCCGTTTTGCATGGTGCTATCTCTATTTTGTCGAAGTATCTGTGAAATGCTGACTTAATTCCTGAATATGCTCAGGGCCAATACCGCAGCAGCCGCCAATCAGTGATGCGCCTTGGGTTTGCCATTTTTGTGCCCATGTCAGATAGGCGGGTGGCGTTAAGTCATCACGTACTTCATCTAGGCCATCGTTGGCAGTGGCATCTTTTGGCTGCGGCGGGAAGGCATTGGCATAAGCACCAAGTTTGATCTGCGAAGCACCTTTGTTTTGCAAAACGCTTTGCGCCACATCAAGTGCTTGGTCGATCACTTCTGGCTGACAGCAGTTAAACAAGATCGCTTCTACATTGAGATCTGCTAGAGTGGCGACGGCTTCTTCTACCGTTTCGCCTGAGCGCAAGCGTGGTACATCAAGATGCTCACTGTCCTCCAGCGTAAATGACACCCAAAGTGGCTTATTGTCTGTATCTAACGTGGTGAGTAACTCTCGAATAGCCACCGCTTCAGCAATCAAGCTTTGGGTTTCGGCCAGCCAAAAGTCTACATGAGGAGCCAGACCTTTGATAAGCGGGGTTGCGATATCTTCTACGTGCTCCGCATCAAACAAGTCGGCACGGTATGAGCCGAATAGTGGGGGGATAGAGCCAGCTACCTTAGTATCTGTGCCTTCAAGTTCGACTGCCGCACGCGCCATCTCGCCTGCTGAGGTGGCCAGATCCTGAGCTTGATTGGCAAAACGTTCATCGCCAATATGAAACGGTACGAGCGCATAGCTATTGGTGGTGATGACTCCGGCGCCACTTTGGATAAATGCACGGTGTACATCACGGACGACGTCGGGTGCTTCTATCATAGCGAGCGCTGACCATTCTGGTTGACGGAATGGTGCACCGCGTTTTGCCAATTCTCGCCCCATACCGCCGTCAAGAATTGTGATTGAATTGGTTGACATAATAAGTCCTTATTTGTTGTAAATAGAAGTCTCTACTAAGGCTCTATTTTGAGAAGTAGAATTATTTCAGGGGCGAAATACTAGGCGTAATAAAGAAGATATGCAACCAAAAGTTTGGCAACATTGAAAACTTATCACCTTTACTGTTTGACTGTTTTGGCAGTGATTTATCTTTTACCATCTCTCTCTCGGATTTTTCATGATTGTTTTGTAGATTACAAATGGTTAGTAGATGATTCAACACAGCCATGTAACAGCAGATAGTGACTGATATTAGTAGTAGGGCCAAGCGTCTTTATTAGCGTTACTTTTGACCAGCAACGGCGTATAGTTGTAGAGTTAACAGCCCAACTTTCATCTGGGCATTACGTTATCGATCAACCCTCGTTGTGTACACTCATCAAAGGAGTATGATATGAAAGCGGCACGTTTTTATGACAAAGGTGACATCCGTATCGAAGATATCCCAGAACCTACCGTTGAGGCGGGTACTGTGGGTATCGACGTGGCATGGTGCGGTATTTGCGGCACGGATTTGCATGAGTTTATGGAAGGCCCTATCTTTATTCCGCCGTGTGGTCATCCGCATCCTATCTCGGGAGAGTCTGCGCCCATCACAATGGGGCACGAGTTCTCAGGAGTAGTATATGAAGTCGGTGAGGGCGTTGATGATATTGAAGTTGGGCAACATGTGGTAGTTGAGCCATATATCATTGCTGATGATGTTTCTACCGCCGAAGGAGAGAACTATCATTTATCAAAAAACATGAATTTTATTGGTTTGGGTGGACGCGGCGGCGGCTTATCTGAAAAAATCGCGGTCAAACGTCGCTGGGTACATCCTATCTCAAATGATATTCCCTTGGACCAAGCAGCTCTTATTGAGCCATTATCTGTCGGCTATCATGCCTTTGTCCGTAGTGGTGCGCAGGCGGGTGATGTGGCACTGGTCGGCGGCGGTGGCCCCATTGGTCTGTTATTGGCTTCGGTATTAAAAGCCAAAGGTTTGACCGTCATCTTGACTGAGCTGAGCGCCAAGCGTAAAGACAAAGCCCGCGAAAGTGGGGTTGCCGATTATATCTTAGACCCTACCGAAGTCGATTTAAAAGAAGAGGTGATGAAAATCACGGACAATCGCGGCGCGGACGTGGCGTTTGAATGTACCAGTGTCAACGCGGTGCTCGACTCATTGGTTGAGCTGACCAAACCTGCTGGCGTGGTAGTGATTGTCTCTATTTGGAGTCATCCAGCCTCCATCAACGTCCATAGCGTAGTGATGAAAGAGCTAGATATTCGCGGCACCATCGGCTATGTGAACAACCATAAAGACACCATCAAGCTGGTCGAAGATGGTTTGGTTGATCTTGAGCCATTTATTACTCAGCGCATCAAGCTGGATGATTTGATTTCAGAAGGCTTTGAAACGCTGATTCACAACAATGAGTCTGCGGTAAAAATCATCGTGAATCCAAATCTATAAGCGATATATTTGTTCAAAACTGGTTTAGTAGATTAGAATCAGGGAAGAAAACCAAAAAGCGCCATCTATTCGGATGGCGCTTTTTTTGTGGTGTTTTTACTGAATGTGACAGGATTACTTAGTAGGAAATTATTGAGCATACTATGCGCTTTAATATCGCGCAGTCGACTGATACGCGCATCTTTGATGTATTGGCTCAAGTGCTTGCTGTGTTGAGATTAAATGAGCCAAAATATTATGATGCTTAGTACCTATACTTAGTGCCTATGGTTAAATCTGTTAATTGCTATATGTAGATATCGGTTGTGATCATTTTTAATAAAATCATTAGATGATAAGCTTTAATCATCTTAGGCCCCACCACTACCCAAGCAACGGAAACTGATATATATTGGCATAAATAAACGTAGTGACAAGCACAGCAACAAAACTGAACCATACCGTATATCGCTGCGGTGCTGACCATATGATGCGCCAGTTGATTTTACCTCGGGCGGTCAGCCACTCTGTCATACTAATGGCAATCGTCAGCCATAATATACCCACCAAAAATCCACCCATGATATCGCTGAGATAATGCTCATTTAATACAATTCGGCTCAGTCCAATAAGCAAACACAATAAAATAGTGAGCGATAATATTCGCACTTGGCGGACGAAGTGAGTGCTAAAGCGAATCGCCATATAAGCCAAAAACCCATACAGCGCGATACTGATGGTGGCATGACCACTAGGAAAAGAGTAAGTATCTTCCATCAGCAAAATATCGATCGGTCGCGACCGCTGAAAAGCCATCTTGCTCAAAAACGTAAAAGTGGTACTGCCGATGGTTGAGATTAGCAGACCGACCAAAATATAAGGCTGGCGTATCGCCGTGCAGAGGATTGCGGTCAGTAGGATGATTAAGCAAGTGATTGGCGTAGAGCCTAAGCTCGTGACAAAAATAAATGCAGGCACGATGCTTGAGTCTTGTAGCACGCTCATATGCTGCGACACAAACAGATCGGTGGTCACAATAGAGTCCGCCTCCACGATATCTTCGACCAAGCCTGCAAACAGCGCCAAAATATATATATTTAAAAGTGTCAAAACGGTGAGTATCAAGCCCGAAAAGTGACCACGGGCAAAGCGCTGTGCGATAAATCCAGACGTTGCTGGGTATTTGTCCTGTAGACGTACCATCAATGGCAGGCGCACGATATGTCTGCGCAACCAAAGCTCACTGCGCGATATGAATCCTAATAGGCGCTTACCATAGCGAATCATGAGATGCTGTATCAGCCATAACAATGCCATCGTTAAAATAAGCACAATACCCAAGCTGATTAGCTGAGGGTATTGTTCAATAAGAGCAATCATGGATAGCCTATTCCTTTATTGGGGCTGATAGAGCACTAAATCATGTGCTTATCATTGTGCTTATTATGACGGTTGAATGCGGTGATCGGCGCTCAAGGCACATTCCTAGCACCCAGTCCAAATTATCGGCTGATACTGTAGCAAACCATATACGCATTGCTGTCTGATTTTCTTTACAGTGTGTCGTTATTTGAAAGTTTGAGGCCATTCATTACTATTTTTGCATTAGCGCTAAGCAGATACTTGTTTAAAAATATAAATTGCAAAAAATAGGGTGATAAATGAGTGTCAAAGCTGCTACCTTTAACTCTCATTTTCCTTTTGTTATTCATAGAGAGTGTCGGTAAATATCCAATGAAAATATCATCTCAAAAACCTCTAACCAGTCTAGTATTTAGTCTGCTGGCTGCAACATTATTCATCTCTGAAACGGCTCAAGCAGCATGCTCTGATGCGTGTTTAAAGAGTAAAGTTGATGAGCAAGCCAAACAGTTGATGACGTCGCATAATATCCCAGGCATGGCGTTTGGCGTAATCATTGATGGCAAATCACACTTTTATAACTATGGGTTGGCCGATACACAGCGCAATAAGCCTGTATCAGAGGACACTATCTTTGAATTGGGTTCGGTGAGTAAAACCTTTACTGCTACACTTGCCAGCTATGCTGAGTTAAACGGCACATTGGCGCTAAATGATACAGCAGACAAATATATTCCTTACCTAAAAAACAGCGCGATTGGCAACACAAAACTCATCAATTTAGGAACCTATAGTGCCGGTGGGTTACCGCTACAAGTACCTGAGAGTATCGAAGACCATAAAACGCTAATGCGATACTACAAGTCTTGGCAACCTGAGTTTCCTGTCAATTCCACCCGTTTGTATTCTAATGCCAGTATCGGATTGTTTGGGTATATAGCTGCGCTGAGTATGGACACGGACTACACTGAACTAATGGAAAACAAGCTACTGCCCTCACTAAGTATGAGCAATACTTTTGTGAATGTGCCTGCTGATAAGATGGGCAATTACGCGTTTGGCTATAATAAGTCAGATGAGCCAATCAGGGTCAATCCCGGTATGCTGGATGCAGAAGCGTACGGCATCAAATCGACCAGTGCTGATATGACACGGTATCTGGCTATGAATATGGGGCTACTGCCTCTGGACAATCAGATACAGCAAGCACTAGATAACAACATAAAGGGTTACTATCGTACCAGCTCGTTCACACAAGGGCTTGCGTGGGAGATGTATCCTCTACCGACCACATTGGCAACGCTTTTGGAAGGCAATTCAACAGACACTATTTTAAAACCTCAGCCCATCCAAGTGAATGAGCCACCAGCGCCTGTACGCGATGATGTATGGGTCAATAAAACAGGGTCGACAAATGGATTTGGCGCTTATATTGCATATGTACCTGCGAAAAAAACAGGCATCGTCATTTTAGCCAACAAGAACTATCCGAATATAGAACGAGTCAAAGCAGCGTATACGATTTTAGAAAGTGCCATTGGTCAATGATAGGATGAGTCATTGATATGATTGATAAGGCATGACTATGATGCCAAGAAGCAGTGATTCTAAAACATCGTAGCAGCAGACAAAGAACCCGGTGTTTATCTGGGTTCTTTGTCGTTTATGTCCGAAACGCTTAAAAGTAATTAAGAACAGCCCTCGACCAAATAAATAGCCTCTGGAATACCGATATCGATACTCTCTACCTCACCTTTTAACGCACGCTTATTGTCTACCGTCCACTCAGTCTCACTAATGATGTTGTTACTGAGCTTCTGACCACCCTTAATATGATACTCAATTTGAATAGGTAAGGTATCATTTGCATCGTTCAGCTTGATATCTTCTTGCTTTAAAAGTGCGCCTACATCGTTGTTATTGGTTACAACAAAGTTGACGTTCGCAGTCAAATTGTAATAATCACCTTCAACCGCGTATTTATCAACGGCATAGGTGAGACTGTCATCATGAGCACTCATGACCGATGTTGCCGTATCACCGACATGTACGCCCGTATAGAACGGTGTTTTGGGATCTCGAATCGTAATCAGCGCTACTTTGCCATCTATTACTTGATATAGGACAGAGGCGCGTTTGCCGTAAGCTTGATCCATATAGTATTGTTTTGAATCGCTCACATAATAGCACTGCTCGTTATCACTCTCTTGTTTGGTCAATCCTAAGTCTGCCAAAAGCGCAGGGGTCACGACTTGTCCAAAGCCCAGCTTTTGATAGCCAGATGGACTTACCACTTGGTCATCGGCAGGACTTGTTTCGGCACCAATCGGCTCTTGTTCTGCGACAGTTTCATCATTACTCTCAGCAACAAGGACTGGCGTATCCGTTTGCGCTGATGTTGTGTTTTCATCAGCTTGGGCTTCGCTATCATCAGCAGGTGAGGATTGTGACTCGCAGCCTGTAAGCAGTTGTACGCTGCCCACAAGGCAAGCTGAGAATAATAGTGACGTCACTTTTTTGGATAATAGTCGGTTATGAGAATCAAACATGGTCATACTCCTAAAGACAAACTTCATATCGCTTACCTAAATAGCATAATAGCGTAATAGCATATTGTTGCGATATCAATCCTATTAATACAAAACAACATACGCAGATTTGCCGTTCTATCTGGCAATTTATTATTGACTTATAACATATTAATGTTAACCTAACCACTCTTTGGGGAGTAGCCTGCTTTCGTCCTACGAAAGCGTTCACATCAACATACTTGGCCACATGCCATGGTGTGAACACCTCTCGGTTGGCGAGACCATCGATATATACACACTGCAGGTCGAGAGTGTGGGTATGTCGTGGACTCTATACTCGACCGAGAAAATCAAAATGAACCCTATCGCTCTTCTTTTACTTGCTTTTTCTATGTCTACTGATGCCTTTTCTGTGGCAATTAGTAAAGGAGCAAGTCTCAAAAACCCACGTTTTACCGAAGCTTTGAGAATGGGCCTTATTTTTGGCTCCATTGAAGCTGTCACGCCTATTATTGGCTGGTTGATTGGTCGTTCTGCCACTACTTTTATAGATGCGTCTTTTATTGAGGCGTGGGATCATTGGGTAGCTTTCGTCATTCTGGCAGGTTTGGGATTGCATATGTTGTATGCAGGACTGAAACCTAGTGATGAAGAACAAGAAGCACCATCACAGCATTCTTTTTTTAAACTGGCGCTCACAGCCTTTGGCACTAGTATTGATGCAATGGCCATTGGTGTCAGCTTGGCATTCATAGAAGTCAATATTTTCTTGGCAGCGGGTTTGATCGGTTTGGCGACTGCCATCATGGTCACGTTAGGTGTGATGCTAGGTAAGGCGCTTGGCTCACTGATTGGTCATAAAGCCGAAGCATTTGGCGGTGTCATGTTGGTTGTCATCGGGGCATGGATACTGATAAGCCATCTTTAAGGTCGCGACATTTATTTAAAATCCGTGCACTTGAAAAATTGTACAAAGAGGCTCGTATCATTTTTTGCGTGCTCGGCATCAGTAGCGTACAGAGACAGAGGCATTTAAAGTGTTGAAGGTAAGTGCGCAATCACTACGGATGATGCCAGTGTGTATCATGGCATCATTCGTAATAGAGCGAGCGTTAAACTCGTGCTTGCTTTAAGTGCTTTTTGAGTACGTAGTCAAATATAAATGGTCCAAATGGCAAGAACGAGCCAATAACGCCTGCAGGTATGGCCCAAATAGGCATTTTTATTCTCATTGCAGTCGCAATTAGTACAACGATATAAGCCACAAATAACATACCGTGTGCCATACCGACATATGTCACAGCCTCTGGAATGCCCATCATGTATTTCAAAGGCATGGCGATGCCTAGCAGTAATAAAAAAGAAGTCCCTTCTAGATAGCCCATAATCATAAGGCTTTTTAAAGCAAGGTTTTGTGCCTTATTGAGGTGGGGTATGGGTTCAACGATTGACTGAGAGGGCAACACGGTATTTTCCTTTTGTGACTATTAATAAATAACAGAAAGTAAGATGACGGCTAGAAGCGACATGACGGCGACTTTATGTCATGCCGTTTTTTAGTATTGAGCTTTGCTATTCTATAGCGAGATATCCTGCGTTAGAAAAGTACTGCTGTCCAGCACTTGAGCGTAAATAATTTGAGAAATCGATCGCTATAGATGAATCACTGATAACTATACCGTCTTGCAGAATAGGCGGGTATGATTCTGGCGGTAGAGTATAAAACTGGTCGGGCGTCGCTTTGATTGCGGTCAGCTGTGACTGGGCAACAAACCCATAATCGACACTGCCTGTATGAGCGTACTGAAATGCCTGCCCAATATTTTCAGCTTGGATAAGGCGTTTTTGTTCAGTGAGCGTGTCGTAGAGGTTTTGCGATTGCAAATAAGATTTTGCCGATTCGCCATAAGGTGCAAGTGCTGGATTGGCAATAGTGACTTTTGTGTTTGCTCTAGTCGTCAGTAAGTCGTTTAGGCTTGTCGGATCAAACCCATCTAAAGACTTATTAACGCTATAAAGTGCCAGCTGACCTTGGGTATAAGTGAAGGGTTGTGACATAGCCTTGTCACTAGACAACGCGCTATTCGATTTTTCTTTGACAAGTTTATCAGGAAACGCTTGGTTTGCTGCCAAAAATATATCATAAGGGGCGCCAGAGGTAATCTGAGCATATAGCTTACCTGAAGAAGCGTAGGTAACTTCAATCTCCTGATTGGTCAGGTTTTTGTCGGCTTTATATCCTGCAATGATCTCGGGCAATACATCTGACAGATTGGCTGCCGCTGCAATGCGGATTGTCTCTTGCTGTTCGATAGCATTATTGGTATCCGATACTACAGAATTGGTATTTTGTTCTTTGGTGCATGCCGTTAGCATGAATGCTACACAGGCTGTTGTGACAACTAGGGGTTTGATCATTATTGAACCTTGGTATTTACTCTTATTATTCAGCTTTTACTGTTTCAATAAGATAAATAGGCTTTATAGCAGTATCTCCTCAAATTCTCAACTGTGCCAGTCGTATTTCATACAAGTCTTCTGCCTAATAAGATGTTTGCTGAGCACTGTTTATTGAGAAAAAGTAAAGCTAATACATGAGACGGTAGAA
>ENA-UOXB01001547-UOXB01001547.1-bioreactor-metagenome-genome-assembly--contig:-NODE-1547-length-10750-cov-7.346704_pt1 | contig 10750 bp, 10 predicted proteins | sample MGYA00238158_ERZ761615 | MGnify/ENA primary metagenome ERZ761615 (study PRJEB28904, sample SAMN06267902) | bioreactor metagenome | isolation source: Joint BioEnergy Institute, California, USA... | reverse complement strand
CGACCAACGGTCGTCACCTACCGGGTTCATCGCGCTCCACCCCGCAGGGTAGGTGACGACCGTTGGTCGTCACGCCGTTGATCCTGACCCGTCGGGTAGGTGACGACCGTTGGTCGTCACGCCGTTGATCCTGATCCTTCGGGTAGGTGACGACCGTTGGTCGTCACGCCGTTGATCCTGATCCCGGCGTCAGAGCAGGGTGACGCCGGCCGTCGCCAAGGCCTGCCGGGTGGCATCGTCGTTGGCCGAGGTCACCGGGCGGGTCAGCGCCCACAGGTAGCCCACGGCGAACCCGGCGGTGGCCGCGTCCTGTGCCGTCCACAGCACGCAGTAGTCGCGCGCCAACCCGCACACATGCACTTCGGTGATGCCGCGCTCGCGCAGCCAGGCGGCCAGCCCGGTCGAGGCGCGCCCGCCTTCGGGGCCGAAGTTCTCGCGGAAGGCACTGTAGGAGTCGACCTGCTGGCGCGTGCCCTTGCGCAGGATCAGCTGGGCCGCACTCCAGTCCACGTCCGCATGCAGCGCGGCACCTGCACTGCCTTGCACACAATGATCCGGCCACAACGTCTGCGGCTGCGCGTGCAGCAGGATTGCTTCAAACGGCAGGTGGCCAGGATGCTCGCTGGCAAACGAGGCGTGCCGTGGCGGGTGCCAGTCCTGGGTAGCAACGACGGTCTGGTAGCGGCGCTGCCGCAGCAGCGCGTCGATCGGCTCCACCAGCGCATCACCGTCTTCGCAGGGCAGCGCGCCACCGGGCATGAAGTCCGGCTGCAGGTCGACCACGATCAACGCAATATGGGCAGGCAGTACGGTCATCGACGCAGCATCGGCAGGAGGGCCCACAAGGGTGGCCCCGCCACCGCCGCAGGTCAATCGCCCGCGCAGCGCGGCGGGGTCACCGCCGGTGCAGGAAAAACTCCACCGGCACCATGACCTCGACCGGGTCGCCCTCCACGTCCGATGGCGGCGCTGGCAGGGGGCTGCCACGCTGCACCGTGGCCAGCGTCTCCTCGTCCAGCAGCGGATGGCCGCTGCTGCGGCCGATGCGCACGTGGCTGGCGTTGCCCTGCCGGTCCACGCTGAAGCGCACATAGGCCACGCCCTGCTGGCGCAGCCGCTCGGCCTGGCGCGGGTAACGCCGGAACTGCTGCAGATGGCCAAGCAGCCGCGCCTGCCAGGTGGCCGCCGCGTCGCCTGGGCTGCCGGTGACGGTCTGCGCCGCAGCGTAGCGCGTGGCCTCCTGCGCCTGTATCGAGGGCGGCGCCAGCGACTGCGCCACGTCCTGCGTATCGGTTGCCTCGGCCGGTTCAACCACCTCACGGCGCCGCGTCGCGTGCGTCTGTGCGGTGTCGTCGGCCGGAAGCGTGAGTTCCGGCATGGGCGCTGGCGACGGCTCGGGCTCGGCCATCTTCTGCTGGCGCATCAGCGGGCCGGGTGGCAGCGCGCGCGGCGGCACGGGCGGCGCTTCGGGCGCAGCCGCCAGCTCGACCATCAAGGCGTCCGGCGCCAGCGCCTGCGGCGGCACAGGCGCGCGCGCGGTCCACCACAGCGCGACGGACACCAGCACCCCATGCACGGCCAGCACGATGGCCAGGCTGCTGCACCAGCGCAGCAGCCCGCGGTGGGGCGCGCTCATGGCGCCTGCTGTTCCAGCCCGACCAGCGCCACCTTGCGATAACCGGCCGCGCGCAGGGCGTTCATCGCCTGCATCAGGTCACCATAGGCCACGCGCGTGTCCGCCCGCAGGTAGACCCGCCGCTCGCTGTCCGCGTCGGTGGCCGCATCCAGCGCTGCCTTCAGGCCGACCGCGCTGACCGGCACATCGTTGAGGTGCATCGACAGGTCGGCCTGCACCGACAGGAACACCGGCGCCTCGTCGCGCGGCTGCGGCGAGGCACTGCTGGCCGGCAGCTCCACCGGCGTATCCACGGTGGCCAAGGGCGCGGCCACCATGAAGATGATCAGCAGCACCAGCATCACATCGATGAAGGGCGTGACGTTGATCGCGTGGCTTTCCTGCGGTGCATCGTCGTCGTGGCGTGCGGTCCTGATCGTCATGCCGCCCTCAAACGCCGTCGCGCGCCGCAGCGCGGTCCAGGTCACGCGACACCAGCTGCTGCACGGCCGCGGAGAGGTCGCCATGCAGGCCGCGCAGCGTGGCCAGCTTGCGGGTGAAATGGTTGTAGATCACCACCGCAGGAATCGCGGCCACCAGACCCAGCGCGGTGGCCAGCAGGGCTTCGGCAATGCCCGGTGCGACCACGGCCAGGTTGGTGGTGTTGGCCTGCGCGATGCCGACGAAGCTGTTCATGATGCCCCACACCGTACCGAACAGGCCGACGAACGGGGCGATGGCACCGATGCTGGCGAGCAGGCCCACCCCCGTGCGCAGCTGCCGTGCCTGCTCCAGCTCGATGCGTTCCAGCCGCGAGCCGACACGTTCCTTGATGCCCTCGGCCTGCGGTGTGTCGTGGGACAAACGCAGCTCGGCGCGCGCGGCCTCCAGCAGTGCCTGCGCGGCCCCTTCATCCAGCGGCGCGCCGCTGCCTGGCGCCGGCAGGTGCGCCGAAGCCAACAGGACACTGCGCGCCTGGCGAAGCTGGCGCGCATGGCGGCCCAGCTCGCGCTGCTTGGCCAGCAGCACGGTCCAGGTGGCAATCGAGGCGATGGCCAGGCCGATCATCACGGTCTTCACCACCACATCGGCAGCGAGGTACATGCCCCACGGGGTGAGGTGGGCGGGCAGCGGCGCCGCAGCGGCAGCAGGCAGAATCAAAAACATGGGGCGTTGTCGAAGTCAGAGGTTAGGGGCCAAGCCGCACCTGATCGCGGTCGCGTTCAATCGGCAGTCGGGGGCGGAGGAGGATCCAGCGGGCGCGGGCTTGGCCGTGACAGCACGAAGGCCGCACTGGCGATGAAGAACAGACCCACGCCCAGCAGCAGCGGCCAGGAGGGGCGCGCGCCCCAGCAGAACATCGCAAACCCCAGCGCCATGCCGCACCCGGCGAACAGCTTGCCTTTGCGGCTCACCGCGCCCTGTTCGCGCCACTCGCGCAGCGAGCGGCCATAACGCGGGTGCTCAAGCAGCATGCGTTCAAACCGGGGCGAGCTGCGTGCAAAACAGCCAACGGCCATGATCAGGAAGATGGTGGTCGGCATCACCGGCAGCAGTGCACCGATGACGCCCAGCGCCACCATCAACCAGCCTGCGCAGAACCACAGCCAGCGCATCAGTGCTGACCGTGTGGCGCGACCGTGGTGGGCGGGCGCGGAAGCATCAGGCGAACTCAAGCTCGACGTGGCCATGCACGCTGCGGAACGCCGCATCGGCAGCGTCGATCATCAGTTGCTCCTGTTCGGCGGTCAGCGCTACGCCGTCCAGTGCGGCGGTGAACTCACGCCAATGGCGCGCGGCGCCATCGGGGTGGGCAGCCAGGTGGCGGGCGCCGAAGCCTGCGTCCAGGCCGAGGCGGGCGGCCATCTTGAACAGAATGGTGCCGCCCAGATTCGAGCCCTCGGCCACGTACAGCCAGCCCAGCGCCGCCGGCAGCGGCAACGGCGCGGGCACTGCGGAGGCGGCCGGCGCGGGCAGGGCCTGCTCCAGGTCGGCCAGGTCGCGGGCGATCTGTGGCAGGCGGCGGCGCTCATCCAGGTCGGGCAGCAGGGCGCCCAGTTCGGGACTGGCGTACAGCGCTTCGATGTCGCGGTGGAAACGGTACTGCACACGCAGGAAGCGGGCGAACTGGGCGCGGTTGGCGAAAATGTCGCCCGCCATGATGCGCTTGTCCAACGCATTGTGGCTGTCGCGGGTTGCAGCCTTCAGGCGCTGGCTGCGGGTGGCGTCGAGGATGGCGGTGTCGGTCATGGTGAATATGCGGGAGTAAAGGGCTGGCTCCGCGGGTGCGGCTGCCATGATGCCTCGTGGCAGGTGAACCTGCAGCGTGGGCGTCGGCAGCGGGCCGGCCAGGCCAGCCCGCTGCGTGGCGGATCAGTAGCGGTAGGTCAGCGCCAGCCGCGCGCTGCGTCCCGGCGCGGGCAGCACGCCCAGCGCGAGCGGGTCCAGATAATAGCGGTCGGTGACATTGTCTATGTTGACGTCCACCGCGAACTGGTCACTGGCCTTCCAGCTGGCGAACACATCGACGATGGCCGCCGGGTTGTACAGCTGCTGGATGGCCGACAGACCCTCGTTCCAGGGTTTGTCCAGGCGGCTGATCGGGCCGGAGTTGTAGACCACGCGTGCGCCGACGCTCAGCCGCTGCTCGAACAGGCGCGCGCCAAGCGTTGCGTTGACGTTGCGCTTGGGCGGGTTCTGGGTATTGCTGTAGGAGCCCTGGAAACCACCGTCCACGCAGTCCGGTGTTGCCGCCAGTGCCGCATTGTTGCGCGAGGCACCGTAGGCGCGGCGCTCGGCGGCGATATCCGGTGCGCAGGTTTTGGCTTCGATGTAATAGTGCGCCGACAGATCGGCGAACACGCTGCCGTTGTCATAGCTGGACTGCAGTTCGATGCCCGAGACCTTGAAGCGGTCGATGTTGCGGATCAGCCCTGCCGACAGCGTGCGGTAGTCGCGGGTGATCAGGTCGTCGATGCGGGTATTGAAGTAGGCCAGCTTGAGCGCCGCCTGGTCACCCTCGCTGAAGAGACCGTGGACCACGGTGCTGGCGCCCACCTCCCAGGTGCCGGCGCGCTCGGGCTTGAGCTCGCTGGTCGGACGCGCGGCGGTGAACAGCCCAAGCGTGGTTTCAAACAGGCTGGGCAGCTTCACACCCTCGGCATACTTCACATAGAGCAGGGTGTCTTCGTTGAAGCGGTACGCCACGCTGGCGGTGGGCATGAAGGCATCGTCGCGGCGGCGGATCGGCCTGGACCAGGTCCAGCGGGTCGGCACCACCAGGTCCTGAGCGTCGTCGGCGTCGTAGAAGTTCCAGCCGCCCAGATCGGCCACCGTGCCCTTCTTGTACGGCGAGGCGAGCAACGAGGCTTCGGTGAACGCACCATTGGCATCGGGATACCAGTTGAGCATGGCGATACGCGTCGCCCGCCACGACGGCAGGTCCGGGTTGCCGTTGAGCAGCTGGGTGTAGCGGTACTGGCCGATCACCTCGCTGCCGGCAACGGTGGCCAGCCGGTTGCGGTCACGCACATTGACCCGGTTGTAGCGCCCGCCCAGCACCACTTCCCAATGCTCATCAGGCTGCCACTTGACCGAGGCCACGGCGCTGTATTCCTTGCGCGCGGCGTTGCGCAGGAAGCGGTTGTTGACCAGGTCATCGTGCTTCACCGGCGAGTGCGGACCGGGGCCGATGTCCTCGTCGCTGAAGGACAGGCCGTAGTCGAGGCTGAACAGGCCGGCGCCGGTGGACACGTGGGTGGTGTTGCCCACGTCCATGCCCAGCCGTTTCTGGGTCAGCTCGTTGCGGTAGGCGTCCTTGTAACCGGGATCGGTGTTGAAGGTCGGGCCGTCGTACCACTCGGTGCGGCGGTCGAAGTACCACGGGGTGATGCCGGTCAGCCCGTTGTACATCAGGCTCTCGGCCTTGGTGTACCAGAGGTTGGCCTTGAGGTCGACACGCTCGTTGTCCGGGTTGAAGCGGTAACGCAGGTTGTAGCTGTCCATGTCGACATGGCCCGGCTCCCACTGCGGCACGCGGTCGCGGTTCACCCGGATGATCTGTGAGGCCATGATCTCGCCGGCGTCGCCCTCATAGCGGCGGTAGCCCGCTTCCAGGGTCTGGTTCTCGTCGATGCGCCAGGTGCCCTTGACCAGCACCGACGCCGAGCGCGATGAGGTGTTGAACACCTCGGTGTCCTGTGGATTGAGCGGTGCCAGCGTGCGGCGGTCCTGCGGGAAATCGTGGTAGCCGTGCTTGCCGGAGAAGTAGTTGCCGTTCTCGCGCCAGGCGTAGGCAGCCACCAGGTCGAAGCTGTCCCACTGTCTGCCGCCGGCGATGTTGAAGAACTGGCTGCCCAGCGCGCTGCGGTCGGTGCGCGGCTCGGCGCTGTAGCCGGGAAGGTTGTTGGCGCTGCCGCTGGCCACGCCGGTGCGCACACGCAGGCCGCTGCTGCGGCCTTCGCGCAGCACATCGTCGAGCTTCAGGGTTTCCATTTCCACCACGCCACCGATGCCGCCGGAGGCATTCACACCCAGGCTCGGCCCCTTGGTGATGGTGACACTGGAGATGAGGTCCGGGTCCAGGTAGGTGCGCTGGGACTGGCCGGCATAGCCGCGGTAGGTATCCATCGTCGACTGGCCGCCGTCGATGATCACCGGGACGCGGCTCTGGCCCTGCACGCCTCGGATGTTGACGTCCAGCGCATTGGCCACGCGCGGGTCACCGGCGGTGACGCCGGCCACGCCTTTGACCATGTCGGCGGTGGAAGTGCCACGGAAGCGTTCGATGGTGTCGCGTGCGATGAAGGCGGTGGAACCGGTGTTGCGGTAGACGTCCAGCGCGCGGGCCTGTGCACTGCCACCGTCGCCGCCGATGCCATTGCCGGCCACGCTGAGCGCGTCGGTGACGATCACACCACTGGCCGTGCGCGGCGCCCGTTCCAGGCTGACCGCCGCCGTGCCGACGCGCCGCACCAGCAGGCCGCTGCCCTGCAGCAGGCGGTTCAGCGCCACATGCGCGTCGAGCTCACCGCTGACCGCGCGGGAGGTGATGCCATCGGCCAGCGACGCCGGATAGGCCACCTGCACGCCGGACTGGCGCATGTAGCTGCGCAGCGCATCGGCCAGCGGCTGGGCGGGAATGTCAAAGCGCACGTTGGCCGCGCGGACAGTGCTCGCGTCGGACTGGGCCACGGCGGGCAGGGCGGTGGCGCCGAACAGGCCCGCGGTGATCAGGGCGAGACAGAGACGGGTCGGACGCGGAGGGTGGCCCGTGCGGAAAGCAGTACGCATGAAGAAACCTGTGGAGTGATCGATGCCAGAGCAGCGGAGAACCCGCACGGCGGTGCGGGCACGTCGAACGCGCATGGCGGCGGCGAGAACGTTCTATGGATGAAGACGAACCAGGCAGGCAGATCCCCAAGGCGATCTGCATGTTGTGTTGATCACGGCTTTGCAGTCGCCGCTGCCCGTACGATCGCCACGCCCATGGGCAGCCGGGTGATGCGCAGCCCCGCCGTGCTGGCCAGCGTGTCCAGCGCCTGTTCCGGCCGGTCCAGGCGCAGGGCCGCGCTGACAGCCGGCAGCACCGACAGGTCGCCCTGGACGAAGGTGGGCCCCGCGCGGTAGCGGGCAACGCGCGCGACGGCGTCGGCCACCGTGCTCGATTCCAGCAGCAGTTCGCCCTGGCGCCAGCTGGCAATGCGGTCCGGTGCCACGTCATCGAGGCGGGTGACAAAGCTGTCCGGGGCGTAGCGGGCGCGCTGGCCGGCGTCCAGATAGGTCCAGCCGCCCATCCGGTGCGACGCCACCCGCACGCGGCCCTGCTCGACCATGGCCTCGACCTGCCCATCGCGGCGCGAGACCGCGAAAGCGGTGGAGATGTCCTCGACCACACCGCCTGCGGCCGTTACCTGGAAGGGGCGCTGCGGGTCTGCCTTGACCTCGAACCAGGCCTGCCCGCGCAACAGTTCCACGCGACGCTGCCCGCCGCTGTAGTGCAGCGCGATGGCACTGTCGGCGTCGAGCACGGCATGGCTGCCATCAGGCAGCGTCACCGCGGCAAGCGTGGCACCGCTGCGATGATCGGCCTGCCAGCGCAGCGATGCCTCGGGCAGCAGCACTGCCAGCGCCAGCACCGCGGCGGTGGCGACCCCGACGCGCTGCCAGAGCCGGCTGCGGCGGCGTGGCGCAGGCTCGGGCTGCGCCGAACCGGGCTGCCGGTGCGGACCAACGCTGCGCCAGAGTTGGCGCTCGTACTCGAACACCCGCCGATGGCCGGGCTGGGCAAGCCAGTGCTCGAACGCGTCCAGCTGGGCCTGGTCGATGCGCCCGGAGGCCAGCCGGGTGATCCAGACGTGGGCCTGTTCGGCGAGGGGCAGAGTGGTCGAAGGGGAATGCGGGCACATGGGCTGGCAGTGAGAAGCGGAGGGCGGGCAGGCGGAGGGCGATGCGCCCTCATCCTGGACATGACGCCTGCAGTGGTCGCGTCCCCAACCCCGATTGTGGGTCAGCGCCCACGCCGGGCCCAGGCAAGGCGCTGCAACGCACTGCGCAGATGGTTCTCCACCGTGGTGACCGAGACGCCATAGCGGCGGGCGACCTCGGCCTGGGTCAGGCCCTGCAGCCGGTTGAGCTGGAACATGCCGCGGGTGGGTTCGGGCAGGTGGCTGGCCGCCGCCAGTACGCGCTGCAGTTCGTCCTGTGCCATCACCTGTTCTTCGGTGGAAAGCACCTCGTCGGGCCCCCACAGGTAATGGTCGGCCAGCAGGCGGTTGCGGCGGGTGCGCTCGCGGCCATGGTCGGTCGCCAGGTTCGCCGCCAGCCGGTACAGATAGGCGCGCGGATTGCTGATCTGCTGGCTGCTGTCCACGCTGCGCGCCTTGAACCAGACCGACTGGATGACATCCTCGGCACCGCCGTCGCTGCCCAGGATCGAGCGCACCAGGCGCAGCAGCGCCGGACGTTCAAGGATCAGCAGTTCAGTCAGGGTCGAGGCGTTGGACATCCGAAGCGACGGCGGTTTGCCGGGGAGGAGGGGGACGGCGCGGCATCTTACGCCGTAAATGCGAATCAGTCACATTTGGCTCGTGTGTGGATTCGTGTCGTATCCAGCATCAAGGTGTCGCGTCTGTCTCATTCCTTGCGAGACCCTCCGGCCATAATCAAGCTCACGGCGAACCGGGAGACGCACATGTCAGGCAAGTACTGCGATCTGGTCATGAAGGGGGGCATCACCAGTGGCATCGTCTACCCCAACGCGGTTCTGGCGCTGGCGCGGGACTACCGCTTCAAGAGCATTGGCGGCACGTCCGCCGGTGCCATCGCCGCGGCGGTGGCTGCCGCGGCGGCGTTGGGTGACCGCCGTCAGCACGACGGCCAGGCCCTGCCTGCCGGGGCCGGCTTCGAGGGGCTGGCCGGGGTGTCGGCCGAGCTTTCCCGGCGCGGCTTCATCTACAGCCTGTTCCAGCCGGCTCGCGGTGCGCGTGCCGCGTTCCGCCTGGTGGTAACGCTGGCCGGCGATGCCCGCTGGCCGCGCAAGGTGGTCAGCCTGCTGCTGGCCGTGTTCACCATCGCGCCCGTGGAAGTGGCTCTCGCGCTGGCGCTGCTGCTGACGCTGGCGGGCAGCATCGGCGGTGTGCCTGCGGTGCTGGGCACGCTGCTGCCCTCGTTGCTGTGCGCGTATGGCGCCGGCGTGGCCGCGTCTCTGTTGCGGGTGGCCCGGGTGGCCCGCGGCAACCTGCTGGGCCTGTGCAGCGGGCGCAGCGACGATGCCGGCCGACCAGCGATGACCGACTGGCTGCATCTGCGGCTGCAGCAGTTGGCCGGCCTGCCGCTGGAGGCACCGCTGACCTTTGCCGACCTGCACGAGGCGCCGCGCTATGCCGATGAGCCGGCCGATCCGCGCGCGATCACCCTGCAGATGATCAGCACCTGCGTTTCCCACAACGAGCCGCGCACGTTGCCGTTCACCGACGCGCGGTTCTGGTTCCTGCGTGAGGAGTTCGAGCGCCTGTTTCCGTCCAGCGTGGTGGACTGGCTGGTCGCCCACGCCGGCCCGCCGCTGCGCAGCGATGACAAGGCGTACTACCGTCTGCCCGCGGATGCGCAGTTGCCGGTGCTGGTGGCCACACGCATGAGCCTGAGTTTTCCGCTGCTGATCAGCGCGGTGCCGCTGCATGAGCTGGCCCATCAGCAGCATCGCCAGGCCACCCACGCGCCGCAGCCCGGCCGGGCCGGACACAATGTGGCCGACAGCATGGAAGGCCTGGCAGCCGGTGGCCAGCCGGCCGCCAGCGCTGCCGAAGGTTTTCGTCTGTGCTGGTTCTCCGATGGCGGCATCAGCAGCAATTTTCCGATCCACCTGTTTGACGCCGCCTTGCCGCGCTGGCCGACGTTCGCGCTGAACCTGGTCTATCCCGGCGGCGACGAGGAGGTGCCACCCGGCGAGGACGAAGCGCAGGCGCTGCAGCGCGCGGTGCGTCGTCCGGCCGGCAACCGGCAGGGCTGGCAGCGCGGCTACCACGCCATTGCCGCACCGCTGGCCGCTGCCGAACTGCTGCGCTTCGTGTTTGCCGTGCTGTCGACCATGCAGAACTGGCGCGATCTGCTGCAGGCCCGCGCGCCGGGATATCGGGACCGCATCGTGCACGTCAGGCTCGATGGCAACGAAGGTGGGATGAACCTGGACATGCCGCAGGAGGTGCTCAGCCGCATCGCCGAGAAGGGCGTGTTGGCCGGGCAGCGCTTCTGCGCGTTCTCGTTCGAAAACCACTACTGGGTGCGCTGGCGCAACCTCGCCTCGGCCTATCAGCGGCACGCGCTGGAGGTCTCGCGCACTGCGGATCCGGCCCAGCAGGTCATGGCCTACCGTGAGGCGTATTCCATGGTTGCCCAGGGCGAGCCGCCACCGCCGTCCTACGCACTTGGCGCGCAGGACAAGCGCCGTGAATCGCAGCAGTTGTACCGCACGATGGTCGAGCAGGGCGCCACCTGGGAAGACCTCGGCCCGGACCTGACCGACGGCGCCCCGCGCCCGCTGCCGCAGATGAAGGTCACCCCGATCTACTGAGCAGCAGCCCCGCCGCTCGCGTAGCGCCGGGCTCTGCCCGGCTGCTCTTCGGCCAGACCGCGACG